>Ga0182004_10003878_pt1 | contig 11959 bp, 9 predicted proteins | sample Sormic07211540_1_FD_120479 | JGI IMG/M metagenome (GOLD analysis project Ga0182004, IMG submission 120479) | Endophyte microbial communities from Sorghum bicolor roots, Mead, Nebraska, USA - 072115-40_1 MetaG | ecosystem: Host-associated > Plants > Roots > Unclassified | place: USA: Nebraska... | reverse complement strand
GTCGAGGGCGCGCATCAGGTGCAAGACCAGATCGGCGGCTGATCTCCTAGTTGATTAGTTTCCTTTATAGATCCTTAATTCTAGGAGCTTGTTGCTCCTGTAGGATGGGCCGATGGCCCCATACATATATATATATATATATACTCTGTAAACGCTGGTTTGAGGGTTAAGCAAGAATTTAACCTAATCTTCTACCTCTCCCTATTGCTCTCAAGCCCGAGCCGTCGAGAGGGGCATAACCTCCCGGATCGGAAGACAACGGCAGGAGACTACGAACTCCGTAGTCGAGGGCCAGCTACCCTAAGTTATAGTGCCCTTGACAGCTGCCAAAAAAAAAAAACTTTCCTGTGTCCACTAGTATGCATCATAATAATTAAAATGACTAATATGTGTTTCCCTTTTGTCTTTCATATATATATATTTCACAATTATCAACATTTCCTATTTCCAGAGCATATCTTGTTGACCGACCAAAAAGTCCCAGAGCTGTTTGTTGAGTGCAAGCTGTACATCGATGGTATACAATTTGGGTTGCCTGTAAAGACAAGGTACATATTTAATATTTTAATTTTTATGTATTCTATAATTATATCAGCCAATTGACAAAACTCACCAGTTCTGTTTCTTGGAATTTTAATGCACATTTTTTTCTCATGCTAGGTTGGAACCTTCAGGACCGAAATACTGTTGGAATGAGCTCATAACACTAAGTACCAAATACAGGGACCTTACATCCCTCTCACAGCTTGCATTTACGGTATATTTCTTGGATTTGCACACCACTCATGTCAGTTGTTTTTTTCCTCAAAGTACGCAGGAGAGCTGTATGTCATTTCATTAAAAAACAAAAGGGTACAAGAGCTAGGGTAAAACAGCTCTACACAAAACACATAGTTTTTTAGCAGACATGTGGAGGGGTTCCGTGTGAGTATGAAGATTCAAAAAATTGAGCACATATTTTTAAGCTGATAAAATATATCACTAGATGGGTTATAGTCAATATGTTGTGTAGTTCTTTTTATTGGTAGAAAGTTTTACCTTCTCATTTAAATGGAGGCGTTGATCTATTTCTAAGTGCAACTTGAATAAACAAATAGGATGATGTTTTGTCAGTCAATTTTATTGGAGATCACCATAATGATGAGTCAAATTTGATGACCTCATTATAACATGACGGTAGTGATAACACATTATATTAGGAAAGTAACTTTGCTATGGCCAATGAGTATGTGGTGTATCATGTTGATAAGTTCAGTCCATAGGATCATTGGTGCCCAGCATGGTTTATGTAGTTCTCACCTGTATGATGTTCCTTGTGTTTTAGCTTCCTATGTTTTTTAATCTCTGATGTAGGTGTGGGATGTCTCAGCTGGTGAGGACCCTGCAATTGTTGGTGGAGCCACCATATTTCTTTTCAACAGCAAAAGGCAGCTTAAAACAGGAAGACAGAAGCTGCGGCTATGGCCCAAAATGGAGGCAGATGGAGGAGTCCCCACCACAACTCCTGGCAAAGTAACACTCCGATTTACTCTTCTTGAACTCAGGATTCATCTGTTTTAGTTCTCTTTCAGCTATTCTCTGCATTTCTTTTTTATTTCTATTACCTCAAGATGGAGTTACCTTTTTTTTCCTATGTAACTTGTAGGTTCCTAGGAATGAGAGGGGTGAGATAGAGCGTCTGGAAAGGCTTGTTAACAAGTATGAGAGAGGGCAGATACAACATGTTGATTGGCTTGATCGTCTTGCCTTCAGTGCTATGGACAAAGCTAAGGAGAAAGAGTGTGAGAGGAAGGAAAATTTGTACCCTAGCCTGGTTGTTGAATTGTGCAGTTTCGAACATAGAATTGTCTTCCAGGTTAATAGTACTCACCTTGTTATACATATATGTTATGGAACTGAGCTAATTTTTCCCCCCTGTAACTCATTATGCAGCTACATGACTCTTGTGAAATAGATCTGCATTTTTTTTTGGCACAAGGTGATCCTTGTGTGTTTAGAATAGTCTTCTGCTGCTTTCATAGTTGGAGGAATTTACATTTTGAAGTTGTTGAGTCATATAATATTTATTTATCTATAAATGACTTCTCCTGCTTGCAAGTTATAGAAAGTGTAATTTTATCTTCGCCAGAGAAATGCTGAGTGTTACTTGTCCATGCAGGAATCTGGAGCAAATTTTTATACACCGGCCCCAGTATCGTTATCCAACGAGCTGGTTACTGTATGGGATCCAGAACTTGGACGAACCAATCCATCTGAGCACAAGCAGTTAAAGCTTGCTAGGAGCTTAACTCGTGGGATAGTTGATAGAGATCTAAAACCAAGCTCAAATGAGCGAAAGTAAGTGAAAGATGCATTATTTTTTCTTTCCTCCTTTTCCCCTCTGTCAACTTATGATCTTTCGTGAGGAATTTTCTGACTTTTAGTTTCACATGCTGTCATGAACTTGTGAGACAACCACATTCATATATAAGCTGACTGAATTATAAGATGTTGGAAGCAGAATTCTGTTGTTTATGTTAGTAGTTTGCACAATTGGTGGTTTTCTAGCTGATTGATTTTGTCCTTACTTTGTAGGTTACTACAAACAATTATTAAGTTTCCTCCTACACGCACTTTGGAAGTGGATGAGAAGCAGTTGGTGTGGAAGTTTCGTTTCTCTTTGATGTCTGAGAAGAAAGCTCTAACGAAATTCGTTCGCTCAGTGGATTGGAGTGATAACCAAGTTAGTAAAAGAAATCCCTATGTGCAAGTTCTGCTTTTGTTTTGTAACATATTTGGTCTGGCTGGACTAAGTGATGCACATAAAAGTGTTCTGCAAACCTGCAATTAGCTTCTTTGATGTCAAATTTTTTCATCATCTCAAATTCTTTTATTATATATACTGGAAGGAATCTAGTGTATTGATTTTTTTTGGAGCTGTGAACACTGCATGATCTGTTTCCTTAATGTGAAAATGCTTTGCAGGAAGCTAAGCAAGCTGTTGAGTTGATTGGAAAGTGGGAAATTATTGATGTGGCTGATGCACTAGAGCTTCTCTCACCTGATTTTGAAAGTGACGAAGTATGCTGTCTGCCACCTTTATTTGTGCATGTTTCTGGTTTTCTTTTGTTTAGTTGTTTGTTTTTTTTCTATTAGATTACATATAAATGTTTCTTCTTCACCCTTTGTTTAGTTACGCGAATTAGTCCTGAATCCCAACACCATTCTTTTCTGGAATTTTTCGTGGCAATTTGCTATCACCAAGCAGAAAGAAATACATTCTTTCGGCAAATTTCTTTGTTCAGGTTTTGCAGTAGGTTGCCTATTTATCTTCTTTCTCCAGTGTTATTGGAACAATGCCTGCTGCTCCTCCTTAAAATCATATTTATTGTGTTGGTTTATTCTTATTCTTGAAAATCATCGTCTCGAGGAAAAAGATTTGTGATTTGTGGGGTTTTAGTCTACAGATGTAGTCATTTAAGACAAGGGAAAATCAGAGAGAGGCCTCAATGAAGTTGTATAAAAGTTAAGTTTTTTTATGGAACATGAGGGACATGACAGTTATTCATTCAAATCAAATTCCTCCTCTCTTCTCCAATTCAGATCTAATCCTTCCCAATTCTTCTAATCCTGATCCTAAAATTCAATCCACCTACCTGTACCCTAACACAGAGCTGCACCTGGAAGCAGTGAGACGGTGGGTTCTTGGCTGGGTTGGAGGTAGGATTGCAGTTGTAGGCATTTGCATGGTGCTTATCTGGCACACTATAACCATTTACTATCCACCTTGTTTTCTTGTTCACTTGATACCCAAAATGCTGTTGCAGTAAAGTGTTGTCAGCATTCTACTGAGCTGTAAATTTTTATCCCAGATATGTATCATTTACGTGAGATGGTCTAATGTGCCCTCTTTCTTGACTTCTTGTTGGCTTTCCTGTTTTTCTTTTTTCATTTTCAAAAGGTTTGTGCACTGGTAATATTTTTTTTTTGTTCCTGGCAAAATGTTTATTAGTTAAGGTTATATAAATGATTATCTTAGTATCTCATGTCCTAAAGAATATTGAATAATTAGACTCTGACTCTGGCTATATGCTTTATCTCATGACATTATTCTGTACAATTGTTTTTGTGCAAAGGTTCGTGGTTATGCTGTCAGCGTACTTGAAAGGGCTGATGATGAAGAATTACAGTGCTATTTACTCCAGTTAGTGCAAGCTCTTCGGTTTGAAAGATCTGACAAGTCCCGTCTAGCACTCTTTCTTGTAAACCGTGGTATGTTTAAATACCTATGTAAATATGTGTTCACAACTTCATCTGCCACATTTGATCACTGTAAAATTTGACGAAGTAACATACTACTTGTTTGTTGAAAGGAGAAAAATGTCATTTTGTGCCTTCATGTGTACATCACCCAGACTTCCATGGCTGTACTTTGAATTATTTTAGCACTAACTGCAATCCAACCAAAACACTTAATATTTTATTACTGTTGAGTATTCATTGTAAACTTTGGGGTCACCACAAAGTTTGCATGGATTGTGGAAAAATTTTACCTGGAGACCTTTTATCAACTTATGTTGTTTATGTCATCACGAAACTGTTTCTGTAGAGAACTATTGGCAGTGTTTTGATCTTTTTTCCCCCACTCCATTGCAGCTTTGTCAAACATTGAAATTGCTAGCTTCCTCCGGTGGTATATATTAGTTGAGCTTCACAGTCCTGCATATGCAAGACGATATTATGGCACATATGACATGCTTGAAAATAGTATGATGAAAGTACGGTTTTCTTCCTTTTTCACAATCTTCTTGGTTCTTTCATTGCCTGTCTGTAACTTTGCAGTGTTTATATTTTTATATGTTGTTGTTTCTGTTCTTAACAGTTGGTTGGTAGGGAGGATGGGGATGAAGATGGGTTTCGACTGTGGCAGAGTTTAACCCGGCAGACTGACCTCACTGCTCAATTGTGTTCTATTATGAAGGATGTAAGAAATGTAAGAGGTAGTGCACAAAAGAAAATTGAAAAATTAAGGCAGCTATTATCAGGAGTTTTCAGCGAGCTTACAAACTTTGATGAGGTAAATCCATATTGTTTTTTAGTGCTAAAAAATATGATCACAGATTAACTTTACTTCATAGCTATAACTAACTTGTTCATTTGAACTTGTTCCAGCCAATTCGTTCACCATTAGCACCAACTCTTCTCCTAACAGGAGTTGTGCCTCAAGAATCATCTATATTTAGAAGTGCCTTGAACCCTTTGCGCCTGACATTTAAAACAGCAAATGGGGTAACATCCAAGATTATTTACAAAAAGGGAGATGACCTCCGGCAAGATCAGTTGGTAAGTAATCAATGTTGCTTTACATATGCTATTGAATGGTTTACTTTAGTTCCAGTCTGTACACAGTATCACCCTCATTACTTCGGTTCTGCTTCCTGCTATTCTGAAGTCTGAACGAGTGATTATTATTTATCAGTTTCTTATTTGACACTTTAATTGAATGTGATGAAACATTGTGAGCTATAATATGTTGCATGTGTAACATTTCAAGGATGTCCATTTAGATGACTCGAGTAGGAGAAAGAGAATCATGGCTAATTGTTTCTGTATGATTATAGGTTATTCAAACGGTTTCTTTGATGGACCGGTTACTCAAATTAGAAAATCTAGATTTGCACCTTACTCCATACCGAGTTCTTGCAACTGGACAAGATGAAGGGATGCTTGAATTTATTCCTTCCAGTTCTCTCGCACAGGTAACTTGGTAGTGGAAGCTCTTGTTGCCAAATGCCAAATGTTCTTTCCACTGCAATGAAGCTTCCTATATTTTCAGTTTATTAGTACTCTTTATTTCTACAAACTTCATAAAGATAGCTATGTTGATTTAAGTAGCATGTTCCCAGATTCTATCAGAACATCGCAGTATTACAAGTTACCTACAGAAGTTCCATCCTGATGAGGATGGTCCTTTTGGTATAACAGCTCAATGTTTGGAGACATTCATAAAAAGCTGCGCCGGTTACTCTGTCATCACATATATATTGGGGGTTGGAGACAGGTTTGTCTTCTTAACACCTTCTGGTTTCAAGCACCTCTTTGATAGTAACCTTCGAGTTTGTTTTCTGCTCTATGTAATGTAACATACCAAGGAGTTATTACAATATTATGATCAGGAAGCTAGGACGAGGCTCTGAACTTATTTATGTGTTTGCTTCATTTGTTTCTTTTGTGATGATTGTCAAGGCATGAAAATATGTAGATCTGTACATAAATAACTTCACAGTATTGCCAATTAATATTCAAGTATTGTAGTGCTCATCATGCTTTAATAGAAGTTTTTTCATGATCAAGACATTCTGTAGCAATGTTTTTACATCCTCTTTCTCTTGATAGATGAAGTTACCCACATTGAACATGGACAACAATACTACATATAGAAATGCAAATTTAACAGTAATAACATTTTTTTCCTTTCTCTACTCTCTAGGCATCTGGATAATCTTCTTCTAACTGATGATGGACGCCTTTTTCATGTTGACTTTGCTTTTATCCTGGGTCGAGACCCAAAGCCATTTCCACCACCGATGAAACTGTGTAAAGAAATGGTTGAGGCCATGGGTGGTGCAGAAAGGTAATTAGTAGAACAATTTCGTCAAGTATTTGCACTTTCACTCATTTGCCCGATGGATATGCACTGTCAAAACTTGCTTTTGTGTTTCAGCCAATATTATACAAGATTCAAGTCCTACTGTTGTGAAGCATACAACATTCTAAGAAAGTCCAGCAGTCTCATCTTGAATCTATTCAAGCTGATGGAACGATCAGGCATTCCAGATATCTCTGCTGATGAAAGCGGAGGTCTCAAGGTAAATTTGTTATTTACGAGCTCAGGAGCTTGTGAGCTCCCAAAGAGCAGTAAAAAACTCAAGTGACATGTTCCTCTTTGTTTGTGTGGTGCGTCGTCGATCAGCTTCAGGAGAAATTCCGGTTGGATCTGGACGATGAGGAGGCTATACATTTCTTCCAGGATCTTATCAATGAAAGTGTCAGTGCTCTGTTCCCTCAAATGGTTGAGACCATCCATAGATGGGCTCAGTATTGGCGGTAGGCTGACGTTGCGGAAGCAAGTGTAAATTTGTACATGGTGTGTTATGCAATACTTGCCTGTTGTCCTGATATTTTTTAATCTTCGAGTTTGATACTCTCTTGGCAAACGAACTAATATATTTATATTTTTTGGCTGGTTTTGATGTTGACTCCAGCTGACTGTAACGACACTAATGGGAGTCTGGCATTGGGGGTTGAAGCTGCGGCACACGCTGCTATCTACGGATGCTACTAGTACTAGGGGCTATTTTTTTTCCTTCTTTTTTTTCCCTCAAAGTACAAGGTGTGGCGAATTGGGCAGAAGTAGGGCAGGGACAAGCCTTTCTCGTGCCGGTGTCTACCAGGAATTCAGTTTGTCACCTGTGATGTGTAGAGTTCCGTTGCGCACTGCTGTAGTACTCGTGCATTCCTCAAATGTATATGTCAAAATTAATGATGTATATATCAACATCAATAGCAAATTTGTGAATGCGGGATGATCTTTTGTACTCCCTCCATTCCAAATTATAAGATGTTTGACTTTTTTTATTTCAAGTTTGACCACTCGTTTTATTCAAAAAATTTGTGCAAATAAAGTCAAATTTAAGTCATTCTTGTAGAACTTTTATTAATAAACCAAGCCATGACAAAAAAAAAAAATTGTACAAATGGTCAAACTTGGTGTCAAAAGTCAAACGACTTATCATTTGGGATGGATAAGTAGTTTGTAATAAGACTAGTCTGCAGCAGTCCACATATTTTCACAGCATGTCGATATAGTTTGGTAAATGGCAATGTTTAAGTTTGAAAAAAATGTAGGTTGTCACAATGCTGGGATATTGTAACATGCCTTTTAGATTGTTTGATGGTTTAACTTGATTGAAAATACCTGCGCTAGATCAATGTGAACGCAACAGAGTCTTGTATAATAGTAATATCTTGTGCTCCTGCATGTCGACATAGACACAAGTAATGAAAACCAAGATATGCATGAGGAAGTACTGCTGTGACGGGGACACTCTTATTGGAAGGAACTAAGTCATATAAAGTAATTTGGTGCCACATAGTTAAGAGGCGACAAGAATGCTTGATCAACATCTTATGAAATTTGTCTTGAGCAACATCTAATGGAATTTGTATTATCCACGCAGTTAGTATTCAAGTATCTCACATTCTTCTTCACTGGAGTTTTCCAATCTTTGTATGGAATTTGTCTACTCTTTAAATGCTAAATGCCGGTAAGCCCCATTCGGTAGGTTTGAAGTCCAACAATGAACTGAGAACTTGGTCAGCTCCTTTTTGATATGAAACATCCAGCCTTGGATCTGGGACCATCACTGCAGACCTGTAGAAGTAGCAAGAGTTGTAGTAAAAAAGAAGGTACAAATGGTTGAAAAAATCGTGTATCTATAACAGCTCCCTTACATTCCAGCATTTTTCGCTGCAGCTACACCAGCAGGAGCATCTTCAAAAACTAAGCACTTACTGGGTTCTATGTCACCCTAAAAAAATGCAATGCAGTTGCATCAGTAGAGATTCTCACAGACAGCATCCAAAAGGAACATTCTAATTGCAGCTGTTGCCATATGATCAAATCCAATACCTCAAACCTCCTCATTGCAGCAAGAAAAATATCAGGGGATGGTTTACCAGCCTTCACCTCTGGATCATCACCCATGACAACATGATGCATCAGGGCAAACATTTCCTGGTGGTTCTGGGTCTTTAGTGCAAAATGACGTTTATGGGATCTGTAAGCCACAGCAAGCCAGAAACAAACATTAATAGGGTTCTAATTCATGGAAAGACGATGAGCATTGACCATTGAGGAAATGCCAAATGGATGATCAGATGTAAAGAAACCTACCCTGTCGCAACAGCCATTGGTATTCCGTTGGCATGAAGATGATGGACCAAACGTAGTACTCCTGCAAGAAACAAGATACATTTAACACATCATAAGCTAGTACTTATATTAAAGCAACTTGATCAATGATGCTAAAATGTTGACTTTTATTCTTCAAAATATCCCACCCCACCAGTCAAGGCATCCCTTAAAGAAACAGTAATTTTACCACCAAGAGATTGTCTTAAGAGGAACAACGTAAAGTCAAAACTGGGTCTGGGATATTATTACAAAAAAAAGTGTCTATTGCAAAAGGCCATAGTCTGAAATCTTGAAAAATATGGCAATTTCCTTTGGCTGAAGTGCATATGCAACAGATCATATCAGACCATGAAATGTAAGATAGCGCAAAATGGTCAATTGTGTTTGGCATCACCTATAAAGTCAAATCACATATCTGAAAGTTTAACTCATATGTTCACAGAAAATGCTGTGCAAAAAAATACTCTGTTGATTCATTGATTGATACAATACTTAACACGTAATGTGCCTCCACCTAAAGTTCACTTCCTCGCTTTGATTTCATGGTGGTACATGAAACAAGAATTCAAAGACTGTATCTTGTGAAGGACAACATTTAGCAAGATGAAAGCAAATGGCCAGAGCAACTATGGAATTACATCTGAATACATCAACTTCAGAACTCAAGTCCGTTCCTTTTTGAGCTATAATTTCCCAGAAATTCAGTGGGTCAAAGTAATCGTCAACACTTCTCGAGTACAAATGTACAATCGTACAGTATTGTCGAATCGATTATGCATAATGGTAGACCTATGGTTATCCTACAAAGGGACAACTTTTGAGAGGCGTTCATGTTCATGTTTGGCTCACCTGGCAGCTTGGTGCAGGATGGGAAGAGCGCCTGGAGCATGCTCTCGCGCTCCTCGAGGAACTCCTCGGGGGTGAGCAGGCCGTTGAGGCCGCACTCGTCGACGAAGATGCGGGCGGACTCGGTCGCCTTCTTGCCCATCATCTTGGCCTTGAGCGACCAGTCGAACACCTTGCCGTACCTCGCCAGGATCTTCTCCTGGACCTCCGTGTAGAAGCCCTCCGTGTCTGCACCCCGCGCCACAGACCGACGATCGTCAGCGCACTCCGGTCACGGAATGGGGGATGGGGCCAAGAACATGAACATCGCCGATCGACAAAACATGGATGGAGAAGATAGAGATACCGAGGAGGAGGCCATCCATATCGAAGATTACGTGAGAGATTGCGGCCTTCGGCTGCGCCGCCGCGCCGTCGCCGGCGCCGGTGCCAGCGGATGCCATTGGGCGCGGTGAGCGAGTGCGAGTGAGGGAGATCTGGGCGGGGCGACTGGGCGAAGGGAATCTTTGGTGGATGCCGATTGGCGTGCGCATGCGCTTCTTCCCTGTGACTCCAGCTGACCACACCGGGGACTTGAGGGAAGGGAAAGGCATTGATGACGTATAGCATCTCGCGGGCCGGGTTGGGCCACGATAGAGGAAAGTGACAGAGGCTTTTATATGTATGTTATTATAAAAATTGATCATTACTTATAAGTTATTAAAAAAGTTAAGTTTTTACAGGTGCTATTGTTTCGAACTTTTTTACCCTCCACGCTATTTCCGTCCGATTTGACTCTAACGGTGTTAAACTGCAGGTATGAAAAATAAAAAATACCATTATGTCTAAATTCAATTGATTGTTTTAAGCATCTTAACGATCTCAAATGAAAAACCTCAAAACTAGAAAGTTATAGATCTTGTCGAGATCTACAATATTTAGATAAAAAATATTTCTATTTGATTTTGTATAAATAATATTTTTTCTAAAACATATTAATCATATCATATTATATCTTTTTTTTTGTATGGAATTCAATGAAAATAATTTTTATACAAAACTTATAGATATTGTCGAGATCTACAACTTTGTAGTTCTGAGTTTTTTCATTTGAGATTATTAAGATGCTCAAAAAAATTAATTACATATTCAGCCTGGAGGGTATTTTTGACTTTTTCACCCTCGCGGTTTGACACCGTTAGAGCCAAATCTGACAGAAAATGACATAAAGGGCAAAAAAATATAGAACAGTGACACCTGTAAGAACTCAATTTCTTTAATAGTTTATAAGTAATTACTAATTTTTATAAAAAGCCTCGAGTTGATACGCTATCCCGAGAAGCCTCCGAGAGTCGGGGTCATCCTATCCTGTGCCATCCCGGATAACCTAAGGCCCTACTGTCATGTGCCTACTCTTTGGGTTACCAAATGCTTTGGGTTTCATAAAAAAAAGTCGCTTTCGCTTCTAAAAAATCAACTATCTTTAAGTTTAACCATATATGTACTCAATCCATCTTAAATTATAAAATGTTTGTTTTTTTGACATCAACTTTGACTACTTATCTTATTTAAAAATTTATGTAAAATATCACTTCTTTTATCATGACTTGGTTTATTAATCAAAATTCTTCACGAATGACTTTAATTTGACTATATTTGCATAAATTTTTTAAATAAGACGAGTGATTAAACTTAAAATAAAAAGTCAAACGTCTTATAATTTGGAATGGAGGAAGTATATAATTAGTATTACAAAATAGATTTTTGATTAAATTTTTATAATACATTTATTTAGAGACGCAAATATGCTATATTTTTTTTACAAATCTTATAAAAAGATCTTTGAATATATTTTTATAATACATTTATTTGACTATATAAATATTGTTAATGTATTTTTTGAGATTACACAGTACAACGCAGACACTCAACACGCACGTACACTCACCCCTATGAACACACGTACGCAAACCCTACCCCTATGAGCACCTTCGAAGGACTGAGCCGGCAAATCTTGAAGTTCACGAAGTCAACGCAGACACTCAACACGCACGTACACTCACCCCTATGAACACACGTACGCAAACCCTACCCCTATGAGCACCTTCGAAGGACTGAGCCGGCAAATCTTGAAGTTCACGAAGTCACCACAGGCGCCTCGCTGTCGACGGGCACGTC
>Ga0182004_10003877_pt1 | contig 11960 bp, 19 predicted proteins | sample Sormic07211540_1_FD_120479 | JGI IMG/M metagenome (GOLD analysis project Ga0182004, IMG submission 120479) | Endophyte microbial communities from Sorghum bicolor roots, Mead, Nebraska, USA - 072115-40_1 MetaG | ecosystem: Host-associated > Plants > Roots > Unclassified | place: USA: Nebraska... | reverse complement strand
CGATAAACTACTACCGTGGGTATACCCCAAGGTAGACTGCCGACCAGCTTTCGTCGACACGCAGGCCCCCCTATAAAAGGGGGTGGAGGGGAGGCGTGTGTCCTCACCCTTGCCGCTCATTGCCTGCTCAGTTTCCTTCGCCCACTTTCCACTTAGCCTCTGAATCGCCTGCGTGAGTTGTGGTTGGATCGTATTTGATTTAGTTTGTAAGTGTTTGCGGAGGTTCTACGGTGGCTTTTCTTCCTTCGCCCCATCCTTCCAGGGCAGATTTCTCTGGTCCTTTGAGGACTTTTTTGAGTGTGAGGTCCGGAGGTTGGCTGCGGAGGTTTGAGGACTGGATGCTAGAGGTGGCTGCTGCTCAAGATTTGGAGGAAACTCTTTCCGACGTTGAAGCTTCTGTTGGAGATCTGATAAGCGCGAAGGAGTTCGAGTTGATGGTTGCGAATACTTTTGAGTTTGGGGAGTCAACCATCAGACCGCAGGATATAGCAGACATAGTTGAGGTTGGATTTTTCAAGGAAGGTCGTGCGAAGGCTCCTCCTGCGGGCCAGACAGTGCTTGCCCCTGAAGAGGAGTATGCCGTTGTGTTCAGGGATTTCTTTACCTGCGGACTCCGGATTCCTCCGTACCATTTCGTCCTCCGCAGGTGATGGAGGCTTTCAATGTTGAGCTGCAGCATTTTAGTCCGAACGGGATTCTTACTCTTAGTAAGTTTGCTTGGGCCTATGAGTCCTACGGGGCAGTGCCACATATTGACACTTTTTGCTCATACTTTGAGCTCCAACGGGAGCCAAAGAAAGTCAAGAATGTCGAAGGAGAGGAATTCATTGTGCAGTTCGGAAGCTACGCATTCATGTCGCGCCATACTATGCCTGGGGTGCACTGTGAGATTTCCTTCTGCCAAAAGGGGAAGTGGGAGAAGGATTGGATGAAGGCTTGGTTTTATGTCAAGTCGCCTGCTGCTTCGTGCACCCTGGAGGATGGTAAGGTGGAGAAGATTTTTCCCTACACATCAAAGATGAAGGAGCTTAAGCCAGTCTACAAGGTTGATCCTTCGTCAGAGATGTCGGAGGAGCGCAAGACCAGCAATAAGGCCTTCGCGCTGGCCTGCCGTTACTTAGGCGGGCGTGACTTGGTTGAGGAGATGGTGGCTTCTAACTACTGGCCTCTTGGCCGCAGGAATGAAGAATTCACCATTGAGATGGTTCAAGTTCCCATTTTCGGTCCTTCGGAGGGGATCCCTTTTCCCCGATTCAATAGGGGTTTGCCGGAGGATGAAACGAAGGAGTCTTTTCTAGATCGAGTCAAAGCTTCGGCTTGCAGGATAGTTGGAAAATTCTCTGAGAAGGAGTATGTCTAGCGGAAGACTACACTGGGGACAATGCCGTGGTTCAACCACATTTTTGAAGAGCTGGGGATCAAGCATGATGAGTACGTCGTTCCTTCGGACGTGCTCCTCAGCTTGGAGAAGAGGAAAGATGCTTCCAAGACTGTTGCCGCTGCTGAGACATGGAAGAGGAAGGGGGCGGAGCTACCAAGGTGCTGGCGAAGAAGCAGAAGGCGGAGGTTACAACGGAGGCTCCGGTTGAGTCCTCCTATGATCGTTCCTCCGCAGCTGAGTCCAACTCGGTGGGGTCTTAGCGCTCGGAGGAGGCGTGGGAGGAGTCTGTGGCTACTGCTTCTAGCGGTCGTCAGGGCGAAGTCTCCCGGGGGGTTTCGTCCGCCCGCTTACCCTTCACATCGCTTCTTGGGGAGGATTCCTCTGACGCGGAGGCCCCTTGGGTGAGTCCTCCGCGGGGTGTTCCTGCCGGAGGAGCATCACCGCCGAAGGAAGGGCAGGGTGACTCTAGCGAAGAAGCTGAGTCTGCTTCTGTCCGAAGGATAAAGAAGGCGGTTGAGCCGCCCAGCCAGGTGGCGAAGGGATCAACTCTCTTTATATGGGTAATTAATTTTTTTACTTTGCTGCTTCTGAGGTTCTAGCATATTTATGGTGCTTAAGTCTTATGCTCCTTGTACGTTTTCAGAGGATGTTATCGCGGAGCTAGCCAGAGGGGCTAGCATTGCACAGGATGGGCTTGCTGTTCCTCCGCCATGCTTTCCTGCGCCATCTGCTAATGTTATTGGTCCTGGTAGGTTTTAAATATTTTTCCGTCTTTTTATCTTAAGTGTGTTTGTTAACTCTGGTTGATGTTAATCTTGCTTTGATCTTGCGTAGGTGCTTCTGATCCTTCGATCACAGGTTGGACTAATACACTGCACAAGGTTCATTCTTTCATCGGACGTTTGTTTTCCGGCCTCCGTCCATTACGATTTTAACTTTGTCTTATGTTTTTTCTTACTACTTTTTGCTCTTCAGATCGTTTCCGGCGGAAGCTCCGCGATATGGACTACGACACGCTGCTTCGCATGCAGTTTGAGCATCACAGGCTTGTAAGTTTCGAGTTTGTTTCATTTTCCTTCGTCGTTTTTCATTCGGAGGTTCTAATTTTTGTTATTTTGATCAGGGTCGCCACATGGCTGCTGCCTTGGAGGAGCGATGCTCCCGAGAGGTTATTTGTCGTGATGAAGCCATCGAGGCTTTGAAAAAAGAAAATGAGACCTTGGAGGCTGGGAAGGCCCGCCTGTCGGAGGAAGTTAAAGACTTTTCTTCAACCTAACAGGAGGTTGAGGCATTGAGGAAGGAGAGGGATGAGCTTAAGGTTGGATTAGAGGTCCTCAGGATGGATCAGGGGGAGGTTGAAGCTTCGGCCGCCATCCTTCGCGAGAGTGCTTCCGAGGCGGGGAGGGCCAGGGACTTGGCCGTGCAGCGGGCTGAGAAAGCCAAGGACATCGCTGATCGCCTCCACAAGGAGCTTGATGCTGAGTGCGTGTCTGCAGCTGTAATGCAGACTCGTTTGCAAAAGGTGGAGGCGGAGGCTGTAGCCGTCATCGGACTTTACTCCGGCTCGCTGGCGCAGTTCGGAGGTAGCACCTCCGCTCCTCCGTTCGACGGTGATGTTGGAGTTAGCCTTGCGTGACTTAAGTCTCATATCAGCATGCTCCCTGAGTTTGTCGGAGGGGCTGTTGATTTTGGGGCTTTGGCTGCAGTTAACTCCTTCACCCGGCTCCTTCGCCACGGGGGTTGCTCTCACGCTGAGGCAGTTGCAAAGGAAGAATTCTCCTCGGCTGAAGATGTTGTTGAAGCTACCTCTAGCATGCGCAAGTCTGTCCGGAACTTTATAAGTTTGTTCTGGATTAGGTTTGGGTGGGCTGAGGAGAAGAAGATGCCGGAGGCTCGCCGCGCTGAGGTATGTATTTTTTTTGTTATCCTTTGTATACTGTGTGGTTATTTCCTTTGGTTTCAAGACTTTGCTTTTGCAGGAGCTTGCCAAGAAAAAGGCGAAGGCTGACAAGGCTGGCCCTTCATGTCCTACTGGTGGAGTGCATCCTACGGCCCAGACTGGCGCAGAGGATCCTGAAGTTGGTGCCAAAGTTCCAGAGGGATCCGAAGCTCCTGCCCCTCCTTCGCCCCAGGTGTGAGGGTTGTTTTGGTTTTAGGAATTTTTTAGGTTTTTGTGTCTGCTTCTTAAGCGACGCTTTTTGTAAAAAGGACGAAGGTTTAATTAGCTTGTAAGGACATGTTGGTTATGTAATATATTGACTTTGTCTTGAATGAAGTGTTTGTCTTACACTTTATCCTGCGCAGGTCTCTAGCGGAGGACCTGTGCAGGATCCTTGTGAAGCTCCACTTTCCATTTTTCAATGGAATTTATGTTTTGGGCGACTTGTGGGAATATTGGCGAACTGCCTTTCCTAACTTGAGTGTAGTTGATATGTTTGACTTTGTCGAGTTTGATATTGACGACGAACGATCTGAATTCCTTCGTTCCGTTGCCTACCGAGGGTCCTGGCCTCCGACTTAGGTGCTTGTTCCAGTCCTCTTCTTGCATTATATGCCGTTTTGTTCCTCTTTTGTCTTGTTTTGAATTTTGTTAGTTTGTTGTTGTAGTTTACATATCTGATCCTTCGGATATTTGGTGAGGATGAGGAGGAGTTTTGTTTGCCAGAGGACCCCGAGCAGTTGGCTGAACTTTACCTTCCTGGTCGTGTGGAGGTTGGTTGAATTTGACCTTATCATTATTTTTTTGTCGTCCTTCTCTTGTTTGTCTTATGCTGACTTTTGTGTTGTAGGTTGCGAGGCCTCCCCCTAGACGTGATGTTCTTCCTCCGGATTTTGTCGAAGGAAGTTACGTGACTCCTGTGACGTTCAAGCGAGGCGACTTATACGCAAGGGGTTGGTTGTTGGACTGGTGGAGTCGTTCATTTCCTTCGCGTACTATGGATGATTTGGTTGAGCATATTGCTCGGGACTACTGTAGTGGTTTCAGGACTTTTGGTGACTCTGATGTGAGATTTGTACGTGATTCTTAGATCCTTCGTCGTTTTTGCTGACGTAGGATTTTAAGTTGGATGGTTTTTTTGTTCTTTTGATGTAAGTGAATATTGTACATATTGCTGAAGTGAATAAAGACTATTTTTTGATTGTGATCCTTTTTATTACAACCTTCGCATTTTTTGCATTACAATTATCTGAGTCGACTTAGCATACTACAACATCGTAGTGGTGTTGACCATAAGGAACTTTGTGTTGCTGTTGTTGTTGTATCCTTGGTCTATGATGTTGTGAAGGCATTGGCGGATTTTTGTTTTGCGTAGGATTGCTGATCCATGACCTTAGAGCCTTCACTTGTTTTGGTCCAAAGGTGCCTTTGCTGGATTAGGCTCATCTTTGCCGTTGTTCAACTCCCGTGGAGTGTTGGCGAGGATAACCTTCGTGTCCGTTTGTCAGGGGTTCTGAGGGGATGTTACGAGACTTCGTGCGATACCCTTCAGTAACCTTCGATACTGACTTGCAGTGCTTTTATTGTGGCTGTACACGACCCTGTGGTCGATGTTCATCACAATGTCGTGGCTCTGATATTACGAAACTTCATGCAGTACCAAGTTTTTAGGTGGCTATGAGGCTACTGCTTCCATGCTGGCCTGGCTTGCTTTCTTTGTGTGTTTTAGGTTTGCACTGGCTGTTTGGTTCTTAGTGAACTAATCCAGACTGAGGGTTGGGGTCCTGGTGTGCCTGGTTTTATAGGCTTGCTTGTATTGATTGGTTGTACGTTGTTAGGTTAGATTTTATTGTTGATTTATGATTGGTTGTTGGGGTCGTTGGGGTTCTTGAAGTTGTTTGTTTTGTTTTAAAGTATAGGCTTTATTTTACCTTCGGCCTCTACGGGCGAGGGTTGTATGTGTCTGGTTGCCTTCAGTGCGTTGAGTTACCTTCGTGTATTGTTTGCGAAGGTTTGGAGATATGATACCTTCGACGATGTGATGCCTTCGGCTGTATGAATTTTCAAGTGATTGTTGATGCATCATTATCTTTTGTTGTCTATGATACCTTCGGTGCTTTTTGAAGGAGGTTCGATGGTGCGTGATGCCTGATTGTTTTTTAGGTTTAAAGGTTTTGTATTTTCTGGTCATGTTGTGATGCCTGAGGAGGACAGGGCTTTTTCACTTTTTGACCATGTTTTCCTTCCTGCCCAGCTGTTGGCCAGGTCTTTTGCTAAGGTACTGGTGTTTTTTCACCGTTGAGGACGTTCCGAGCTTTCTTAGCCTTCGGCTATAAGCTGCGGAGGGTCCTTGCAATCACATGACGTTTTGCCGAATATTACAGCCTCATTGCTGGCTGTTTTTCGACTTTTGAGTTTCTTTTCTGGGTAAGTCCTCTTTATATCTCAGAGGTTGTTTTAGGTTCTGCCTCGTTAAAAACCTCACCTCCTAGTAGGAGTACCCCTGTGAGGAAAAGAGTGTAGACCTTGGATTGAAAGAAAGTAGAGAAAAAAGAAAAAAGAAGTGTATCTAAAAAACATGGGCGCCTCCGCTTATTCTGCGAGAGTCGTCCTTACATCTAAATGTAAAATCTTCGCAGATTGTCGACGTTCTATGTGTGGGTGGAGGTTCTTCCCTCTAGGTCTTTGAGGTAGAAGGATCCTAACCTTCCCGCTTGCATTGCTGTGTAAGGTCCTTCCCACTTGGGTTGCAGTTTCCCCGTGTTTGGGTGATCTCCCTTTTTCCTAAGAACCAAGTCCCCATCCTATATGTCTTTTCGTACTACCTTGCGGTCTCTCCACTTTTTGGTTTCTTGCTGGTACTTTGTAATATTCTCCACTGCTTCCAATCTTGTTGATTCTAGAGTCTCCTTGCAGTAGTCTTCATCCTCGACCAACTGTTGCTTCATGGAGCACAGGCTTTGGTGTTTGATTTCTTCGGGCAGCATTGCCTCTTCTCCGTACAAGAGCTTGAATGGTGTGAACTCGGTTGCTCTCAAAACTGTTGTGTTGTGAGACCACACAACTCTAGGTAGCTCCTCAACCCATTTCCCCTTTCGTAGGTTGAGCAGTGTTTTGGAGATTGCGAAGAATATTATTCTATTCGCTCTCTCTACTGCTCCGTTTGATTCTGGGTGGTAGACAGACGCGAAAGTGATTTTGGTTCCTATGTGACGGCAAAATTCTTTGAACTTATCTAAATCGAACTGCTTTTCGTTATCAACTGTGAGCAGTCTTAGAACTCTGAATCTGCAGACTATGTTCTGTCAGAAAAATTTCTTGATTGTTTCTGAGGTTATGGTTGCTAGTGGCTTCACTTTGATCCATCTTGTAAAGTACTCGATGGCTACGACAATGAATTTGTTTCCCCCCTGGGCAGTTGGCATCGATCCTACCAGGTCCATTCCCCATCTTTGCAACGGCCATGATGGTGATATGAGTTGAGTTGGCGCCGAAGGTCCTGACTGAACTGGTGAGAAGGTTTGGCAAGCTTTGTAGGTTTTCACTATCTCTTCTGCATCTTTGATGTGAGTTGGCCAATAAAAACCTTGTCTTAGTGCTTTGGCAGACAACGCACGGGGGCCAATATGTGATCCGCATGTCCCATAATGTATTTCTTGTAGGAGTTCTCTGCCCTCGGCTTGTGATATGCATTTCAGCAAGGGTTGAACTACACATTTTTTGTACAAGTTTCCGTCAATGATGGTGTAGTTCCTTGCTCTTGCTTCCATTCTTTTTGCTACTGCTTCGTCTTCTGCGGTTGTTTTTCCATTGAGTGAATCTGCTATCACCTGCCTCCAGTCCTCGCCTTCTGTCAACAGGACTGAGCGGAAAGCCTTTGGCAGCGATTTAGCTGCGGGCGCTTCAAGGATCTGGTAGAAGGTTCCTTCTGGCAGGGCTGTGTTATTGGCTGCTGGTTTTGCTAGTCCATCTGCTTCGCAGTTCTCAGCTCTTGGAACGTATTGCAGTGTGAATCCCTTGAACCTTCGCTCCAGACACCTCACCACTGCCAAATATTTTGCTAACTCGGAGTTGTGTGTTAAGTATTCCTTCTCCACCTGCCCTACCACCACCTGGGAGTCTGTTTTGATGAGCAGGGTTTTTGCTCTTGAAGCCTTTGTTTTGTTCAGCCCGAGGATAAGTCCTTCGTATTTGGCTATAATGTTTGTTGCTCTGAATTCGAGTCTCGTAGCGTACTTCAGCTTGAGGCCTGATGGTGCGATCAGAACCACTGCTGCTCCAGCTCCTGATTGCCCCTAGGCACCATCTGTATACAGTGTCCATGGCTGGTCGACTACCTTCTTCTCTTCTTTGTTCGAAGGTGTCCAATCTGCCATGAAGTCAGCCAACACCTGCGACTTGATGGAGGTTCTTGGGACATAGGTGATGTCGAACTGTGATAGCTCGGCTGCCCATTTCCCTATACATCCAGAGGCCTCCTTATTCCTAAGGATATCACCCAAAGGCTGTGATGTGGGTACTTTGATCTCATGACTCTGGAAGTAATGCTTGAGTTTCCTCAATGCTGATAGGACTGCGTATGTGATTTTTTCTATTTCTGTGTAGTTCAACTTTGCTCCTGACAAAGCTTCAGACACATAGTACACGGGCCTTTGCACCGTTCCCCTATGGTCGTTTGTTTCGTGCACCAGGACAGCACTGACTGCGTGTTCAGAGGCGGCCACGTATAACAGCAAAGGAGTGTCTTGCTCGGGTACAGTTACCACCAGATTGGTTGCAATATAGCTTTTGAGTTGTCTGAAGGCCTCTGATTGCTCCGGACCCCATTCTGTTTTATCTCCTCCCTTTAGCACTTTGAAGAATGGGAGGCTTCGCTCTGCGGATGTGGAAATGAATCTGTTGAGGGCTGCTATTCTGGCAGTTAGTTTCTGGACCTCCTTTTTGCTCGAAGGCTCTGCCATCGACATAATTGCTTTGGTTTTTTCTGGGTTGGCCCTGATCCCTTCGGAGCTAACGATGTATCCCAACATTTTTCCCTTGCAGACCCAGAATACACATTTTTCTAGATTCAGTTTGAGCCCGCAGACCTGAGGTTAGCGAAGGTTTCCTGCAGGTCTTTGATGTGATCCTCCTTGTTTCTGCTCACGAAGACAACATCATCGACGTACGCTATAATGTTTCTCTGCAGCTGGTTGCCTAGAACCTTCTTCATCATTCTGGAGAAGGTTGATCCAGCATTCTTGAGACCCTCAGGCATTTTGGTATAGCAATATGTCCCTAACAGAGTCGTGAAACTTGTCTTGCCCTCATCTTCCTTCTTGAGCCAGATTTGGTGATATCCCGAGAAGCAATCTAGAAGTGAGAATCTCTGGCAGCCGGCGGCTTTGTCGACAGAGGCATCTATCCTTGGCAGGGGAAGGAGTCCTTGACACAAGCTTTGTTGAGGTCTGTGAAATCTATACACATTCTCATTTTGCCATTCTTCTTGGGGACCAAGACTACATTTGCGAGCCATTCGGGGTACATAATTTCTCTGATGACATTTGTGTCCAGAAGTCTCTGTACCTTTGCCTTGGCTGCTAAGGTTCTCCCCTCAGTTATCTTCCTCTATCGCTGCTTCTTTGGTCTCATTCTTGGGTCGATGTCCAATGAATGTTGTATGATGTCTCTGCTAACTCCCTGCAGGTCAGAGGGACTCTAAGCAAAGATGTCCTAGTTCTTCTGTAGCACGTTCAGCAATTCAAGCTCCTCCTCTCTGCTAAGAGTGGCGGATATTGTGACTTTCCTATCCGGCACTGCCTCTTCCAAAGGGACACATTTCGTTTCCTCCTGATCAGTCAGGTCTGTTTTTTCCTTCGGCATGTCTGGTGGTTGGTAATCTTCGTCTTGCATGGAGTCAACAGAGTTTATGTTTCGGGAAGACTTGTAGATTGCCATCTTTATGTTTCTCGTTTCTTTTTGACTTCCGTGAACAGTGATTACCCCGTGCAAGGCCAGGATTTTCATGCACAGGTACCCCATATGAGCAGCCGCATTGAATCTGTTCAAGAATCCTCGCCCGAATATGGTGTTATATGGGTAGTGCAAATCTACCACATCAAAGGTAATAGACTCTGTCCTCGCGTTTTCCGTGGTGCCGAAGGATACTGGCAGGGCGACCTTGCCCAGAGCGTGTATCTGCTTTCCCCCGAACCCAATCAAAGGTGATTCCGAAGGTTGGAGCTAGCTTCTACTGAGCTTCATTTGATCGAAGGTCCCGGCGAATATTATGTCTGTAGAACTTCCTGAGTCTATCAAAATCGTGCTGATCCCCCATCCCGCAACATTTGCCGTTATGACCATCACGTCCACGTGTGGGTAGCTTTCCAACCTTAGGTCTTCTTCAGAGAAGGTTATTGGGGTTCTGGACCAATCGGTGTAGCGGACTGGGCCTTGCACTGCAATGTTGTTGACCAGACGAAGGTGATCCTTCTTCTGCTTCTTGGTCTGGAACTCCATTGAGGACCCTCCAGCTATTGGCAAAATCATTCCAATTGTGGGCAGTGGTGTATGGGGGCCGATCTGATTATCAGGGTGAGGTTCTGGTTTTGGTGGTGGGGGAGCTTGGAGTAACTGAAGTTGGTTTGGTGGAGGGGGTAATGATTGCTGGTGAGGTTGCGTGGTTTCGATGTATGTGATTTGTGGGGGTCGGGGGGGGCCTAGGTAGGGGCGACTTCATGTCGGTGATGGCCTTGCTCTGCTAGTTGCTGCGCTGGGCGCCAGGCTGGTAGGAAGCTAGGATAGTAAGCAGAGGCTAAAGTGGTAGGCTAAACTTGAGCTGTGAGCTGCTGGCCTGATCCTCCGACATAGGAGGGGTAGAAGGATTGTGGAAATGTGTGGTTCACTTCCCTTGGTTGAATGGCTGAGGCGGAGGCTGCAGTGCCAACCTGTTCTTGATTCTTTCCTGGGTCTCTTTGGCGTCTGGGCAGTCCCTGGTCGAATGACCTTTTTCTTCCCCGTGGAAGAAACCGTATTGCTTCCTTTGCCGCTGCTTCTGATTCCTTAGCCACCCCCTGCCCTGACCTCCTTGTCTAGCTTGGTTAAATCCTCACCCTGAGTTTCACGGTTCCGCTGGTGGGTGGTTCTGCCCCGACTTGTCATTTCTCGGTTGCTCAATATTCATCATCTACCCACCAGCTTCCTGCTGAGGACGACGCCCATCTTGGCTAAGGTTCTTCTGCGAGTTTCTGTCGTTGACCTGCTTTTTCTGAGAGTTTTGCTCGTCCAGCCTTTTGCGGAAGTTGTTGTCCGATTTGCAATACTTCTCGAACTCGTGGTACAGTTCGTGCATAGATGCCGGCTTTTCCCTGGCCAAGTGAGCTGCAAAGGGCCCTATACGAAGGCCTTTGATGGCCGCCTCTATGGCAACCTCCTCCGGCACGTCGGGTGCCTTTGCCTTGGTCTCCACGAACCTTTGAAAGTAGTCGCGCAGTGCTTCTCCCTGACTCTACTGGCACTGGAACAAGTCCGTAGAGGTTAGTGATTCAGCTGCAAATCTGTAGAAGTTTGCAAGAATCTTGTTCCAAAGGTTCTCCCTTGAATAAATTGACCCAGGCCTGCGCATTGAGTATCATGCCAGGGCATCTCCTTCGGCTGCAATCACAAAGGATTTTGCCATTACAGTTTCATTTCCCCCTGCTGAGGCTACCGTTGCCTCAAAACTCATTAGGAACTGACGAGGGTCCGTCTTTCCATTGAACTTGGGAAGGGTGATCGGCTTTTAGGTAGCCGGCTAGGGCGAGGCCTGCAATCCTTCGGATAAAGGGGAGCGAAGGTCCAGAGTGCTCCGCAGTGTGCCACCGTAGTTTACCGGTTGCACGCCCATTGTCAGACCGACATTGGGTAAAACCGCGGGCTAGACCATCGATTGCGGTGGTGGTTGCATGCTTTGGATCTCCGCTTGCAAGATTGAAAGCTGCTGCCTGATCTCGCTTGCTTGCGCTGCTGCCAGCGCTGCCTCCTGGCTAGCCACGTAAGCGGCTGCAATCTGGTCTCATTCTTGCTGAAGGTTCTATAGTTGTGCTTGCAGTAGTTGAAGCTCCTGAGCGGCCATGGATTCTGCTAGCTCCGCGACAGGAGGGGCCTGATCAGCCTCCGGCTGCATATCTTCAGGGCCCTCCTGTTCTGCGGTCGCGTATGCGCTCCGCACGGTCCGCCTCGGCCTTCCTCTCTTGGAGGACTCAGCCTGTGGTCTTGTGGTACTAGATCTCTTTCCAGCCATCGCGGGTGATCCTTCGCGCCCCACAGTGGGCGCCAATGTTGAGAAAATGCGCACTGCACTCCCCAGCACACGGTGCACTGAGAGCCTCCTCACACGTTGCTGTGAAAGACTCAGTCAACAGTGAACAATGAGCTGAACAGTAGGTGGAAACAGTAAAATGCTCTCTCTTCTTAATGGTGGCTTCACTCCCTTTATATAGGGCTCGAAAACCGACCTAAGGTGATTACAAAAATACCCCGTGACGGTGGGGAAATATTCCGACATATTCCTATGTTACAGTCTACTGACCCTAAGCCACTTATGTAATTTCACACTACGAGCTCCTCGCGCGCTCCTCGCCTAGGGCTTCAGCTTGTTGAAGGCTTGAATCCTTCGCCTGG
>Ga0182004_10003876_pt1 | contig 11961 bp, 5 predicted proteins | sample Sormic07211540_1_FD_120479 | JGI IMG/M metagenome (GOLD analysis project Ga0182004, IMG submission 120479) | Endophyte microbial communities from Sorghum bicolor roots, Mead, Nebraska, USA - 072115-40_1 MetaG | ecosystem: Host-associated > Plants > Roots > Unclassified | place: USA: Nebraska... | reverse complement strand
CGCTTCCAGTGCAAGTGTCACGACTCCCCCAGTCAAAACCAAACATTCGGTGATTTCTTCCAGGGAGTCCCTGCTGCCTTCCAACAACGTCGCAGCTAGCTCCAAACACAAGCGATCGACGTCGAGGGTGCTGATGCATGATGATTCGGTGGGGCGAGAGGGGAAGCAACATCAGGAGACAAAGATCAAGCAGAGAAGCATCGGAGAGCGTGAAGAAAAGGAGCTCTCAGAGTTCACTGGTGCCCCGCCAATGACTCCTCTGTGTGTTGTATGGTTTCAACAGGACGAACTCTAGACGCCATCGATTACCTTTGACTTTATTTAATATTGCCTACGTCCTGCATACGCCGTAAAATAGTTTCATGTCACTTATAACTTAGTATCTATGCGCCGTCGCTGTCGCGCGGCCTGTCCGAGTTCTATGTGTTGGGTTCTTTACATTACGTTTGCTGTTTATGTCTCGATAGGTAGTTTTTTGCACGTGTTTTAGGCACATCTTTTGAATTTTATTTTATTTTATTTTTACCTTTATTTATTTTATTTTTTCATGTGATCACGTATATTGCTACTGAGGGTATAGCACCGTCCCTATTTTTGAGATTTAAGCGATTCAGGCTGCCTTCATATGTTATTGTGTTAACAGTTCGCATTCCGTCATGGTGCCAGACTTCTTGAAGATTGTTGATTATTCTGGTGGTAAAGTGATTGTTTTTGTAGTAGATAATTCCCCGTAGACGATAGATGTGATCTGTAATGTCGCGTTGGATTGTAACTGTGGCGTTAAGAGTAGGACTCCTTCCGCAAAGGTTGAAGCACAGGATAGGAGGACTGTCCAGAAATGAAATTGAAGAGATCATTGAGGTCATGCATTGTGAACATTTCGATGAGCGGTCGGTCTTACAGCCGCGAACAAATTGCTGTATCGAATTAATTCGATAGGGCTCTATGTCCACATGAGCAGAGTATGCGTAATGTACACGTTCGTTGGCCTCAGTGTTCATGCAATTCGGGTTCGGGCAACGATAAACCGTTGCTGTAACAGGTGTTTGAAGATGTAACACTACATCCAGTATGTCACTTACACTGGCAAAAAGGCCACGTTGGAATTTTACCGGATCGTGAGTTTGTAATCTAGCGCATAAATTGTCTCTAGCAGTGTCCAGAGAGCATTTATGATGTTTTGTATTGTTAAAATCTCGGGCTAAGGATTTCAATTCATTTGAAGCTGAGCTGAATGTTTGTGAAACACGTTCGTCAAGTAGCCAGAGATTGTATAGGGCCGTGATCACAGCGTCGTAAGCACAGCTGTTGTCATTCCAATGCGATCCAATCGGTTCAGTTTCGATCTTATGCTCAATTGTAGTTGATTGAAACTTTGAACGCATCTCCTTTCCGCGTGATCTGCATTGTTTTTGTGTTAATTCTTCGTCCAGCATCGTTTTGTATTCTGATTTGTTGTCCGTTTTATTCAATTTTGGCCTCTTGATTGTTCTATCGTTAGAATCACCGTCTTCTATAGCCCTTTTTTGCACTCGTTGTTCAGAGGTATGTTGTTCATTCGTCGGATTGTCGCTCCATTTGACGTTGTCATTTGTGGGCTGCAAGAACGGATCTTTGGTAGACCATTTCAAGCACGTATGGAGGTTTTCTGGTATGTATTCTGACCCTTTGAAATAGCGATATAGTTCAATCAAACTGTTTCTCGTTCTAGTGGCATCAAACGTGAGAGGGAGCTTTTCTTCGTATCGTAACATGGTAATTTCGTTTAAGATTTCTAGTTCTCTGAATTCTTGTCGGAGTGCTCCTGAAATTCCCTTAGTGATAATTTTTGGGTCAAATCCTTGAAGGATTAGCGTACCAGCTGCGGTTGAACTCCTTGATAGTGCAGTGTAATAAGCATAGTGGGTTGATAAATTGCTCAAGTCCGATGGATTTTCAGGTCGCGTCTTTCCTTGTGATGCAAAGTCGGTCATTCCAAAATTGGGGGCGACGTCGACTTGGCTTCTATATATGCTAATTTCGCTATCGTCTTTGAGGTACGCTTTCATTGCGTTAGTAGTTTGTGGTATCGGAACCACATTTCTAGGTAGCCCATCTAATTTTACATCGCGTGGGGGATCAATCAGCTCTACGAACAAGGTAGCTAGTGCACGACGACCAAAGTGAGTTTCTTTATCTATCCAGTCGACAACTTTCGCGTCCTGACCACGTGTCATGCAAAGGTCAGTAGCAAAATTGTAGTGGATCATGACCGGCATACCCCGACAGATTTTAAGGGTGCCTGGTATTTTGAGCGAGGTCGATGCAGAAGGTTGTTCCCAGAGTTGTTTTCGTCTTTCAGGAGTCATTTTTAGGGCCGGTTTGTTATTGGTCTTTCTTTTTTTCCCCAATCTGTCACTTCTCTGATCGGCGGTTTCGTCTTCAGAGACGAAAGAGTGTAAGGGTTGATCGTGTTCTTCTGCCCATCGTTGGCATCCGACTTCGTTGAAGGCGTCTTTATCGATGTGATGCGCTGTAATGATTGAAGTATTACGAAATTTTGGATCTGTAATATTTGGATTTGGTGGTTCTCCCGAGATTCGCGTGCGTAGAAATGCTATATCTTCTGGAGTACACCTTGCATATCTCATATTTTCCAATGCTTTTCTGAGTTTGGTGTCGTATTTACTCTGTTTTCGTTGACGCATGTTTTCCGTAAGGATTACAACAGTGTCTATTTGATGCCATATAGCTTTTCCAATTGCAGATTCTTGATCGAATAGGCTATTTGCTGACCAACCCACATGTCTGCTGAATAAGGACGCTTTTTCGCCTCCCACAGGCGGAGGCAGCTGAGCAAAGTCACCAGCAAAAATCATGTTCATGTTTCCAAAGGGGCTTTCGGACTCCCCCGTTATTCTGGCCAGTTGGCGACTGATCCTGTATAGTTCCCTGCAAGACAGCATAGATACTTCGTCAAAAAAGACGTATTGAAGGCCTTTGAGTCTTTCGCGGAGGACGCTTAGGTTTTTTTCGGATGCTTCCCATCTGTCGTTAATTCCAAATGCAGAATGGTAGGTGTTTCCGTGCAGGAGCGCAGCTGCTGAGCCAGTAGGAGCAACAACAATGAATCGGTAACTTTCCTTTCTATGCTCGAAGTATGCTTTCAGAGCTTTCAGAACCTGTGACTTTCCTGTGCCTCCCATGCCAGCGATGTACATTCTGAGCTGTTCGGTACAATCAGAGCTAGCGTGGTTAGCGACTATTCTGAACGCTCGGGTTTGTTCTTTATTGAGTGAAAATTTGCTCTTAATTTTCCGAATGGTCGATTGCCATTTTTTGGGATTGAAAGATTTTTGAAGATATTCTCGAGTAACTATATCGATGCGGTCTACATTTTTGTTACTCACCGGTTTTGGAAACCCTTTGTCGGCCGGAACGTTGGCCTTTTTTGCATCTTGAATAGAACTTTTTGTGTTGTACAGAAGTGACTCCCATTGTTGAGGTGTTCGGAACTTCTCTGGACCAGCATAGTCAGATTTTGAACGCGTTGCAAGATTAGGTCGGGCCATATTCATTCCCCAATGATCCAACAAAGTTTTCGTTATTTCAAACTTCGTTTGTCTTCTCAGGTAATTCCTTCCCAACTGTTCAAGAGAGAGATCAAATTCGTCCACATTTTCCGATTCTTCGTGAACGTTGTCAGGACTGGACAGATCTTGTGTCCATGTAGTCATATTCGGATCTTCCGTTGCGTTGTCAATGAATCCCGGTACAGGGACTTCCGCGTCACTCCCTTTTTTCATTTGAGCGAAGTAGTCGTCACTAGCGTCCCTGCATTCGTATTGTATGTCAAAGTTGGACAATATATCTAACTGTTTTTGAGTGAAAGTTGCACGTGAGAACGCAGCAGCCCACGTTTCTGTATCGGACTTGAGACTTTTACCCGTTCTCCAGGGTACGAAAAGAGTTAGCATAGTCATGCAATAAAATTCTCTATCTCCTGTGCTGGATCGGGGTAGGGCCGGTCCAAGGAACGTAGGAATTGTTGGCGTTTTATTTTTGTTAAAATAAGTCTTATACGTCTTGTGGAGCGGGTGAGAAGGTAGAAATTGGTAGAGATGTTTTTTTACTTGATCATCAGCAGAGCTATCTGTGGTGTCAATTGACTGATTTGGCGCGTCGTCGTCGTCGTCGTGATAATCTGCTAAATCATCAGGTGTGATAACATTAGCTGTTTTTTGCCGTTTTGAATAACTGATCCAGTCATACAAGCATGTAGATTCCAGCTCGGTAGCTCGTTTGCAGTAGTCCTCAACATGCGAGACTCCAGTATACCTCTTTCCTCTTTTGAAAATGGGCACTTTTTCAGCGTTCTTGATCGGTATAGGGTAGTTCCAGCTACTGTTGACTTCTTGAACATAATTTGTCCAATAGAAAGGTTGGAATCGGCAGTCGGTGTAATGATCTGCCTTGCCTAGTAGGTACAACGACGCCATGGGTGCTCCTATCTCCATTTTCGCTGTCATACTGTTTACCATTTTTGTCATTAATATTCGACACTTTTCAGCTTTGGGTCTCGTTTCACTGATGAATTCAACGTTTCTCCGGAAGATAGAACGTATGGCTTCGAAAACAGCATGTGTTTTCAATGACACTTTAGTTATGTAGTTTGATATATAGTATAGAACCGCTTTTATAGCTGTTCCGGATCTCAAGCTCGTCGTATCCGTATTTGAACGGAAAAGGTACGTTATTAGCGGAGTAACAGTGTTCATTTGTGTTTCTAGATGTTTAAGAGTCACAGTACCCGTAGATTCATCAACAGAACTAGCTAGATGGATAGGTCTTGGCATCCGGGCTTTACATTTTCTCCATGGATTGTCCAAGCAGCCGGGGGCGTCAGAATTCTTTTTACGAGATCCGTCTTTCTTCAACGAGGATCTGCAGATGTGTAGGTTGGATTTGAGGAGAAGATCATTGACAGTGTCTTCAAATTGAGACCGCCAGAGTAGATTAGCATTACACTGTGAACATTTACCGCATTCGACCGTGCACTTTCTCGCGGGAGGTTCGGGCAGCGTGGTGGTAGGATCTCTATATCCTTCACGAGCTCGTGCTTCTTCAACCTTTCGAAGGACGTCTTCGTGATTAGAGTTCATAAACGAACCTTGGTGATGTTCTTCTAGGTATGATACAAAACTTTTTCTGAACTCGGAGGTAGGATCCATAATTCGTTTCTTTGTTTCTTCAGGAGACAACGCGCCCTCAATCCATATGAGCATATGAAGATGTAAGGACAAACGACCTTGCTGCTCAACAGTTCCGTAATACGCTTTAGTTCTTCCAAAATATCCTTCACGATTGTTTTCCATGCCCAGTACGTGTTTAAGAAAATTGCTGATCATGAAATCAAAAAAACGAGCGCCTGCAACAGGATTTTCAGCTATCAATCTGTGACAATCATCATCTGAAATGTCTATATATGGCCGATATTCTAAGTCTTTACTACACCAGTACAAACATAACGGGTGTTTTTTATCTGCCGGGTTGAGAGTAACGTACCAGAGAGGTGCACCGTGATGATTAACCATCGACCATATTTCGTTTCTCATCCATTTCTTCGAGGTTACCGAGCCAGGTACTTTACCGTTGATATGGTCGAGATCTTTCAGTATCTGAAAGCATTTCTTCTCTTCCTCCGTTTTGTTAGGTTTGACCGCTACGTTTTCGCCGTTCGCCATTCTGTTAGCGAGATCTACAAGGGTATCGTCATTGACTGACATTAATCGATCGCATATGTCTGAGAAGGCAGGCTTATCGACTGTGAGGAAACCAGCGTCGGATGCAGAGCGTATTTGTTCATGGTTGAACGCTATTAGTGTAAACAATTCGTCTAATTGGAACCTCTTGTCGTAGTATAACATTAGAAATCTCTTATGAATCTTGGGCGATAATGGAGTGGAGCCAATAGTGCCAAGTCCATAAGGAAAGAGCCACGGAAACATTTGAGCCCACCAGGAAGGATTTCCGAAAGAAGATACGGGATCTTTACTTCGACCCATTCGAAGGGCCGCGCCTCCTTGGTTCCAATGAGCGATTGCCTTTGCCTTTAGTTGAGACGCTGTAAGTTTAGATTCAGGAGAATCGATTAAACCATGTATGACAGTCGGACATTTACCAGCTTCAGTACCGTCTTCGTCGTCGTTGTCATAAACAGCAACGTTTTCGGCATCTCGATTGGTGGATCGTTTATACTTTACTATATCTACTGGTACGCCGTGTTCTGGGTATTGTTGCAGATGGATTTTTGAAATTGCAACATCTCGATAATCCGGGTGATTTAATGTTAACCATTCCAGGGCAGCAGCAACCTTTCTGCGTCTGACAGCAAAAGGTGTACGCTTCCAGTCCGACTCGTTAGGTTCTGTTGGGCCAGAGAACATTACCGCAATCATGTTATTAAGATCTTCTGGGGCCGGAGGCAATAAACTGTATACCTTTGGCATGTTACATTCAAAAGCGACCACGTTGCATTTGAGTTTCCGACCTCCAGAAGCCACGGTTGCATAACACGCGTTGTGACGTACTCGAGCAATCATGAGCTTTTCGATCAACGTCAATCCTTGAAGTTGGAGAGGAATTTCGCCAATCCAGAGGCCATTTGCCAGTGCAAACCGGGGGACGCCTCCTTTGTTTATAGATTTTTCACACGTTTTACATATTCGTGTGCATCCTGGTGCGAGAATAGGCTCCTTTATCTCTTCTGCATCTATTTGCGAGCTGAATCGTTCCTTGCGAGTGATGCCTGAGGATTTGAGTACTTCTAGATTCAAAGACAGACAATCGAGTCTCGTTAAGTTTTTCATTGGCGTCAACTGAGCGCAGACCGCACAACCTTCTTCTACGACGTTATCCGGGGAGTATTCTCTGCAGAAGTTCTCAATAATGGTTTCCATATGAGAATCTGAGGGGTGACTGGGCGGAAATTCAACAGACGAATTCACAGATACGTCTGTCTGGCGTTGATTGTTGACGTGATTTTTCCGTGGAGCGAGTACTGAAGTATAACTATAGCAATGTTCGCAAGAGTGTCCATGAAATATAGACGCAAATTGAGACTTATGAATGTTACGACGCCATGGAATACCGTGTATCTTAGCTATCCGGGATGCCAGCTTGTGAGTTGCTAGATGGACGATTTCATTGAGGTGTTGTGGAACCAGAATGTACTTTGGATCAGTCAGATAAATTCCAGAGTCATTGATAGGGACATGGTCGATCAGTTTCCATTCCGTAGAGCTGAAGGAGGTCTTGAAATCAGGAACACCTCCGCCTTTAGGGCGATTTAAGTGACCATCGGTCGATACTTCATTAATCACCGATATCGGGTGAGGGCTGTTGCCGTAATTGTATGCGAATACAAATATAGTTTGTATGGTCATGGAAACAGTCATCAAGGCATAGACATAGGCCCTGTTTCTGAATACGTCGTTCATACAGACGTTATGGCTTCCCATGATAATTACACGCATAAGCCATAAAGGGTACAGCAATAAACGGATATATATATTCGTAAACAAAGTAAATTTAACTTGATCTTTTAAAGATCAGTACCAGTTTCAGTAGAGTTAAAAGTGTTACTTACTCAGCATGACGGTGGTGGGTGGGAGGGAGGCTATTTGTGCGAAGGGACGTGACAATTATATAACGATGTCGGAGATCGGTGTTTGAATCAAAGAGTCAACTCAGCAGTCACATGTTCACGTTGTTTGAGAACTTCGTTCTTGATTCCATTTGTCGTGGGGTAAAGGTCGTTATGACAAGTGTGTATTTAATTGTTCTCGTCCAAGCGAACCGAGGGTTTACTGATCTTCGTTGCGAAAACAGAACAATTAAGAACAAGGTCTTCGTTAACCTCGGCCCGGAAAGCGAAGGTTCGTCAACATGGTTTATTGTCAACAGTCTGCGTAATCAGTTTCTGAAAAGGGGGCGTCTCTGAATACGGGCCGAATATTCGGTTTGAGAAAGAAGGAAGGATCGGCTGGTTCTCGTGAGATGGATCGAAACAGCGAGTCGAGTAATTTAATTTTCCAACGTCGTTATTTTGAACAGCAAGCGTTAAACATTTACCAGGCAATCGATACTACGAACGAAAGGATTTAGAAACCATGGTAGGCGGATGTGAACCTGTTAACTGCGCTCGTGGGTTAGACAGCAGGAACGTAACGTCTTGCGGTTATTGCGCGGGAAACAAGGACGAGTCCAATGCGATTTTCGATGAAAATACCCTTCCGCTCCGAGATCTATTGAAGGTTTATAGACGACTTGGTTATTCTTACATTCCATGGGATGGGGTGACGGCACGACCAATTTTGGACTGGGACGGGCGTCTTTTTGCAGCTCTGGCAGGAAGACCTACGGATCAAGAATACGCTGAAGCATGTAAAATTGCATTTGACGCGATCAATCTCACAGAGAAATCTGCAGCTTTCAAACCCATCCATTTGCATCACAAGAGAGGCGACTTTCCAGCCGTAAACATTGGCGTGACTCACGGGATTGGTACAACCGGACCGATGAACCATCAAAATGGTCAACTTAACGCGACGTTGTCAAATCTTCTCAAGGATCCTAACCTCGAACGCATTTCCTCCTTTCAAGACGGTATTTATATCACATGTTATAGTTGTCGCCGGGTGCTAAAATTCGTTTCAGCTGCTTTTCAACTGTGGGCCCCCAAATTATACGCTTATTACGAGGAGAATTTAGGCAAAATATGGAAATCTTATCCTCACCTTCGACCAGGATTTGCCAATTCCGTTTGGCCTTGTACAGCAATCAACTTTGGTTCAAAGGTTTATACGTGGCCACATCGAGATTGTATGAACCTATCATTCGGTTGGTGTTCAATCGTTGCGCTGGGGAAATTCGATTCGAAAAAGGGAGGACACCTGGTGCTACCGGATTTGCGATTAATCATTGAATTTCCTTCCGGATCCAATATATTGATACTGTCCGCTATATTGGCCCATTGCAATATTCCGATACACGACAGCGAAACAAGAGCTTCCTTTACCCAGTTTTGCGCAGGCGAGCTTTTTCGATATGCCGATTGCGATTTAAGAACAGAAAAAGAAGTCGAGACGGTAGATCCGGAACAGTACGTGAAGCTGCAGAAACAGAAGAGGACGAGATGGCAAGATGGATTGGACAAGTACACTATTTGGGACAGGGATAACATGTGCTAGAGCGTTACAAAAATTACATTCGTTATTGACTTATCACTACAAATGGCACGCGTATGTTCGTAAGATAAAACTGATATGCAAAGGCAGACTCATTCTGAGAAAGGTCGCGCAGACTTGGTTAGTTCAGAAACCAATAACTTTTGTCAAATGTATCGATCCCTCTTCGTCGCTATCTTTCTCCTCGTCAGATGTAAGAGAATCTTTTGAAACACAATCGTCCTGATGTGTAAGTGTATAATCGCTGCAACGCCTATGTCGAATACAACCGTTATTCCTGCAAGTGAATCCATTGCACCAGACTAGCCTTCGGTTAAAAATGTCATGTGCGTTTCTGTAGGCCGGGTTAAAGCTCCATTTGGCGGTCCAACACAAATCTTCGTTAGCGTTTAGCCGGAAGCAGTTCAATTTGCATTCCAAACCAGTTCCTTGAAGCGAATCTGGAAAATCCCGTGCGTCTGCTCCAACTAGTAAGCCCGTGCGCTGCTCGACGGCGATTCGACTCGGGCTCATATTTGCTTTTCTGCAGACTGAATAGTTACGCTTGAGGAGCCCGATGTGAAAACAGAGTATGCTTGTCTGCGTTAAAGCGCACATCTGGCTGGTAAAATCGACGCTCATCACAACGTCAAGGAGTGACGACTCTGCTCGATGAAGAGCGATGAATTTATTCTGAATATGTGAATTAGCATTAGCCTGTATTTGAAAACAACTCATAAAGACGTACTCCTTTGACAAACCAATGGGTTTGATCAATGCCCGGAAATGCACCTTGAGTCGGTTCCGAGTCATCGTTCACGTCATAAGGATCGCTTTCTGAGACGTCAGAGGTTCTCTCTGAAACGATGTAGGCGGAGTCAGGTATGCTATTCTGAGGAGGGACGGGTGTCAATGGAAAGGTGCTAGAGGGAGCCCAATCCTTGAGCGCCAAGTACTTGAACCATCCAAGCATATTATGACGTGCCACCGCAATTTCGAGCCAAGAAAATGAGGCGGTTGGATAGCAGAACCCGCGAGCTGAATCGCCAACAATCATGGATTGACTATTCTCCATTTGCCTCCAAAAAGTGCCCATGTCACTGAACGCAAAGAAAGGTCCGATCAAGCGCTTCATTCGATGATCCATATAGCGTTTGTAGGCGCTGTAGTTTTCTTTGGACGAAATGCCATACGAATAGACGTCGTAGACAGGGCAAAGGTCCAGAATGGCGTCTGTCACGTCCACAGGTAAATGAAGAAGAACGGGACGGTTCATCGAAAGTTGGTTGACAGCCATTAAGCTGAATGCGGGTTTTAAGTCACTAAAACGAACGGCACATCCAGATTAAGGAATTGCATAACGATTCAGCATCATACTACGTCATTATAACCGTACAAAGGTCCTAACAAATATAGACTTATCCGTTACACATATACCGCACAGGAATTAAAAAGGGAATTGTTTCTTGTGCACAAGGCTGTCGAGCGTGAAGGGTACAATTAGCATTGCTCAAGCGGACTGGGTTTCGAACAGAAAATGAAAATGCAACTCACTTGAGAGTATGGCGCATGACAGCGATAACGTCACGTTCGGTACAATGTAGAAACTCGACTGGGCACATCATTCCGCCTTCGTGTATCGGCATCGTGATTTTAACCGCTAAGATATTCCCGTACCAGGAGGCGTCATAATCTGCCATGCGACGAACATACATGTTTTCGTGCTCGACTCGGCGATTTTGTTGGCTTTCAGTGAAGAGGACATATGCCGTGTCTTCGTCCGCTTCGTCTTCTTCTATAGTAATGAAGTACTGGTGTTGAAAATCCGCGGCGTCTATGACATATTTCCCTCCGAATCGAATATCCAGCCAGTCGGTGTACTGTACTCGGTCCGTTTCTGTCACGTCTTTTGTATTGGGACAGATTCTAACCGGCACAAGGTGCATACGAGTAGCTTTGCAGCCCAAAAGGATTCCTTTCGCGATTTCCTATGAGATATGTTAGACAGAGAATCCAGGATCCGGTAGACAAAATAATACCTCAGGCGGAAACATCTCGTAAATGCAAGAAGATTTCTTTGCAATGAACAGATCAGTTTTCACCGCCATGGAGTCTGTTGTCGATCAAATTCGTTGCTGATCGAGGCTGTCCCAGGTTAAGTATCCTGAATTCGATGTCGATCAGGATGACGCAACTAGTCAGGTACCGAAAGGAAGTACGTCATCGATTGAACATATCCGACTTACAAAACGAGTAACTAAAGTGGTCTCAGACCGTGAGAACAAAAACGTGACGTAGAGTAAAAATTATATGTCACCTGACACGTAAAGTCGAGATCCGGTGGCTGAGCAACGTTTTGAAGCTTGTTTAATTAACACAAAGTTCGAACTGTACCTTAACAATAAAGACCCTCTTACTCTCTTCGGTATGACCTTTGAAAGAAGCAATCAACTTGGAGAGGCGTTTCTGCGGCTGCCATGGAAAACCGACCTGTTCGAGAACCCCGATCTCTCCGGGGTTTTCAGCGGTTGCCCGGAGGCCGAGGTAAGTAGTTTTCACGATCTCGAGGGGCTATCTGTTGAATAAACGTGCACTGGTAGGAATACGTGAAGAAAATAGTAGAACGGGAGATCGAGCACAAGATGTATCCTGCTATCGAATATGCAAGGCAATTTCTTTCAGGCGCACTCAACGAAGAATCGCACCGACAGCGTTTACACTCAGGACTCGGCTGCTTGCTCGAATACCGGTTGCT
>Ga0182004_10003875_pt1 | contig 11962 bp, 13 predicted proteins | sample Sormic07211540_1_FD_120479 | JGI IMG/M metagenome (GOLD analysis project Ga0182004, IMG submission 120479) | Endophyte microbial communities from Sorghum bicolor roots, Mead, Nebraska, USA - 072115-40_1 MetaG | ecosystem: Host-associated > Plants > Roots > Unclassified | place: USA: Nebraska... | reverse complement strand
CTTTCTCTGGCAACATGTGCAGATGCACTGGTTACCGTCCAATTGTTGATGCCTGCAAAAGTTTTGCATCAGATGTTGACTTGGAGGATTTGGGCCTTAATATATTCTGGAAGAAAGGTGATAGGAACCCCGATGTTAGTGACTTGCCATGTTACACTCTTGGTGGCGGAGTCTGCACCTTCCCAGACTTTCTAAAAACTGAGATTAAATCTTCGCTTGATCATCTGAGTAATCGTTGTATTGCAGCCTCCGTGGAGGGTTGGTATCATCCGAGAAGTATCAAAGAGTATTATGAGTTAATAAATTCTTGTTTTTTTAGTGACTCAGTCAAAGTGGTTGTTGGGAATACTAGTAGTGGTATACCAGGATACAAGGATCAAGACCTCTATAGTAAGTATATTGACATAGGAGGCATTCCTGAACTTTCAAATATTGTAAGGAGGGAGTCTGGCTTTGAAATTGGAGCAGCTACACCAATCTCTAGAACCATTGAGATACTTGAGGAAGAATGTGAATCTGTATCCTCTCCAAATGGAAATGTCGTTTTGAGAAAACTTGCGAACCACATGAGCAAAGTTGCTACACCTTTTGTTCGCAACACAGCTAGTATTGGAGGAAACATAGTTTTGGCACAAAAATTCCCATTTCCATCAGACATTGCAACCATACTCCTCGGTGCTGGTGCAACTGTTTGTCTTCAGGTCGTTGCAGAACGGAGACAAATTACTTTGGAAGAGTTCCTAGAGCAGCCTCCTATACATGCTACTACTTTACTCCTGAGCATATTTATTCCACACTGGATTTCAGATTCTGGGACAAATACAAGTTTGTTATTTGAAACATACAGAGCAGCGCCTCGTCCTCTTGGCAATGCTGTTTCATATGTAAATTGTGCTTTCCTGGGGCATGCTTCTGTGGATAAACAATCAGATACTCTTGTATTAAGTAATCTGCGCTTGGCTTTTGGTGCATATGGAACAGAACATGCTATTAGAGCAAAGAAGGTGGAGGAATTCCTTACTGGTAAATCACTGACTGCATCGGTTGTACTTGGTGCAATTCAATTACTTAGAGAAACGGTCGTACCAATGGTGGGAACATCTCATCCTGAATATAGAGTCAGTGCAGCTGTTGGATTTCTCTTCAGTTATCTATCTCCGCTTTCTAAAGGCATCCCAGAGCCTGGAAAGTCTCTGACCAGTAGTTGTGCTGATTCAGCAGATACAGATGATGTCTGTAACCTGCCATTATCAACATGTCGAGAAACACTTTCCAGTGGCGAATATAAACCAGTTGGTGAACCGATTAAGAAGTATGGTGTTGAACTCCAATCTTCTGGTATGTGGTTACATTAGGGTTGTTAGTATTGTTGTCAACATATTCTCCAGAAACTTTTTGCAGAGCAAGATTTGAAGTTTCTATTGTGTGATACAGGGGAGGCAGTATATGTGGATGATATTCCTGCTCCAAAGAATTGCCTCTATGGAGAATTTATTTACAGCACACGACCCCTTGCTTATGTGAAAAGTGTAAAATTCAAGTCTTCATTAGCATCAGAGAAGATCATCTCTTTTGTTTCTGCAAAGGATATTCCAAGTGGAGGGCAAAATATTGGGTCATCCTTGATGTTTGGTGATGAACCACTATTTGGTGATCCGATTGCTGAGTATGCTGGTCAAGCTCTTGGCATTGTGGTACTTACCCTTTCCTGTTTGTAGTATAACCACTCACAGGAATTATTGCTCTCTTAAAAATCTCTTTGATAAAACAAAATTATGAATATTAATGACCATAACCTGTATTGCTAAATCATTATCTCTAACTCAGATTGCAGAAACACAAAGGTATGCTGACATGGCAGCCAAACAGGTTATTGTCGAATATGACACAGAAGATTTGAGCCCACCGATCATAACTGTGGAGCAAGCAGTGGAAAAGAGTAGCTACTTTGATGTCCCCCACGAATTGTATCCTAAAGAAGTTGGTGATGTTTCCAAGGGCATGGCAGAAGCAGATCACAAGATCCCATCAACAGAAGTATTTTTGTTCGACAACTTTCCCGAATTAAGAGGGTTACGCCCAAACAGGATTCTTTTGGGTTTCATCTCCATACTAGTGGCTAAGTTTTTACATTGGCTCGCCAAGCCTAACACAACCCTCCTCCTTTATCAGGGTTGAGACCTGCTATGCTAGAACAACATAGGCACCCCAACATAGGCGGAGTTCAATAGTGTAATGTTGGTAACTATTTTAATGTCACACATGTTTTCTTCCGAAGGGCAGCAAAAGTTTTGCAGCTAGTTTTATTAGGTAGAGAAAAATAAAAACATGTGCGAGCCCAGTTCTTTGAGTGGTAGGTCCAGAAATCACACGACTAATGACACATTTAGTGACTCATTTTTTTTGTATAATATCCAACTTTGACTTGAAACATATACATGTTCAGAAATTTGGGATGTTTCGCATAGATAGTAAAGCGTCAATTACGGTGGAAGTTTAAAATATAGAAGTTTGAAATTGCATAGTAAGATCCATCAGTGTACTTTTCACTAGTACCTATCCTACTTGCTGTTTCATGGAAGCTGAGAGACCACATCTCATGTTGTTTTGATGATTGCAGGTAAAACTTGCCTCTGAGTACTACTTCTACATGGAAACACAGACAGCACTAGCAGTTCCAGATGAGGATAACACTTTGGTAGTCTATAGTTCGTCACAGTACCCTGAACATGCACAAAGTGTCATAGCAAGGTGCCTAGGTATTCCATTCAGCAATGTGCGTGTCATTACAAGAAGGGTTGGAGGAGGCTTTGGTGGAAAGGCATTCAGATCATTCCAAGTGAGAATAAAAAAACTAGATCATAATAACCAAAATCTTCCATTTTATGAAAATTAATTATTTTTAATATAAATCTTTATGCTGGAGTATAATTTATTGTACTTTTGTATCTTTTTTTAACGTCTGATGAGGTCATTTCATGTTTAGACCAGGACTAGTGTCATTTTTTAAAAACAATCCTTATTATTCTTCGGTTAAGTGCTTTTTCTGTAGACATGCAAAACTTTTTTTTTAAAACGCAGGAGAGCTGCGTTTCATTGTATTATAGAGATGCAAACAGGGGGGGGGTCCCTAACAGGATCCTCACTCATAGTAGACATGCAAACTGAAAAAGGACATCCAAAGTTTACATTTATAGTACAGATGAAAAAGTTAATATTCTGTTTTCTATGTATACAGTTTTAAACATTGAAAATTGTTAAGTGCAATATTTTTTTCTACTTTGTTAACTGCGTTGTTTGTGGAAAATAACTGTTGTATTGATAGTTTGTAGTATGAGGTTTGGTTATAGGAATCATGTTTTCCGAGGAAAGCCATTTAGGCTTAATGCACAATATATTCATTTAACCATGTGCTTTTACATCTAACTCTGACTCTTTTATTTGGGTTTCGCAATAAAAAACCCTAGCTTAAAATCAAATTAAGTCTCTCTAGTAACTATTTTAGACTTAAGTTTATTGGCCCTCGATCTCCCTGCAGTGGTGAGTGTTACCTCACCGGCACCCACACAAACACACACGGCTAGAGGTTGAAGAAAGGGGCTAGCACAGGGCACACACACAGCACAAGCACTCAGAGTGTGGCAACTGAACTGCTTCCTCCATTGCCTTTGCTTTGAATAAAGTGTTGAATATGTTCTAAATTTAGTTGCACATTATAAAGGCCGACTGTTGAATATTGTCCTGGAGAATACATGGCTGATATCAGCCTCTAACAACTACCATGGCTGAAGTATGCCACTACTACTATTGTACAATCTAGTTCTAGAGGTGATGACCTATTGTTGTACCTCAAACAGTGACAGCAGAGCTTGATAGATTGATTAGCCAACAGGCTTGAATACTTGATGATGGATTACAGAGGGTTTACATATATAGGGAGCACAGGAGGGTGGCCCAAGGGGCCAGCTGAGTGTGAAAGGGCCTGTCCAGCCTAGCAGACGGCACAGTAAGCTAAGAGATTACATAAAGCAGTAATTAATTCTAACACCCCCTGCAGTTGGAACGTCGATGCAACGAACGTTCAGACTGGAGCGAAATTCGGTGAAGACAGACGAGGGAAGCCCCTTGGTGAAGACATCAGCGTACTGTGACGTGGTGGGAACGTGGAGGACACGGACAACACCAATGGCGACCTTTTCACGCACGAAGTGGAGGTCGATTTCCACGTGCTTTGTGCGCTGATGTTGCACGGGGTTGGTGGAGAGGTAGACGGCGTGACGTTGTCGTAGTAGACGAGGGAGGCAGTCTGTAGGGGGTGGTGCAGTTCCTGTAGAAGTTGATGCAGCCAGCAACACCGTTGGCGACAACACGGTACTCAGCTTCGGCACTTGACCGAGAGACGGTGGGCTGCCGTTTAGATGACCAGGAAATGAGACTGCCGCCGAGGAAGACCGCATAGCCGGACGTGGAGCGGCGAGTGTCCGGGCATCCAGCCCAATCAGCATCAATGTAGACGACGAGCTGAGATGGATTGGACCGGGGAATGACTAGGCCGTAGCTGAGGGTGCCTTGCAGGTATCGAAGAATCCGCTTGGCAACAGTCAGGTGAGCTTCTCGGGGGTCATGCATGTGGAGGCAAATCTGTTGGACAGCGTAGGCAATGTCGGGGCGAGTAAAAGTCAGGTATTGGAGGGCGCCGGCGAGACTCCGGTAGGCAGTGGGATCAGCCACCAGGGAGCCAGCATCGGCGGGTACCTTGGCGCAAGTATCAATAGGGGTGGAGCAGGGGTTGTAGCCGGTCATGCCATGTCGATCAAGGATGTCCAGAGTATATTGCCGCTGAGAGAGAGTGAGAGTGTCCTTGTGGCGCTGAACTGCCACGCCGAGGAAGTGATGTAGGGGGCCAAGGTCCTTCATGGCAAACTCTTTCTTCCTAGCAGTAATCTCACCCGGAGGAGGAGCTGTTGAGAGGAGGCGGTGAGGACAATGTCATCCACATATAGCAGTAAGTAGACAGTTTCAGTTCCACGACGGTATATGAACAAGGTGTCTGACTTGGCTTCAGTGAACCCCAGGGTGAGCAGATAGGCAGCAAACCGACTGTACCAGGCACGGGGCGCTTGCTTCAGCCCGTACAGAGACTTGTTGAGCTTGCACACGTGCTCTGGAAAAGCAGGATCAGCGAACCCGGTGGGCTGAGAGCAGTATACAGTGACAGAGTGCCGTGGAGGAAAGCATTCTTCACATCGAGTTGATGGATTGGCCAGTTCCAAGTGTGCGCCAAGGTAATGACGGTGCGGGCGGTGGCTGGTTTGACGATAGGGCTGAAAGTCTCGTCGTAATCAACACCAGGGCGCTGGGTTAAACCGCGAAGGACCCAGCGAGCCTTGTATCTTTCCAGGGAACCATTAGCATGAAATTTATGTTTGAAAATCCACTTTCCAGTGACCACATTGGCCTTGTTTGGACGAGGAACAAGATCCCATGTGTGGTTGTCTAGAAGGGCAACATGTTCTTCTTCCATTGCTCGGCGCCAGTGAGGATTGGCAAGAGCATCACGACATGAGCGCGGAACTGGAGCCAGAGCTTCGGTGTGCAGGGCAAGACGAGGCTGGTGGTACCCTGACTTCCCACGAGTTGCCATGCCATGGGAGTTGGCAACCGGCGGGATGGGGACAGCCGTTGGTGGAACCGGGGGGCCGTGCTTGACGTAGCGCGGTGGAGACAGGATGATGCTAGAGCGGCGAGGAGGGCCTCCCACAGCGAGCTCGGGTGAGGAGCTGGGTGTGGGGGGCGCCTCGAGTAGACGTGGACAACCGGCGGCTTGATGAAGCAAGGAGCTAAGGGTGCCACAGGCGGTGTGGGTGCCGCTGAGGTGGACGTCGAGGGCGCCGGGGACGCCGTGGGCGCCGAGGGCGTCGGGGACGCCTGGGAAGGTGGCGTGCGAGGCGCCTGATCGTCCGGAGGCGACGCAGGAGTGGCAGTGGACATGCCATGTGAGCATGAGCCAGGTACCGGGGCGATCAGCGGCTAAGGCGCGGGAAAGCCCGGTGGTGGCGAGCGAGGTGCCGGGTGGCCTTGTCCAGCCATCGATGGGCCGTTAGGCCCTGGTGTACTTGCAGGGAAGGGTAGCACTAGTAGGGGATCATCGTTAGTTAGAAAATGGAGCTCCTAGGAAGGAGGCAGGGGCCGACGGAGGGAAAAAGGGAATGTTGTTTCATCGAAAACAACATGGCGAGAGATGATGACATGATGGGTGGCAAGATCTAGGCACTGGTAGCCCTTGTGGTCAGGCGAGTAGCCGAGGAGCACACAAAGAGTTGAGCGTGGAGCGAGATTGTGGGCAGCAGTGGCAGTGAGGTTGGGGTAACAGGTTCACCCAAAAGTGCGCAGGTCATGGTAAGAGGGAAGGGTGCCATGAAGTGCAAAGTGAGGGGTGCTCATGTTAAGGGTTTTGGTGGGGAGCCGATTGAGGAGGAGAGTGGCAATGGCAAGAGCATCGGCCCAGTAGGAAGAGGGCATGGAAGCCTGAAAGAGGAGGGTTCGGGTGACATTGTTGGTGGTGCGAATCATGCGCTCGGCTTTCCTGTTTTGCTGTGAGGTGTAAGGGCAAGACATGCGAAGAGTAACACCATGAGCAAGGAAGAAAGCATGAGAGGCTGAGTTGTCAAACTCGCGACCATTGTCACATTGAACTGTTTTGATGGTGCAGCCGAACTGAGTGTGCACATGAGCAAAGAAATTGGAAATAGTGGAAAAAGTATCGGACTTCAACCGAATGGGGAATGTCCAAAGGAAATGAGAGCAGTCATCGAGAATCACCAAGTAATATTTGAAACCTGATACACTTGTGACAGGAGAAGTCCACAGATCACAATGAACTAAATCAAAATTTTTAGGAGCTCTAGATAGGGAATTGCTAAAGGGTAAGCGAACATGGCGGCCCAGTTGACACACATGGCATAGGGGTGCGTCGTCAAACTTGCTGCGGATGATCGAAGAAGACTGAACAAGGCTTTAAAGAGCAGCCTTGCCGGGATGACCGAGGCGACAATGCCAAGTCGTCGAGGAGGGAGTGGCCACCAGAGCGCAGGGGCTGGAGGAAGGCGATGGCAGCTGTAAGTCGTACAGAGGCCCCGAGCTGTCACATCGAAGGAGGGTGTTCTTAGAATGGAGATCCTTCACAGAAACACCAAGGGGGTCAAATTCAACTGAAACAGAGCAACAAGGACATTGTTGAGGCGAAAGGGTCTAGGAAGAATGGAGTAACCGGTGCCGACCACGGGAAGGGTGACTCCGTTGCCAACAACAATGGAAGAGGGAAAGGAAGAGAATGGTGAGGCGATGACCATACCAGGGTTGGAGGCAATATGAGAAGAAGCACCACTGCCACCAGAGTCGATGACCCAGTCAGAGGTGTCTGGTGGCGGAGTGAGGGCGACGGTGTTGAAGGCGTTGGTGAGGGATTCAGAGGTCCAGGACGTCGGCAACCAGGAGTAAGGGGACGCCTGCTGGGGCGCCTGGTAGTATGCCGAAGGGGGAGGGAAATTTCCTGGTGGAGCACCGGCCATCAGTGCTTGTTGTGGTGATGGTGGCGCAGCGACACGAGGCGGTGGACCGCGACGGCCTCCTGGGTTGGACCCGGTCCAAGGGTTGAAGATGGAGGGCCACTGCTGACCGCCGGCGGACTGTTGCCCACTTGGATGGCCACCTTGGGGGCCGCCATGGGAGCCGCCATGGCCACGGCCACCGCGGTGGTGGCGTCCGCGGCCATTGCCGTTGCCCCTAGGCTGCCCACCAGCAGCCTGATGAGGGCGTGGAGCAGCAGGGGAAGATGGTGTGGAGGAGGCGGGTGGCTTGGCGGATGAAGAGGCGACGAGAGCCGAGGGTGGAGCGGACAATGTCGCCATGTTGAGCTCGGCGAGGTGCAGATCGGCACGGACGTCGGTGAAAGAGGGAAAAGGCCGCTGTCGAGTGACGAGCTACGACATGAACTGAAAGCGTTCATTAAGACCGCGAAGGACGTTGAGCACCAGAGTGCGGTCCTGCACGGGCTCGCCGAGGCCGGCAAGAGAGTCTGCCATGGTCTTCATCTTCCGGCAGAAATCATCGACGAAGAGGGTTCCCTGGCAGGTGGTGCGGAACTCGGCGTCGAGGAGCATGGCGCGGGATTCGCGGTTGTTGAAGAACTGCTGCTCGAGGCCAAGCCACGCTACTCGAGCGGTGATGCCATCGCGCTCGTGAACAATGTCGAGAAGGTCGGGGGAGATGGTGTTGAAGATCCACGAGACAACGACGCGGTCCATGTAGGACCAGGCCGTGTCGTGGAGACGGGTGGCGTCGCTGAGGACATGGTCCTTGAGAGCGAACCGGCCGAGGACGAGGAGGATGTAGCCGCGCCATTTGGAGTAGTTGGAGGCCTGTAGGTCGAGGACAATGGGGATCAAGTTCCTGATATTCTGCAGGGCGGCGGCCTGGCTGTGCAGGTGAGCGATGGCCGCGGCCTCAGAGGAGATGGAGCGCGTGTCGTCGTCGGCGACCGAGTCGTCGTCACGAAAAGGTCTCAGCGCGAAGTCGCTCCCGGAGGACAGACGCCTGCCCCTCCAGGGCGTCGGCCTGTGCGCGCTCCGTGTCGAGAGCACCGGCGGTGAGGTAGACGCGTTCCTGGGCGGCGGCGGCGTACTTGAGGAGGTCCGCCTCCTCCTAGAGTTGCTAACTATGCTCGGCGTTGGAGGTACGCAGACATGCGGCCTCCTCCTCCAGTTTCGCGGCGGCGGCGGTGGCTTCGTCCCGAAGCTTGGCCGCGATGGTGGTGGTGAGGCGCCAGAGTTGGAGTCGCCGGTGGCCATGGGCTCAGCGGCGGACGGCACGCGCGGGGGGCCGTCGAGAGGTGCGCGGCGGCCGAGCGGGCGCGCATGGCCCGAGGTGGGAAAGCGGAAGCAGGGGATCAGGTGGGAAACGGGCATAGGACCTATAGTTAGTCGACTGATACCATGATAGATTGATTAGCCAATAGGCTTGAATACTTGATGATGGATTACAGAGGGTTTACATATATAGGGAGCACAGGAGGGTGGCCCAAGGGGCCAGCTGAGTGTGAAAGGGCCGGTCCAGCCTAGCGGACGGCACAGTAAGCTAAGAGATTACATAAAGGAGTAATTAATTCTAACAGAGCTGACCGAACCAACTCTGTTGCTGCAGCAAAATCAAAGAGAGGGGGAGCAGCAGATTATCTCACAAACTTGACATATTTGATATTTCCATTTGTTGTGATTGCATTTGACAATCTGCTAACAATATCATGAAATCATAAAAACCTAGTATACATTACCATCTGTTTCTTACATATGGTACATGCTTGTGCAGGTTGCAACAGCAGCTGCACTTTGTGCGTACAAGTTACGACGTCCTGTGCGAATGTACCTTAATCGCAACACTGATATGGTTATGATTGGTGGTAGACACCCAGTGAAAGCTCATTATTCCGTTGGATTCAAGTCTGATGGGAAAATTACGGCCTTGCATCTAGATTTGTTAATTAATGCTGGGATATCTCCAGATGCAAGCCCCATTATGCCAGGCTATATTATATCTAGTGTCAAGAAGTATAATTGGGGTGCTCTGTCATTTGACATTAAGCTCTGCAAAACAAATAATTCATCTAAATCTGTAATGCGTGCTCCTGGAGATACACAAGGCTCTCTAATTGCAGATGCTGTAATTGAGCATGTTGCATCTGTCTTGTCAGTGGATGCTAACAGCGTGAGGGAAAAGAATTTTCACACCTATGGTACTCTTCAGTTATTCTACCCAGATAGTGCAGGCGAAGCTTCTACGTACACATTGCATTCTATTTTTGATAGGTTGGTCTCAACTTCAAGCTACCTGGATCGAGCTGAATCCATAAAGGAATTTAACAGTAATAACAAGTGGCAGAAACGGGGCATCTCTTGTGTGCCCCTCATTTTCAAAGTAGAGCCATGGGCGGCCCCAGGAAGGGTTTCTGTGCTCAGTGATGGCTCCATAGTGGTGGAGGTTGGAAGAATTGAAATAGGGCAAGGCCTGTGGACTAAAGTACAGCAGATGACTGCCTTTGGTCTGGGAAAATTGTGGCCTGATGGAGGTGAAAGTCTTCTTGAGAGAGTGCGTGTTCTGCAGGCTGACACCTTGAACTTAATACAAGGTGGACTTACTGCTGGCAGTACTTCTTCTGAATCTAGTTGTGCTGCCACCCTTCAGGCATGCAATATGCTGTTTGACAGATTAAAGCCAGTCTTGGATAGGCTGCAGCAGCAATCAGAAAATGTCTCATGGGATACTTTGATTTCACAGGCAAGTTTATCCTCCTCTATTTTGTGTTCATTGTACAATACTAATTCCTGCTGTAACAGCAATCAGAAAATCTCCTGTAATGTTTCCCAGCAGGCCTCTGAAGATAATGTTAATTTATCTGCAAGTGCATACTGGGTACCTGGCCAAGTTTCTAATAAGTACATTAACTATGGAGCTGGTATAAGTGAGGTGCGCCAAAATTCTCAAGACTAATTTACAACAGTGCAGTTAAATCATGTTTGGATGTCTTATAGGTGATACTCTTTCTTTTGAAAATTTTCTAAAAAGTGCAGGTGGAGATTGATCTTCTTACAGGAGCAATTACTTTAATGAGGGGCGATCTTGTGTATGACTGTGGGAAGAGCTTGAACCCTGCGATAGACTTAGGACAGGTTTGCTGTAGATCCTTTTATGCTTCCTGTCTTAACAAATTTTAATTTTGAATGTAGTTCATTGATTTACAGAGTATAGACCATAGTTTTGAACTGGATGTGGGTAATATAATTAAAGTACATGAGAAATATGAAGCACATTTTCTGTTAATTGTTTGATATATATTAGAGAGTTATCTTGTTGGGTGGCATTTTCAAATGAAAATTGGTTAACTGCTGGCAATTTAATTTTATATCTGCAAACATTCAATTTATTGCATGTATAGTTTTGAAATACTGCATTTTTCTTTTTTTTCCTCGAACTGCGTATTTTTAAAGAGAGAAATAGTAGACCCTTACAACACAAGCCCCATAATCTCATTCTTTTTAACACAACGGCAGGAGCTCTGCCTTTCACTTGAGTAAGAGGGAAAGAGAGTTTATATACAGGCAACAAATAGAGACCACCCAAAACGAATAGGGAGGGGGAACAGAGCCGCACAAAAACAGCCAACAATCTATGGGAGGCAGCGGCTAAACATAAGTGAAAGCTCTGTTTCTTTGCTCTATGTCTTCTTTGGTTCTTGCAGCCACCTGTAGCGTCGTTTCTCCTTCATTGTTGAAAATTCACCTCTTTCTCTCTTTCCAAATATTCCAAAATGTGTAGATAACCACCCCGTTGAGCCTTCTACGCTCGGTTTTAGGCACTTTCTTCTCTGCCTCCTCCACCATGCTCTGATGTGGATGGGGTCAGCCTGTTGTTGGGACTGCAGCTTAGTGAAGTTCTCCCAAGAGAAGATTTGGTCCCAAACTGCCTTTTTAAAGGGACACCACAAACAGAGGTGACGGCCGGTTTCTAATGGGCCATTGCAAAGCACACAGTGTTCTTGGTGTAGCAAAAAGAGAGTAAAAAATGATCACCTGATGCAAAATGACTGAATGTTGTATGTTTTCATATTTTGCAGCATTCAGTCTTGGTGACATTTGCAAACACTGTATCTTCCTGACTAGCAATGTGATGGATATGCTAACAATGAGCTCCAAAGATAGAGCTAACGTTGAGCTATTTGGGCATTTCCCTTGTCAAGAGTTTACTATGCCCTGTTGTGCTCCATACTGATCTCTTGAACACATAGTACAGCTAAATACTGGCACAGGTTTTGCAACATAGCTAGTGCCTTATTGGGCTCTTGTACATTAATTTGATGGCACCATATCTTATCCATGGAATTTATCTTGCAGATTGAAGGTTCCTTTAT
>Ga0182004_10003874_pt1 | contig 11963 bp, 7 predicted proteins | sample Sormic07211540_1_FD_120479 | JGI IMG/M metagenome (GOLD analysis project Ga0182004, IMG submission 120479) | Endophyte microbial communities from Sorghum bicolor roots, Mead, Nebraska, USA - 072115-40_1 MetaG | ecosystem: Host-associated > Plants > Roots > Unclassified | place: USA: Nebraska... | reverse complement strand
TCCAAACTGTGCAATTAGTTTTTATTTTCATCTATATTTAATACTCCATGCATACGTCTAAAGATTCGATGTGACGGAGAATCTTAAAAATTTTGCAAAATTTTTAGGGAACTAAACAAGGCCCAAATACTTGACGAAATAATCAATCCTCAACAGGATCAAGCCATGTAACATTATTAGGCTTCCATGGGAATGAGGATTTCAAAATCCTAGTCTATCTCAGTCTAAACAAGACAGTGGATGGGGGTTTGTGAGTTTGTCTTTGGTCTGTGTCATGGAACTATTATAATGACCTGTAAACATGATCCAAAGCACCCAAATGCAAATGACATGATTCAGACAGTTCCAGAGAGGTGTGGACTTATTCTATCACACTCTGAAATGAAGGATACAGAATGTTGAATGTTCAACAGACACACATAAGGCTATCCTTCAATGTTCAAAAGTCATATCCATTCATCAAAACTCTCCCTAGCATAACCAATCAGTACAACAACAGCTCACGAGCACATAAGTCGAAGACGAGATCCACTAGTCTAGAGGCTGATGTGACGGCGCCAGAGCGTACCTGACAAGAGCATCGACGTTCTGCGATTTCCTCTCCTTATCGGGAGCGGCCACGCCGCGACGCAGGCCCCGAAGTGGCCGCCCGCCGTGGCCATCGTGGTCGTCCCCGTCCCCGTCCCCGCCCTCGCCGCAGTCGCTGCTGCCTGCTTCCTCCGCTTCGTCCCCGCCGCCCGCGTCACTGCTTTCCCCCACGTATTCGTCGTCGTCGTCCGCCTCGGCCCCGCGGTTTGCCTCCGACTCTGACTCCTCCAGGTCGGATGAGACTGCAACGATCTCGTCCTCGTCGCCATCGCTGCCGCGGCGGTTGTACTGGCTCCTCGAGGGCATCGCTGCCGCGGATGGTGAATAAGCGGAATGGGGATGAATGGAGCTGGCTCTGGATGCTTCGATTGCTGCTTCGGCTTTGGGGATTAGCGAGTGGAGAAGCGGATTCGATTGGAGTTGAATGAATTTTGGGGAAGGCACTGCGAAAATTTTGGCGGTACGAAGGGAAAGCGTACAGGAGAATATGCGGGAAATGAAAAAAGAAAAAGAAAAACAGAGGTAAATGGGCCAAGCTAGGTGGCTAGGGTCCCGACGGATTTAGCCCATCGATATCTGGATAGCGCGTAACAACGGATGACTTGGTTAATTGGGCCACCTGTTGCAATCGAAAATGGTTAGGCCCTCCTAAGAGTAATTTCCGCACCGAATACTTCCTCCAATAAATCAATTCCTAGAATCCATATTAATAAAAAAAACGGGTTTTCTCTCTCTCCAAGGAATTTAGGGGTGGTTCTCTCATTTCTGAGAAAGAATAGGGAAATGAAATATGCTATAACTTGATTTTTGCAATCGAACTCTTTTAGAAAAAGATTATCACTTAATCTTGATTCGGTATAGATGCTCTGAGGTTTTTTTTTTTGTTTTGACTTTGAGATGCTCTAAGGATTGACAAGGGATAACCGATCCAAGATTTTTCTATGTAACTAACTAGCAAATACTAGGTAAGGACTTGTTACATCCAACTTGCACAGGAAAGATATTATAAAACTGTCACGAGCACCCAAAAATTCAAAGACAAAACTTCCAAAGTCGAGAACAAGATATTACAATTATCGGTTAAAGATTTTTATTTTTTGAAAAAAGGATTTGTTTCTAACCTCTTATTACTAGGTCGTAATTTTGTTTAGATCTAACATGACGGACAGTTAACAGTTAAGATTCTGTGGTGAATTTTTTTTAGTTGAAGTAGAGGTTACCCTTTACATGAAAGTTGCATGTAATCCACATGTGCCTAAGTTAGAGATGTTCGATTACGTCGAAACTTTTCAATGTATAAAAATTCATAAAAGCGTTCCTGTATAAAAGAAAAAACGCAGTTTGTACATAGTGGAGTATATATATACGGAGTACTACCTATATGTACAAGCTAATTTATAGCACCATCTCTACTTCTCCAGCTTATTAAACATCCAAATCAACGACCATGAAAGTTTCATTCAGGAAATACTGCATCTGCAGAATGAACTGACGAACTCATCGAGAATGACTGCATACCAAACTTCGGCCCTGTTCTTTTCCATGGGGAGAAGGGACTAAAGAGTAAATTTTAGTCGCAATTAAATTAATCCCTTTTGAGAAGAACACTATGGACTAATAAGGACTAGTGACTAAAATGGAGTAGGCTAGCACTACTCCTCCAGGTCCAGCTGGCTCATCTTGAGGTGGAGGTGCTTGTGCGCGAACGCGTAGAGCCTGCCCATCTCGTCGCCGTCCACCGCGCCGTTGCGGTTGGCGTCGGCCGCGCGCACCGCCTCCCGCGCCTTCCACCACACGAACCACAGGTTGAGGCTGCGCAGCGCCTGCTCCAGCTCGTCCCGGCTGATCCGGCCGTCGCCGTCCGCGTCGAACTGGCTCAGCCACGCCCTGAACTCCTCCACCGTCGTCTCCCCCTCCGGCAGCGCGCGGTAGTACCGCATGAACGCCATTGTTACACACTACTGATCACTGCTCCTCGTCTGCCTAGCTGATACGGTACGGTGATGATATAGATATAGCTATCTATCCAGTATCCACGAGACAACCGTGTGGGCTATATAGCTGATAACAACGCCGCTATATATATTGTCTCCCGGGCGGTCAGCGTGGTTAGGCCGGGTCGATCGCCGGGAGGCTCCGGAGATTTGCAGTTCGGTTGCCGCACGTTTGGTGCGAGCGCGAGGGGCGTGGAATTCGTGTGCATTGTTAGGCAGAGAGGAGAACCAAGGTTGCTGATCCTCGGACACCGCTTGGCATTTTGACAGATGGTTAAGATTCGTTGCTTGAAACGAGAAGGCCGGCCGGCATCAGAATTCGTGGATAGGATGCGAGCGGGGACGAAGAATCGGATGCCTTCAACCTTTGCCGCGCACGCACTATTGATGCGGTGGACCAAGTACGTGGCCATGCACGTTGCTTGCCTAGCTAGTGACAAATTTGAACTCACATGGTCATGGAGCAATGAAGAATGGGAGCAACTGAGGAGTACGAACACTTCATCTATGTTGTCAGTCGTAGCCAAGTAGCCATGTTCTGTTCTAGAAGATGTGGCCCAGACGCGACGTTGCTCAAGGATTCGTAACCACCATCAGGCGCAAGGTTGCTTGTGATTTTGTGAGATGCAATCGCACATAGGCTTAGCCATTAGGTAAGAGTTGGTCAACAATTTCAGCAAAATCTTAGGTTGATTCTGCCTTATAGCAGAAGTAATCAGCTTCACAGCTTGTGGATTAATTAACCAAGATAAGAAGAAATAATGCCAGTATTGATTATTGAACTCCAAAGCTTGCCCATGTGGGGAGCAGTCTTCAAGGCCGAGCAAACCAATGCGCGTCCAGTTGATTTAGGTCTTGGTTAGATCCAAAAAGTTTTTTATTTTAACACTGTAGTACTTTCGTTTTTATTTGACAAACATTATCCAATCATAGAATAACTAGACTTAAAAGATTCGTCTCGCGATTTACAGACAAACTGTGCAATTAGTTTTTGATTTTATATATATTTGATGTTCTATGTATATGCCTCAATATTTGATATGACGGAGAATCTTAATTTTTTTTTTTTGTTTTTTGGGTGAACTAAACAAGGCACTATTATTACTATGTCCATTCAAGTCCGAAACCTACCTTCTTCGACTTGAATGAAACCAAATTTTTTTTACCAAACTGGTTACAGACTGAGTCTCTGGCCTTGTTTAGTTTCCAAATTTTTTTAAAATTTTCCATCACATACAATCTTTGCACACATGTATGGAGCATTAAATGTAGACAAAAATAAAAACTAATTGCACAGTTTGTCTGTAATTTGCGAGATGAATCTTTTGAGACTAGTTACTCTGTAATTATATAATAATTATCATATACAAACGAAAGTATTATAGTAGAAAAAACAAAAAAAATTGCGAAATCAACAAGGCTAACGAAATAATCAGGAGGGTAAAGATTTCATTTCTGCTGGGTTTCCCCATTTTCTAGTCAGATTCTGAATCATGCGGCTAACCATTGGCTATAGCATCAGCCATGTTGTTTTAAACACTTTTCGAAATACTCATAAACGCGTGCAGCGTCCTCTTTTTTTATCATCTTGCAGAGGTAAAAAGATAGTAGTATATGCTGCGACTGTGCATTGGAATGTGCATATATGCTAAAATGCTCAGTGCTTTTGTAACCAACCCCTTCATTGAATTAAGGAACTGCACCTGTATCAGATTTCCTTTCAAAAGGAACACGATAGCATTATTTTGCTTAGCATAAATATGAATCATAAGTCATTTTCGTTTATTTAGTTTATTCTATCTATCTATCTATCTATCTATTTCTCTGTTTTAAATTATAAGATATCGCTTTTTCTAGATATACTATATGTCTAGACTAGATACATAATAGAAGTAATGTATCTAAAAAATAAAACGTTTTCTAATTTAGAATGAAAGAACTATCTATAGTATATTATTATGTATCTAGATATATATTTAATAAAATGAGTTATAATTTGAAATGGGGAGAGAGTATCTTAGCATGACAGCTAATCTCTATAACTAATACTCAACTTGTAAAAAAATAAATGAGAACCAATTTAGATATTCACCTAAGAGCAACTCCAAGAGAGTTGATAAAAATGGATGAAAATTCAAGATTTAGCTAACATCTAAAATAGAAAATCATGCAAAAAATAAAAAATCTCCAACAGTCTTTCTAATACGGCAAATCATATGGCTAGTGGCAAATCATATGACTAGTAGGACATGCAAGCTATATTTACCATGCCAGAACTCCTGGATAAATGACTTGCTATTTTAGCAAACAAAATACAATAGCTGTTGGACTCTCTTTTCTCTCTCAAATAGCTAAATATAGAATACATAACATAGATAATTTTTTTTTAAGTTGCTCTAAGGCCCTAGCGGGATAGCTCCGTGGTCGGCTCTGTCCAACGTGGAAAGGGAATTATAGACTAGCTAGCGCCTAGCGAATCGTTAGGCGATTTCACGTCAGCTAAGGTCTTGTTAGTCCAGTCTTAATGCATGTTTCATGAGAATGTTATACATATTAAATAGGGTGCCATATAAGCAAAATTGCTGACTTGCCAGAGTCATTAAATAAAGAAGTTTTATAAGATGAAAGAGGAGTTTCATACCCATAAAACTCATGTGGCTCGGTTACCTAGTTTGTAGTCTTGGTAACTGTGTCATGAAACTATGCGTTGAGACGGGCCTTAGTTCACCCCAAATTCAAAAAGTTTTTAAGATTTCTTGTCACATCGAATTTTGCGACACATGCATGAATCATTAAATATAGATGAAAACAAAAACTAATCACACAGTTTAACTGTAAATCACGAGACGAATCTTTTGACCCTAGTTAATCTATGATTAGACAATATTTACCACAAACAAACGAAAATGCCACAGTGGCGAAATCCAAAAAATTTTCAAATCTAAACAAGGCCTAAGGCGAACAGATGGGGCTGTTTAGGAGAGAGATTACAGATCAATTTTATTTTATTCCTCACTTATTCATATCAGCCGATGAAAGGTATAAGGTCTTTTGAAAACACTCTAATAAGTGCTAATATTTTACCTACCATCTAGCTAACAACTATTCCTCATTATTGGCTAATAATTTAAGAATTGCTAACATCTTACCCACCGTTTAGCTAACAATTGGTATACATAGGCCTTGTTTAGATCTAAAAAGTTTTTTAATTTTAATAATGTAGCACTTTTGTTTTTATTTGACAAACATTGTATAATCATGGAGTAACTAGACTTAAAAGACTCGTCTCGCGATTTATAGGCAGACTGTGTAATTAATTTTTATTTTCGTCTATATTTAATGTTCTATACATGTATCACAAGATTCAATGTGATAAAGAATCTTAAAAAAATTTTGGTTTTTTGAGCTAATCAAGGCCATAGTTGAGTGGTCCCAACGGGCCCTATATCATATGGAAGCTTGACTCGTGACTCTTGACTTGTAGGAGACTTCCACTCCAGTCTTGCTGGCCTGGGTCCTGGGCTCCTGGCTGGTGAGGAGTGAGGAGTGGTGATAGAATCATTAAAAGCAGCACCGGTCCTGCTTTTGCGCCTTGCTGTTCGCATAAACAAGAGATCGTACTCCTCCCAAGCAATGTATCCGTCGGCCCCTCCGGACGCGTATAGTAACAAATTCAGCAGCTCCGGGGCTCCCCCAACGGCGCCGCCGCCGGCAGCGTACCAGCAGCAGCAGCACGGGGCGAACATGAACCCTTCACGCCCCGGCGGCGGGCTGAGGAAATGGTCCACCGGCCTTTTCCACTGCATGGACGACCCGGGAAACTGTAAGTCATCCCCATCCCCATCCCCATCCCCATCCCCATCCCCACGTTCCCCGCTTCCCCTTCACAGAGACTTCATAGCAGTTCTATGGCGATTCGAGCTCACTTCCATGGCGCTCATCAGGTCTCATCACATGCCTGTGCCCCTGCATCACGTTCGGGCAGATCGCTGACATCGTGGACAAAGGCACCTGCCGTGAGTCGATCTCCTCTTTCAGTCTCAGCTTCCTCTAGTTCGCAGTCTCTGAAACAACTCAAAGATCTCCCCGATTCACCGCTGCAAAACTCTGATTTGGCAGCATGTCTCGCGAGTGGATTCATCTATGGGCTCATCTGCGCCTCGACGGGGATGGGGTGCCTGTACTCGTGCCTCTACCGGTCCAAGCTGAGGGCCGAGTACGACGTGGATGAAGGGGAGTGCCCGGACTTCCTGGTGCACTGCTGCTGCGAGCACCTGGCGTTGTGCCAAGAGTACCGCGAGCTCAAGAACCGTGGCTTCGACCTGGGAATCGGTAAGGCCTGGTTTAGTTAAAAAATAAATCGAGATTATCTGTCGCATCGAATCGATTTTTTTTACCCATATTTATTAAATATAAATAAAAAATAATTAATTATATTAAAGTATCACTTTTGTTTATATTTAATACAGTAGGCAACGCTAAAAAATGCAAGCAAGCAACCTTTTTACCGTGTGTGTGCGCTCATATCCATACCTACCGATGTGTCGTATCTGTGCGTGCGAAGGTTGGGAGGCCAACATGGACCGGCAGAGGCGAGGAGTTACCGGCGGCACGGTGATGGGGGCGCCGGCCATACCGCTCGGCATGATTAGGTAGGTGGTGGATGGGAAATGGCAACGCTTTGCTAGTTGCTTTCATGGTGACATTGGTCCCTTTGTGTTGCTATGTACGTACTCCGTAATTTATTTTTGTTTCTTCGAACCTATGTAATTTATCTGGCTTTTTTTCACTCTTTCTCGTCTGGAGTCGTGTGTACGACGCTGCTTTTTAGTTGGGTGTGAATCGTGCCCGTGGTACCTGTAATATACTGTATTCTGCTGAAGTGGAGCTTAAATTTGAAACCCGCCATGCCGGAGAGGCAAATGGCTATCCACTGGAGTAGTTGAGTGGAGCTTAATTAAGTTTAGGTGATTTAGACTGTGATTGGTTTCTTTCCCAATATAATACAATGGCCAGATTTGATAAATGCAACCTTTTGTTTGGTTGTCGTATCCATCCACACAAACGTTGGAGACAAGCGAAGCCGTTTGTTTGGTCATTCCTACCTCGTCTCGTCAAGGTTTAAAATTCTGGGCATAGTAAATAGCGACATCTTTTTCTTTTCACAAGCTATAAAGCTCTAGCGTATATAGCTAGGCAACCTATCATATGCAACATAATTTTCGTATGCAACCTATACAACCACCAATTAAGGTCACAGGATCTAGATTCAACGTCAAAGGTTTTTTTTCACTTAAACCCCTCCACCTGTGGGTTTAAATCTAGCCTGTGTGTATCCAAATGAGAGGGTTTAAGTGAAAAAAACCTTAGATGTCCGATAGTGGGTTTAAAGAAAACCATAAAAAATACAAGTAATTCATGCATAAAAACAAAAGAATCATGAAATTTGGTGAACACAAATATGTTTCCATGACTTTAGGAGTCTAGGAGACATTATTTAATATAGTATCGTAACATAATTTGTGAAATTCAAGTGTTCAGTATTTCAAAATACCAACTTAATAGTAAAAAATAAGTAGATAATTAACTAAATTGTCACTTTAAAAGCTAAAACTAAAATACCAGAGCTATTTTAAAGCTATAGATAAGAAATTTAGCGGTACGGTGCTAAAGCGCAATATAGCGGTCATAGCTAACATAGGGGAAAAATAAGAATAATTTAGCATGGGTCTTCTCCAAAAGCTATAGCGCCGCTATAGCCAAATTTAAGGGGTTATTTGGTATGACTTCTCCTCGGGGGCTCCTTCACAGAAACTAGAGCCATTTTGGCTTCTCTAAAACGATTTTGACTCCTCTATTTTTCTCTAAAAACCAACTCCTATGAAAACACGTTTAGTAGAATTTCTTTGGGGAGCCGGAGTAGAAGTTAGGAAAAAGCTCCGCTAAATATACCCTAAATCCATGTATCTTGTGAAGACCATAAACGCATGGATGCATGTTGTGAGCCAAGCGTGAGGAAATCTCGTTTCTTGGGAGCCGCTTAATTTTGCATCTTGGGGTCATTGCATCTCACGATCCTGGCAAGCCTAGATGCTGGAATCACTTCTAGGACATCCCCAACAGCTAACTTTAACAATTGTAATATAGATATGAAAAAAATAGGAAAAAGAGGAGTCACTATCGATAAGCAAATAATCTATTTATTTTACGCAACCCAAAAATCTAAGAAAATAACATATAGATCCAATTATACATATAAAAATAAGATTATATAAAATAGTCTTTACTTTTATCTGACGCTATCCAAGCGTAGTTCGGGTGGTTGTGGCATCGACAAAAACATAGTAGGGAAAAAAATCTGACTATCTCTTTGCCTTGCTCGTTACTTTTTGCTGCTTTTACTTTTAATGGCAAGTCTCTCCGCGTGACAACTAGGATTCTTGGTAGTGTTTTAATGAATGCCAATATTATAAATAAAAATACTCATACTTGTTTGTTTGGCTGATAAACCATGAGAGAAAAACACTGTTGAATGGTTGGCAAATTCGGCTGATAAACTCAAACGAACAAAAATGCTAAGGACATGTGAAGCTTGCTGGTCCGAGGGACTCTTTAGTCTGCGTAGTAGAAAAACTCCTAACAATATTTTTTGGGGATTAGACTCTATGTAGACTAAGATTTATCATTTAAATTTTAGGTCAGTCTTAATGGATAGTTTTACGGTGTTATTTTAAGATTATCATGGCATACGAAATAAAATAAAACTTGAATAAAACGTCCACTCTCAACAAAGTAAAGTTTCATTCCATAGTTTATAGGCACTTAATTCCTTGAGTCGGAGAGAGTTGGTAATCGCGTGCCAAGATATTTTCATCTAGATGAAACTTATTTTTTCACTCTTACTATATTAAATACACTATCATATCTTCAAAAATGACTATGTGGCAACCTATATTAATGCAATAAAGTTTGCATGAAACTCTAACCGAAACTAGGCTTAGAGCCGATTCAATAGCCTCCCGTGACCATTCCTTACTTGCAACCGCGAACTAATTGCTGAATTTTGGGGGGAAAGTGAAATCCAACGTAGATAAAGACGACATATATACCTTAATTTTCAAAATTAGATGAAATATTCCTTTACCATTTTCTTTAAAAAAGTTTCTTGGATGGTTTTGCTAGTGTGACAATGGGCTAACATATGAGATGGTCTCTCTCTTTATCTTATATAAAAGACACATAACTTTTCGTATGAAATCCGGTGAATAAAAACTTTATATCGAAATTCTAGAGATTGACGTGATCTAAAATTTATGGTTGATAATTTCTTTTCCTTGAAATCTTTTATAGGCTCTATTATTCTATTTAAATTATCAATTTTTGAAATTCAATTTTTATAATTTTTGTAGTGATCTCATTTGTTGATATGGTATGTTCCAAAGTTATAGTTTTTAAAGAGATCTATAGCTTTGTAGTCAACAACTCTTTTTATCTGAAATTGATAGAGGCCCAAGATTGGTTCTAAGTTCTTAGCTCCAAATTCCACAATTTTGCAATTGACGCCATCTGTATCTAAAATCGTTTATAACCTATGAATTCATTTTAAATTCTAGATTTTAAAATTCAAATTTTAGGATCTTTTAAAAATGACCTTAAACATTGACATGGTCTATACTAAAGTTGTAGATCTCAATAACATCTATAATTTCATAGTGGACGCCTTTTTATTTGAGATTATTTAGAGGTCCAAATATTCATTTAACTTTTGTGATTATGATAATTAATTTATTTTCCAAAGACCTTAAATGCAAACATGTTCTATACTGAATTTATAGTGCTTGACGTGATCTAAAACAACTTAAGGTCTATTTATTTGGGCTTCCAAGGAGCTTTTGGATCAAAAGCCAAAAAAGCTAGATGCTCATTGTAGTAAGCTTTTGGGCTTTTAGGTTTATGGGAGTTGTTTGGCTTCTGGAAAATCTTCCAAAGGCTAGGAGTTTAAAAGTGGCCAAAAGTTCAAATAAACAGGACCTTAGTGGATTTTCTGCATTTGAGAACATTTAGGAGCTCAAGTATTCAATAAAAGATAGCATGAATAAAAGAATCGAAGAACATGTAGGGCACGGATGCCACACGTGTTATACATAAGCCAAAACAACCATCAAAACCACACTAGACTATTTGGGGTAATTTGTCTCATTTTCAAAGTTGTTAAAGGTATGTTGTGTGATTTACGACTTTAATCTTTATTTTAGCAGTGGGATGTAATTTAGAAGTATATATCCTACCTTATGATTATTGAATTATTTTTCATAATTATATATATTAATATTTTATGCGTGCACTAAGGATATTTTAGTTTATCATTTATAATGATAGAAGTGGATAATTTAGATGTGAATTAATGGTGTTCTTTATATTTTCTTCAATGGCCCCTCTAACAATTTAGATACAAACTCTGAGTTACTTTGCATTAACTTTCATAATGACACACATGCGTATCTTATATATAAAATAGGAGGTTGTTTTTAATTATCTTTTATAATGTTATATATTGGTAATTTCTATGCAATTAGGAGTTATTTAAATTTATATTTAATAATGACAAGAATAACTAATTTAGATGCTAATTCATAGGGTTAATTTCTGTTTTTAGAATGACACGTGTGGGGTTTTTTTCAGAAAAAAGGAAAGTGTTGTTTCAAATCTGATTATTGTTATAATTTTTAATGTTTTACTAGCGCCTCTCGTGAGAAGTGTTGAGTCGGAGCCCCGTGGTAAAGATTTCCGTCTTTTGGATACGAGAAATGCAACTTCTGTTCATTTTTCCTCTTCTTTAAAGATAGCAATGGGTACCCGAGACCCGAAACCCGATGAGTTTTTGCTCTATTAGGGTAAGGATATGGATACTACCCGTGGGTTTGTTAATAGGGCAAAAGCTAGACCCAGCGGGTTTATGGGTACGAGTATGGGTGTATAGTACCTAAACCCGCAAACCCATGAGTTTTTTTAGACCCGGTTCACCATATCATCACACAATATAATTAGTACATAAAGTACAAAATGCAAGAAAAATAAAAACGAAATAGAGAACATGCATGCTCCATACTTTTTTTTTAGTAGAAGCTCCTTATGTTGGAATTGGTGCTATTTGTTGGGCAATTTGGAAAATGAGAAACCGAGTATGCTTTGACGGCATTAAGCTGCATAATCCGCTTGCGATTGTAAGTCATGCGTGTGCACTTATGAAATTTTGGGCAGGTCTTCAAAAAGAGGTGGATAAAGAGGTGTTGATTAAGGGAGTAGATGATATGCTCGTGATTGCTGTGAAGCTGTTAAATGAGAAGCGTCAAGGGGCCAGTCAGGACTACAGGCTTCGTG
>Ga0182004_10003873_pt1 | contig 11963 bp, 8 predicted proteins | sample Sormic07211540_1_FD_120479 | JGI IMG/M metagenome (GOLD analysis project Ga0182004, IMG submission 120479) | Endophyte microbial communities from Sorghum bicolor roots, Mead, Nebraska, USA - 072115-40_1 MetaG | ecosystem: Host-associated > Plants > Roots > Unclassified | place: USA: Nebraska... | reverse complement strand
GCTGATGTGGCAGCATATTTATTGAAGAAAGAGGTAGAAAAAATAAGACTCCAAGTCTTATTTAGACTCCAAGTCCACATTGTTCGAGATAATAAATAACTTTAGACTCCATGATAGAGTCTGCATTGTGAGTACCCTAATACGCCCATGCATCACTGCGCGACTATATAATAGCCGTGTGTTGCTACGGTAGCCTCACAATTTTTTCCATCACTGCAAATATAGCTACAGGCGTGCGTTGCTATGAAAGCCTCAAAATTTTCAACGCAACAGCCATTGCCATGCGTTGCTACGGCCTCAAATTTTTCAACAAAATAGCTAATGGCGCGTGCATTACTGCAACTATACTCCATAATACTTTCCTCTGTTCCTAAAATTTTCAACTTCTAGAGTTGTATTGAGTTAGAGTTTTAAAACTGACTGAATTTCTAGAAAAAAAAACGCTAAGATTTATAATACCAAATTAATACCATTAAATTTATCATAAGATACTCATTTTATGTCATAGGTATTGATACTCTTTTCTATAAAATTGGTAACTTACACGGATTCTAGGAGTTGAAGCTTTTAAAGACAGAGAGAGGATAATCCAAAATAATATGCATTTGATTTAGACATAAATTTTGATCAAATAATATAATGCAAAATACCTGATAAACATAACGGTGGATAGGTACAGAGGATGGAAATAAAATATATTGGTTGCTTCTAATAAGAAAAATGAGATGCAATCAAACAACAAAGGCATGGCAAAAGGACGCATACTGTAATGTGCAAGGAGTTCAGATATGGAAACATATGAAATGCATGTTCACGTAATGTTGACACCAGGCCAATTATTCACATATTGCAAAATCAGGTCTTCTATTTTAGATCGAAGGAAAACGCATAATACGCTCCAGTGGCTTCCTTCTTTTGCTTCATTTGGCTTTCTTCTTGCCAATCCACAGCATAATCCTGGAAGCATGAAATGGTAATGTATTTGGAATGGATAGTTTCTGGAAGCAGCCCATGCCTACTTCTTCAATAGACAATTACTTGTAACATGAATACTTGTTCAATAGACAACTAATGTTTAATTTGTACTTCTTGCCAATGACAGTTTCTAACACAAGCAGACTACTTGTTCTGGAATCTGAAAAAATAAATTGTGCTACAAAGTGCAATACTAGCAGCACTAAATCTGAAAGAAAAAGATAAATGTACTTAGAAGCAAATGGAATTATGGATTCACAAACAGAAGAAATATTCATTTGGCTTTTGAGTTCCAGACTAGGCAAATCTTAACTGAATAGACACATGCAAAGAAACATCTTTCCTTTGAAACTAGTAAGAAGCACTACTGAAAAAGCACGTGACATCAAATCATTGACAACTACTCTCCCTAAAGAAATATTTATGTATCAAACATAACAATTACCAGTGCTTGTTAAGAATTGGCTACTCATGTATCTAAATAAACACAATCTATCAAAACTGTTAATTTGTTCCTTCGACTTCTTTGGCTCCATTCAGGGAAAGAAAAAAGATAACACAAGAAAGGTTCCATTCAGTTTTCAGATAACAGCTTACTTTTGGGAAAGAAGGAAATAGAATCAGCTTTCGCATCCAAATATTTGGCGGGTCTCACATCCAAACTTTTGGGCAAAAGGAAACCTAATCAGCTTTTTGGTATCGTATCTCAGTAGTCCACAGGCATACTTAGGGAAGTCCAGACACCCTGATAACTCCTAGAAGTCTACATTTCAGTTCTTTGGTTGACATGGCTCAAAATCTTTCTGTCATAGAGTTAGTTCGCAAATCAAGATTTAAATCATTTAAGGAAAATATTCAAACGAACTCAATGAAAAGCAGACATATACATACGAACTTGCACTGTGATACATTCATTTGTTGTTGTTTTTTTGATTGAACTACATTCATTTGTTTTTACTAATTAGATACACAATGTACGGCACACAATACACAGAAGACAAACTTCACTTTGCCAAATTGTTACTAATTGGATAATATAAAAATTAAAGTCTACTAATTGGACAATATAAAAATTAAGTCTGCATGATCATAATATAATAGTTGCAAACGGAAAATAGTAGCACTTTTTAACAGATTTGGCGAGCATTCACCGAGCTCGAAATAATGCCATAAACCTAGTACATCTATAGGTTGCGCTGGCATGGAAGCATGCACCTATAACCCGACCTTCGCCCTCAACTCATCAAGAATGGATGGGAATTTTAGCACCAACTGAGCAAAACCATCCGTCAACACAGCTCCCTTGAAGTTTTTCTCTTCCCCGACGAAGTCAATACACTTCTTTTTCAGCCCGGGACAGTTGTATGTTTCAGCACAGATCAAAGTATCAGCAACTGTATGCACAGATACATTGTCCCACAACTTACTGGCACAGAGAAGCTTCAGGCGATCCAACGCGAACCGGTCAGCGGCAGCGAGCAAGAGCCGAAACATCTCATCCGGGGAGTCCCCGAGCTCAGCATCCGCGGGACAAGCATCGGTGTACATGAACCGGAGCATGAGTTTGAACGTTGCTGGTGCAATGTCATGCAAGGTGATGGATGACATGTTGGCTTCGGCCATGGAGCCCAGGAGCTGCGCCTTGAAGACTGGTGAGCGGGCAGCAAGCACAGCGCGATGAGCTGGGAACTTGTCACCATCGACGAGGAATGAGACATCAGAGCCCTCAGCGCAATCCAGCAGGAGGCCGAGATGGCTTCCCATATCCGATGGCGGCACCTTGAGGGGGTCGTTATCAAGCAGAACTTTGGCCCCGCACATAATGATGAACGAACCATTCGTCACGTACAGCGACTCGAGGACACTTCGTTCAACGAAGCGATCCCAACCCCAGCTGTCATTCGCACTGGCACTGCCCTTTGGTGTGAAAAGGGTCATCGTGCAGTTTCTATGGGATGAAGATAGATTACCATCTTTGTCCATCACGGTAGCCTCCAACATAGCCTTGACGCTTTCGGATTCGCTCTCATGCTTGAGGTAGATAGATAAGTACTTACCGTTGTACTCTTTCCTATCCCCACGCGGCGGGTAGCATAGGATCCTCCAGACATGCCCACCAGCGGAGATGTCATCGGAGCTGACTAAGTGCCCGATGGCAACCTTCTCCGTCTCCAAAAAGTTGAGCTTGAACTGATGTGTGAAACTGCAGGAATCCAACATGCTGGCACTCATTTTTCACAGTAGCTGGACGGGTCGCAGGTAGAGGAGTGTAGGACACTACTGCATGTGGAGCTCCGAGCAGCCGAGTAGAGAAGAAGGAAGTAGGGGAGGAGATGGATCGTCTCAGGAATAAGGAACGATGTGTTGTTGAACTATGGTGTAATTAGTAAAAAGAGAATGAAAGATCGATGGCCGCTTGCCAGCTTCGCGCTCGCGCCTCTGCTCGACTGCAGCGGCGCGACGATGGTGGGAGGCGGCGGGCCGGCGGCAGCGGGAGACAGTCTACTGACCAGTGGCGTGGCCGCGCGGCGCTGGCGGGAATGCGGGAAGCGGGCCGGCTCGGCTGGAGGCAGCCAGGCGGGGCGACCGCGCGGCCGCGCGGCGCTGGCGGCGGCGGCGGCTCACGGGTGTTTGGAGTCTGTTCGATATTGGGAAAATTGGAAATGGGGATACTGTTGGAGTGATTTAGGGTTGTATGGTGGGCTGGCTGGCGGGAATCGAAGTTTCGGGCCACACCAAATTTGGGCGCGGGCCAGCCAAACTTGGCTCAGAATTTTGATCGGTATGTTTTTTTCATATACAATATATTCCCAACAAAAGTAAAGGAAATTTTGCTCTCTTTTTTTTTTGCGAGATTTCAGCGAAATTGTGAACCCTTCGGCACCCAGCGAAAACTACAAAATTGCATTGATATTTTTTTTCTAGTGCATTTGCTAGATTTGTTACAATACAGTGCCTAGATTATTTAAAGTTGTTTGCGAAAGCTATATATCCGTCTATTTCAACATTGGATTTTAAAAGCCACCATCCAAAGCTAGGAAAAAACTCCATGTGTTTCAAAATGGTAAGCACGTTTTGTAAAAAAAAAATCAAAATTTTACAAACTTTGACCGGTCATTATTCAAATTCGGGGATAGATTCACTGTTTTCATGGAACATATCAGTGGTGAAGCCGCTAGATATAAAAATGTTTGGCTAGAAAAATATAGAGCAGAGCTGTTTTTGGAGATCTGGAGGTACTTGGAGCTCTGCTAAACAAATCCTTAGTGTAGACCAAAAACTAAATAATGTGCTATGTTCAGTTCACAATGAGATTATGTTAAGATTGATCAACTCCAATAGGCTTTACTTGATCCCTCAAAACTAAATTTGAGGTCCCTACTAGAGCCCTCAAATTTGAGAGGGGTCTCAACTATACCAGCGTGCAACTGAGGAATGACATCCAAAGAACAGGTGCTCGATGGTTTCTTCTCTGCCTTCTTGACACATAACACAGCTATAACCCTCTTCTAGGAATTTGTTCCTTCTTTGGAGCATATTTCTTGTGTTAAGCCTATCATTGAGAAGTAAGCAAGCAAAGAGTTTTATTTTAGGGACACATTTGGATTTCCAGATACAGGTGAGCAACCTAGGGGAAGCCACAGATGAGAAGTGGCACTGGTAATATCTACTGGAAGTAAACTTCTGTGAGCCCCAGATATAGGTCTAGCTATCTTTGATCCCCAAGGATTCAGGCTGAAAGGTAGAAAGCTCCCCCTAGAAAACAAGGTATTCATTGTAGGCCTGTCTGGTCATTGGGATTCTGAAGCAGTCAATCAGGGGGTCAGCATTTCTGAGCTTCCAAAGGGAGATCTTAGGATCCTTGGCAAACTGGAACAATGAGGGGAGGGCTTGTGAGTGGATTGAGTTGTTTATCAGATCATCCCAGAAGCTGATTGTGTCACCTTTGCGTGGAATACAAATAGCAATGCCTCTATACTTGATGTGAAGCCTAAGGATGTCTTTCCACCAAAAGGAGCCCTTTTCTCTAGCAAGATGAGGAACCTCTTCAGAATAATATCTCTGCCAGATGAGATTGACCCACTGCAAATTTTCCTTCCTATATTGATTTGATATATTATGTTGTATAGTGCTCGTGCATAGAATTAACTTTATAAAAGAATACTACTACACATAGAATTATTTTCTTTAGCCCATTCTCCACTTTATTTTTTTTTCTCAATTTAGTTCAGTGTTTCAATACTAGTAGTTGTTCGACACTCACTACTACAAAACAAGGATATTGTAAGACATTCTTATAACAATGTGTTACAGAGAAGTTTCATAGGAACACAAACAATGTGTTACAGAACGTGGTTGTAACGCATAACGTTTGTTCTATAAAAATATGTTACTAGCACACGATTATAGTAACACAAAATTAATGTTACAATATGGTAGTGTTTTGTAACACATAACTGGAACATGTAGATGTTGTTGTAACACAATAATATTACAGCGCGAAGTGTTCCGAACAAATATATATCCAAGTGGAGTTCTAAGTCATGGGCGACAAGGACAACACATCAGGAGTGGTGGTAGCACATTCTAGCAACTGATGTAGTGATTGTCTCAAAAAAAAACGGTTGCCTCTGCCCTGCAAGTGGTGAACAAGTTTGGCCTTGGTTTGTCCTATCAGTTACTCCATCTTTTCTTGTAATCGCTGGTGATTGGGATTGGAGAGGAAGGCAACATGGGAGAGGTGGTCGGATAGAACTTGGGGGCAAGGAGGCAATGAACAATTTGAAAAATGCTTCGGGGGAGAAAAGTTCTCACGATTTTGTCATATGTGTAGTTTTCTACTTCATAGTTTTGGATGCCGACTTAGACTCGAACTTTATAGACGTGCAAAACAAATCTGAATCAACAATGGTAGGCACAAGTCAAATATGTATGTGACTCAATCTAAAATAATTGTATTACTTCAACAAACTCATGCATGGATTTGTATATATAGCAGCGGATTGACGTCCTACTTTTAAAGCTTCGAACAACTCCAAAATACATCCAACTAACATGTTATTGGCCAGGACAGAGCTCAGCTCCTTTGAAGATCTTGCATGGACTCTTTCTCCATTGCCTCTTTAGTATCATGATGATGTGACCCTCTGCTTTACTTGCGACAGCCTGACAATATAATCATTGTGATGATCAAGCAATTAAGCCATTGCTTGAGAGAAGCTGCAAAAATATTATCACTAGCTTACAATATTTAGAGAAGACCCGAAAATCTTCAGTCCTACACAAAATGATTAGGAGAAGTACAAATTAATCTGAAATACTTCCCAATTCTACTAGTATTCAGGAATAAACTCAGATTCTGACAGACTTAGGAACATGAGCAAATTTGGTTCTCTTCTGAATTTTAAAGCGGCATGAATATTAGCCTCACTTAGATTTATATCTAGTTGACTTCAACAAGTATTTAATTCAATAACAAGATGAATAATGGCTAGTCAGCATAAATTGAATCCCCAGGACAACAATATTGATTACTGGCAATACTATAGTTACCCCTGTAGTAGGTAGAAAACAGTACTCCATTTCCATAGCACGCAGGAAGTATATACTAGACAATGAACAAAGCAAGTAGAGGCAATAAGACAATTAAGATATCAGGCAACAACAAGGTAAAGGAGATGGATTTTTCCCAATTTGCTGCAACTCACCTTCATTATCTTGCACAACAACGATTGGGAGAAGAACTACAAACTAATCTAAAATATTTCCCTGTTTTAGTATGTTGATAAAACTTCAGATCTCACTAACTGGGCAATGCTCCTGCAAAATGTCTGAAACGGTTTATCTTCAACAATTTTTAATTCTATGAATTTGGATCTCTAAACTTAGATCTCTGAATTTAGTTCACTGAAAATTAAAACAACAAGAATATTACTCCCACTTGGAGATGATATGTTGACTTCAACAACTTGAAGTATCACGGCTATCAATTTATTGGTAATACCAAAGTAACCAAGATCAACTAATAATAGAAATAAAGGGTAATCAAATAGTTTGTTTTGATTCATCACAAAACAAACTGAATAAATAAGATAACAGGCATATGGTTCAGCTTATAATAGGATTTGAAACTCCAGGGGAATTTTAGAATATGCCCAAGAAGAACTCCTTCACATGCTCCAGTAGCCCTGTCTCGGGTAGTTGACAATCAGAACTCTCTTAAAGTTTGTTAACGAGCAAATTCACTTCTTTCAGAACACAGGGAAAACTGCTACTCTTCTACTCCCTAGAAATTCAGGGGCCTTTAATATATTTGTTAGCCTGCGGCTGATGAATGATAAAAAGACAAGTTCCAGAAATCATATATCAATTATCTTATTGTAAGTTTCAGAAAATCAATAAGGCATATAAATGTTTGGTAACATGTACTATAGAAAACTGTGGGTAACAGGTTTGCAGTAGGGTGTGTCAGCTTTTGGTCTCTGGGTGTCTCTGTTGTTGGTTTCGTTTAGTTTCCAGTTTTTGGTCTAAGTGTCTGGCCGTTAACTTGGTTGAATTTGGGTCTGCTGTTTGATGGTGGGGGTTTGCACCTGATGTGTGCCTGAAAAACTGTCGGGATGTTGGCCTTTTCGTTGGTTTAGAGGTTTTATGGTGTCAGAGGTTTTTGCTTCTTAGTCCTTTCTACTTGTAATTTGCTGAATGTTGTATTTCCGTTATTCGTAATGGGAATGAGTTGTCTCTAGTGGGGAAAAAATGTACTATAGAAAATTAAATATTAGAGAAGACGTGCCACTCTACCACAACAAGCAACTACAAATTATTGGAGAAATAGAATTGGAAAACCACGGAAAACATGAATACTTGTTCAATAGACATGTCTAATCTGTATTTCTTGCCAATGATAGTTTCTAACACAAGCAGACTAGATGTTCTGAAAACTGAAAGAAAAATAAAAGAGATGATATGTTGACTTCAACAACTTAGATCTCTAGATCTGAAAGAAAAGAGAAATTTACTCACAAGCAAATGGTCATATTCACAATCAAAAGAAATATTCATTTGGCTTTTGAGTTCAGACTAGGCAAACCTTAACTGAATAGACACTTGCAGAGAAACATCTTTCCCCTGAAACTAATGAGATGCACTACTGAAAAAACACAAGTGATATCAAATCATTGGCAATTACTCTCCCTAAAATAAATAGTTGTGCAACACATGTATCAAACATAACAACTACTAGTGCTTGTTAAGAATTGGTAACTCATGTATCAAAATAGACAGACTCTATCAATACTGTTATTTTGTTCCTTCAATTTCTTTGGCTCCATTCAGAGGAAAAAAAGATCACACAAGGTTCCATTCAGTTTTCAGATGACAGGTTACTTTTGGGAAAGAAGGAAACCTAATCGGCTACCATGAATTTGCATTTTATTTTCCAAGAATCAGAGTTTGGAAGATAAATTAGAAAAAATCAAATGAACTTAAAAAACAGAAATGTGCATATGGACTTGTACTGTGATACTACACAGGGCACAACGCCAATAATATAGGATACAACGTCATTTGCCAAACTGTTAATTGGATAATAAAAGTTTCCATGAAAGTAGTGATAGTCGCTACACTATGCAAACCACAAGCACAAGCACTTTTAAATAGATTTAGGTAGCATTCACCGAGCTCATAATATCATAAAGCTAGCTATTATATTTGTAGTAGCCTAGTAGGTTGCCATGCATACATGCCCCTATATGGTCTATCCTCCAAGCTTCTGCCTCAGTTCATCAAGAATCGATGGAAAATTTTGCACCAACTGAGCAAAGCCTTCGGTCAACAAAGCCTTTGTCTTGAAGTCCTTCCCCTCCCCGAAGAAATCAATACACTTCTTTTTCAGTTGTGGGCAGTTATATGTTTCGGCACAAATCAAAGTGGCAGCAACTGTGTCCACTGATATATTATCCCACAACTTGCTAGCACACAAAAGCTTCAAACGGTCCAACGCAAACCGGTCGGCAGCAGCGAGCAAGTGCCTAAACATCTCATCCGGGTAGTCCCCAAGCTCAGATTCTTCAGGACAAGCATCGGTGTACATGAACCTAAGCATGACTTTGAATGTCGCCGGCACAATGTCATGCAAGGTGATGGATGACATGTTGGCGTCCGCCATGGAGCCCATTAGCTGTGCCTTGAAGACCGGTGAGCGGGCGGCAAGCACATTCCGGTGAGCAGGGAACTTCTTACCGTCCACGACGAAGGAGACATCGGAGCCCTCAGCACAATCCAGCAGGAGGCCAAGATGGCTTCCAATGTCCGATGGTGGCACCTCGATGGGGTCATCACCAACCACAACTTTGACCCCGCACACAATGATGAACGAGCCATTCGTCACATAGAGCGACTCGAGGACGCTTCGCTCCACGAAGCGAGGCCAACCCCAGTTGCTCCCCGGTGCCAAAACCTTCACAAACTTGTTTTTATGGGACGAAGATAGAGTACCGTCCTTGTCCATGACGATGGCCTCGAAGATAGCCTTGACGCTTTCCGATTTGGTCTGATGCTGGAGGGCCATAGATAAGTACACACCGTTGTCCTCTGTCCTAGACCCACGGGGATAGCAGAGGAGCGTCCAGAGGTGCCCACCAGCGAAGATATCCTCAGAGGTGACTGACTGCCCGATGGCGACCTTCTCCGTCTCCAAAAAGTTGAGCTTGAACTGATGTGTGAAACTGCAGGAATCCAACATGCTGGCACTCATTTTTCACAGTAGCCGAGCAGTGAAGATTGAAGAAGGAAGTACGAAGTAGGGGTCTAGGGGAGGAGATAGATCGTCTCCGGAATAAGGAACGACGTGATCTTGAACTGTGGAGTAGTTAGTAAATAGAGAACCAAAGGTCGATGGCTGCTTCACGCCTCTGCTCGACTGCAGCGGCGGCGCGACGATGGTGGGAGGCGGGCCGGCGGCAGCGGGAGAAGGTCCAGTGACCAGTGGCGTGGCCGCGCCGCGCTGCTGGGAATGCGGAATGCGGGACGGTGTCGACGGGAGGCGGCCAGGGGCGACGGAGCGGCGCAGGCGGGACGCGCGCAGGAGCGCGGGGCGGCCGGACGCTGGCAGCGGCGGCGCCGGCTCACGGTTGTTGGAGAGGCGACATCATGAGTCGGGAAGGAAAAAAAGTCTACATCAGCCCGCGATGGAGTGGTGTCTATTTTACCTAATTTACCTCCTAAACTATCGAAAACCGTTCAAATAACCCTCGAGTGGTTGGTTTTTTATGGTGGTTTTGCTACAGTAACCATGGTTTTGCTACAGTTGTATAACTTAGTTATAGATTTATTTATATTTAACAAGCATAAACCTGAATAAACTTAGTTATACATGATCCTATGAGTATAAAATATTTACTATAGTTCAAGCGTAGAATAATTGGTCCACCATAAAAATTTCACCACAAATGGACCACAGAAGCTGCAGCTATGAATTATTCCAATTAATTACAAATAAAATTTGTTTTTTCTAACTAATTTAAAGCTACAGAAAAGATTTATATTAAAGTATACCATATTATATATTCATTGCGTATGCGGAGTCTAACAAAATTAGATTTTCTATTTTATGATTTTTCTGTGATTTACTATGATTTTTCTAAGATTATATGAAAACAAATAGGAAAAAAGAAAAAGTCAAAACCATAGTACCGTAGCAAAACCGTCCTAAAAAACCGCCCGAGGGGTAATTTGAACGGTTTTGGATAGTTCAGGGGTAAATTAGACTGTTTCATAGTTCGGAGGGTAAAGTAGACACCACCCCATAGTTCAGGAGGTGATGTAGACTTTTTCCGAGTCGGAAAAAATAGAAATAGGGGATTGGAGTTAGTTTGGGGGGTTTTTTTTTTTGAAGATTTGGTGGGGTTGTTGGTGGGCTGGCCAGCGGGATTGAAGTTTCGGGCCGGACCGCGGAATTTTGGACGCGGGCCAAACTTGGTTCAGAAATTTGATCGGAAAGTACCTAAACAAATCTAGGATGAACTAGACAACTTTTCGCAAGAAGAAAATACATCTTTTTCGAAATGGTAAGCACATTTTGTAAAATAAAAAATAAAAAATACAGACTTTGACTGGCTATTATTCAAATGAGGGCTTTGCTTAGGGTAGAACAAGTATGTTTTTTTGACCGGTATGTTTTTTCAATATATACCCAACAAAAAATATGAACTTTGACATTTTTTCTATTTTTCGAGATTTCAGCGAAACTGCAAACACTTCGGAACCCAGCGAAAGCTACAAAATTGCACAGATATTTTTTCTAGTGCATTTGCTATATTTTTTTTACTATATATATGGTTCCTAGATTATTAAAAGTTGTTTGTGAAAGCTATATATATATATCCGTCTATTTCAATATTGAATTTTTAAAAGCCACCATCCAAAGCTAGGAAAAACCTAAACAAATATAGGATGAACTAGACGGATTTTAGTAATAAGAAAGTACTCCATCTGTTTCCAAATAGTAAGCACATTTTGTTAAAAAAAATCAAAATTTTACAAACTTTGACCGGTCATTATCCAAATCAGGGGGGCAGAGCTTAGGGTAGACCAAGTTAAGCCAAGGCCACTCTCGCTAAATGTAATAATCTAATGTAATAGATTTAGATAGAAGTACTTGACGATATTTTTTGACCAAATGCTTCACAGCCCAGCTTGTTTTGAAAGCTTGCTGGGTTTGCCACCTTACAGAAACAAGCACTTTGAAACTCCATCCGAAGTCCCTCAAACTCAAACCCCACCAGTAAGACTACATCCAAAAGCAGCATACTAAAATGAAAGAAAAAAGTCTACGTAACCCCTCAAACTATCTAGGGTGGAATACTTCACCCCCAAACTATAAAACCGGATATTCTACCCCCTGAACTTTCAAAACCGGTCAAATAACCCCCTCGAGTGGTTTTAGAGGGTGGTTTTGTCTTTTTCTTTTTTATTTATTTCCACTGAATCTT
>Ga0182004_10003872_pt1 | contig 11965 bp, 13 predicted proteins | sample Sormic07211540_1_FD_120479 | JGI IMG/M metagenome (GOLD analysis project Ga0182004, IMG submission 120479) | Endophyte microbial communities from Sorghum bicolor roots, Mead, Nebraska, USA - 072115-40_1 MetaG | ecosystem: Host-associated > Plants > Roots > Unclassified | place: USA: Nebraska... | reverse complement strand
TAGAATTTTAAATTAAATTTTAACATTTTTAAAACAACCTCGTATGAAGAGATGTCTCATACTAAAGTTGTAGTGTTAGATGAGAACCAAAGCTTTTTTATGAAACAGGAGGAGTTTCCCCCTACTAGACTTTTATTAAAAAAAACCCATGTTTTAAATAGCGAGCTAAGACTAAGGTGTTTAGTGTTTTATAAACCGTAATTAGCGTACTTTAGCGGCAAAATTATGCATGAACGCAAATAGCGGCATAATTTTTTTCAAGCTATCTCGGGCTATAGCGGCAAATGGGCTATTTTTTTCCATGAAAAAAAACAAAACTTACAAGCCCTTACAAGCTTTTACCTGAATTTTTTTAATTTAAGATCATTTAAGAACTGAAATATCTCATACAAGATTCGTAGTTGCTAATACAAAAGGATAGCATCCTATGCGGCTATGCTTGATCACAAGTAATGATGTATTGCGTTGACAGGGTCCACTAATCAACAAATGTCTGCTAAATTAGAAACCAACGAGCCATTAAGCAATCTATGACTTTTTTCGGAAAAGAACTGTTTTTGTAACTTTTCATTTTTGAAAAGTTATAAGTTTATACTCACAACTTTTATATTTGGAGGACAAAATTTATTACCACAACTTTTTATCATAAATTTTGCAATATTTATAGTTTATGTATAACTTGGATCACGATATTTGGAATCCAATATTTGCTCACAATTATCTGTGGATAAATTTATCCTAACAATTTCCCATCTTAACGCAACTTTTATATAATGACTTTTATTAATACTATAACTTATATACATAATATTTTGTTGTTCAATCTCTTAAGAAAAAACTATATATAACTTATCTAGCAACAATATAATCTGTTCTTGATAAACTTCTCAACTTACAAGAATTATTCATAGTACCAAATATAAAAATAGAAGTAAAGTCCACTAGTGGTCCTCAAACTTGTTTGCCTGTATCATTGTAGAGCCTAAACTCGCAAATCAACCGTTTAGGTTCTCAAACTTATCGTATGTGTTATCTCGGTCTCTAAACTTGCAAATCGCGTATTTAGATCCTCAGACTTATTTGGATGTGTCATGTAGGTCCCTAAACATGCAAATCATCATTTAAGTCCTTAAACTTGTTCACTTGTGTCATTTTGTTCCCTAAATATTTTAAATATTGTAAAATTATAAATTCAATATATATTTATAGAATTGTCCAAAAATTATAAATCTACTCTTGTTAGACTTATGGTAACATGTATTTTAAATTAGAATAAAAGAATTCACCATGTATGTTCTATTTTTAACTTTATATTTAAATAACTAAATATGCACGCATATTTTTTATAAATCCTAAAAATGTATGTGTCTATTTAGTTATTGAACTATAGAGTTAACAATAGAATGTACACGGCATAGTAATTACTTTTATTCTAATTTAAAAATGCATGTTACTAGGAGTTTAGCAAATTTAGATTTATAGTTTTTAGACAGTTCTATAAATATATATTGAATTCACAAGTTCACAGTATTTAGGGACCGAGATGATATAATGAACAAGTTTGAGGATCTAAATGGGAGATATGCCAATTTAAGACCTAGATAATACAACCAAACAAGTTTGAGGACCTAAATAAGTGATTTGAGAGTTTAGGAACCGGGATGATACAGATGACCAAGTTTTAGGACTTGAGCGGTCGATTTATAAGTTTAGGACTAAGATGACATAGCCAAACAAGTTCAAAAGACAGCTAGTGTACTTTACTCTAAAAATAGATAGGTTATATGAAGAAGGAAAGGGAAACAAAAACAAACATAAAAATGAAATGAGAAAACTGTACAGACTCCTATCCGATACAACCGCGGCTAAAATGGAATTGGGGCCGATCCCTGTATATTGGACATATTTAAGACCTTGTTTGGATGCACATGTATCTATATCATACCATAAGTGTTGGAGTGGATTGGAATAAAACTTAATTTAAATCCACTTCGGCATATGTGAATTGAGAGAAATATATATATACATTCAAATAAGCCCTAAACAAAAAAATTGAACCCAAGGACAAGGCAGCCCACAACCAAATTCTATTGTAATGCAAGGTCATGAGCACAAGGCCCAATCCAACAACAGAACCCAGCAAGCTCAAGCAACCTAGCGAGGATAGGCCGGGCCCAACATAGATTCAGCTCTACGCCTCCTCCAAGCAAGGTCTTGAACTACTGCTACACGTGGCAAGAACAAATTAATGCCTCCACACTCCGGAGAAGTGAGCTACTGCATAATGTTGTTGGGAACCTTGGTCCCGTTTAACAATAAAGAAATATTCTAAACGACATCTGGTCAGGTTGAATTAATCCCTTTGTTGTAGGTTTTGTCATTGACAGTGCAACTTAGTATTTTGTGAGTAAAAAAAATCAGAGGAGCACATGAAACATAGATATATACTGTTTCAGACATGAGGTACCCTATATCGGCGTTGATGAGCTGTCTACAAATCTACAGCATCTATGTAAGCAAGAAAGATACTGATTGATGATTCTCTATACCACCTTAAACCTTATACAGTCCGTGGGTAGAATCTTCGTCTCTAGATTGCTTTCCAAGTCGATGGCATACCTTGTCTAGAGTGGCCCCCATTCCCATCCAGATTGGGCTCGTTTTTAGAAGATGAGGACACCGAAGTTCCAAAACATCGACACTCATTTTAATCTACTAGGTAGCTTGTCCGTGCATTGCTATGGAATAATAAAATTTTGAGCATTTTACCTATATGCCATTATGAAAGATTGACCAAACCAAGAAGGCACTAAAAAGTTGTTTCGCACCGCTGTGCCCAACTTCATCTTTGGCCGAGGTGTTGGAGCCATAATCGCCGTCGGAGGAAGGAGCAGACATGAGTATGGAGACCGGCGGGGCACGCGCGGCACCAGGAGGAGGGCACGCGCGGGGCGAGCGCAGCAGCCTGAGCGCGGCGGCCGGAGAGGCGCGCACGGATCGGGGCTAGCGGGCGGTAGAAAGTAGCGGAAGCAGGGGATACGATTAGACTGATACCATATTAGACAAAGGCCATTAGACTTTGTATATTTCTTGATGATGAATTACAGAAGGGATTACACTTATATAGAAGAGAAAGGGGATGGCCCAAAGGGCCAACAGTGTGAAAGGGCCAGCATACACTACTACAGAATGAGGCATTGGTCGATGCCTAAAATCACCAAAAACCTCGGTCTTTTGCCGGCCCGGGGCTAAAGGCCTCTTTAGCACCGGTTTGTAACAAGGGTCGGTGCTAAAGGGTCCTGCCCAACGGCTAGTGACAGGTGCTGTCGGGGCAGGGACCCATTAGCACCGGTTCGTGTTACCAACCGGTGCTAAAGGGTCACCTTTAGCACTGGCCAGTGCCATGGGATCAGGTGGTTATAAGAGTGTTGTTCCCAAGTGGGACCGAATGGAACAGGAGATGCTTACTAGGGGGGTCACACCCGAGACAATAGCAAAGAATTGGAGCGAGCGCTCCAAGCATTGGTTCTACGTTCATGGGGGAAGCGTGGACCCAGACACCAGGGCGCTAGTTTGGGGCTAAGAAATCTTTAGAACAGCAGAGAGACTAGTCCATGCACGATAGGCGGTTCAGTCTGGTGAGTTCAGGCCTAACAGGGAGAAAGATGAACTCACGTATGCGCTTGAAAATCCTGAGCACGGTGGGCGTACGAGAGGTTATGGGGCGATGATGTCACAGAGGCTTTTACTACCTGTGAGCTGCATGTACCAGATTGGAATGCAACAAAAAAGGTGGCTATCAGTGTTGTCAACCCTATCGACCGAACAAGAACTCCAAGAATCCATAATCGACTAGTACCAGCTGGATATGCTAGCGTCTCAGTTGATAGGGTTGAGAAAGGTTGTGGCAATGTGCCTCTAGAAATAGAAGGGGGAGACGGAGAGAAGACCTTAGGTGAAGCTGCGCAAGCACTTCATAATTATTCCAGGAATGTCACTATCGCCTCTTCCTCACCATAGGTTTGTGCGTGATTTTACTTCTTATATTATTTATTATGTACTACATTTAAATAAAGTTTGCTCACAGAACTTGTTATTGTTTTCTCTGCACGGACTCCTCCAACCTAAGTCCAGTTCTTTCCCCAGCGCATCATAGTGCTGCAGGCGGTGACAATGCTGGATCTCCTCCAACACTTGTGGCGGCCACACCGACCCCACCACTGCCTCCACCACGGTCTCCACCTCCTCCACCGAGTTCTCCAACTCCTCCACCGTGTTCTCCAACACCAAAAAGATCATCCTAACCACCTCCACCACCTGCACCGCCCTCTCCAAAGAGTACATGGTCGGTCCCATCGCCTCCAAAGCGAGGTAGTTAGAAGCGGTCCGCCCCAGAATGACCGAAGTCATCAGTCCCACCTCCAAAGAAGGCTGCCTCAGCAAAGAAAGCTAAGACACAAGAGAAATTATCTTATGAAAAGAGTAAAGAGGAGGTAATTGCTGCATCCAAAGCTGAGGTCAAATAATTTTTTGATAAATTAAAGCAGGAAAGGAAAGAGCGGCGAAACCCAGAAAAGTCATACTTTTATGTAAAGCTAGAGGAACTGAGGAAGAAGGTGGCGGACCAGCACAAGAAGCAGCTGGAAGCTTAGAAAAAGCCAGCACTTTCAAACTATGAGCGCTCTCTGGTCAAGTCTTCACAGCCTAGAAAGAGAGTAGGAAAGGGGGTCCCACAGCTCGGGGAAGTATCAAAACCGGTGCCCCCGTTGATTGTGCCAAATCAATACGACTCTGTTGGGAAAATGCGCACTACACTTCCCAGCGACACAACATACAGAGAACCTTCCCACACGATGCAGTAAGAGACTCAATCAACAGTGAACATTGAGTTGAACAGTAGGTGCAAACAGTAAATGCTCACTCATCCCCCTTAATGGTGGCTTCACTCCCTTTATATAGGGCTCGGAAACCAACCTAAGGTAATTACAAAAAAGCCCCATGACAGTGGAGGAATATTCGGCATATTCCTATGTTATAGTCTACTGATCCTAAGTCATTTATGTAATTTCACACTACGAGCTCCTCGCGTGCTCCTCGCCTAGGGCTTCAGCTTGTTGAAGGCTTGAATCCTTCGCTTGGCTGCTGAACCTTCGACGCTTCTACGCCGAAGGTTCTACGCCGGAGGTTCTTTGGCTTGGCCATGCTGGAGGCTTCCTAGCACAGGCGCTCCGAAGTCCGAAGGCTCGCCGGCCCCACTGTGTCCTCCGGCATTCCTTCGGCCATCCTTCGTCGCGGGAGGATTCGAAGGTTCATTCCTTCTCCGCTCATGACCTCCACCATTATCTTTCTTCCTGCATTTGCTCAGTACAAAAAGAGATGCATTAACATTAGACTTGCCCCGAACCTCCGTGCTTTTTCGTACGAAGGTTCCTCGGGCGGAGGACATCCTTCAAAGCAACTGGGGGAAGGAATCCTTCGAAGCAACCAGGGGGAAGGAAGCGTCCAGCCCCAAACAGTTTCCCCCTTTTTAGGCTAATGGCACTCCTGCGGTCCATATGCTCAAAAAACGTGTCACGCCGCGGAGGCTGTGAGCATGGTTGCTGCCTCCCCCCTGGTGCGCAAGATGTGCTTCTTGGCCGTATGAAAAAGTTTCTTGTACTTAGTCATAAATTCTCTTTGTTTGCTTAGGTTTTTGATATCCTCCGCTTCTTGTTTGATGTTTCCAAATTTTGTTTTGTTTTTTTGGGGGTGACTAGTTTTTTTGCAAGATTCTTGCGCTGTTGTTTAGAGTTCTTTGCGTTTATAGTCGTTGGAGGGATTATCCTCCGTCGGACAAGTGGCGTAGGATAGCGAAGATCCGTTAAATGGATGGCGAAATTTGCCGGCTAGCCGTTGGCTTTCCCTATTTTTTCGCTAATAGCCGTTGGGAGCGGGGAATCGCAACAGTCGCGGCGAGACCTCCACTTATAGCCGTTGGGCACCGGGAATCACAACGGTCACCAGGCGCAGGCCCCCCTATAAAAGGGGGTGGAGGGGAGGCATGAGTTCTCACCTTTTCTGCTTGTTGCCTGCTCATTTTCCTTCACCAACTTTCTACTTAGCCTCTGAATCGCCTCCATTAGTTGTGGTTGGGTCGTGTTTGATTTAGTTTTTGAGTGTTTGTGGAGGTTCTACGGTGGCTTTTCTTCCTACGCCCCGTCCTTCCAGGGTAGATTTCTCTGGTCCTTTGAGGAATTTTCTGAGTGTGAGGCCGGAGGTTGGCTGCAATGGTTTGAAGACTGGATGCTTGAGGTGGCTGCTGCTCAGGATCTGGAGGAAACTCTTTCTGACGTTGAAGCCTCTGTTGGGGATTTGATAAGTGTGAAGGATTTTGAATCCATGGCTGCCATCACCTTCGAGTTTGGGGAGTCCACCATCAGGCCGCAGGATATAGCGGACATGGTTGAAGTTGGTTTTTTCAAGGAGGGTCGAGCGAAGGTTCCTCCTGCGGGCCAGACTGTGCTTATGCCTGAGGAGGAGTATACAATTGTTTTTAGGGATTTTTTTACCTGTGGCTTACAGATTCCTCCGTATGCTTTCCTCCGTCAGGTGATGGAGGCTTTCAACATAGAGCTACAACACTTTAGCCCGAATGGGATTCTCACCCTTAGCAAGTTTGCTTGGGCTTGTGAGTCCTACGGAGCCGTGCCCTACATTGACACTTTTTGCTCTTATTTTGAGCTTCAACGGCATCCGAAGAAGGTGAAGAATGCCGAAGGAGAGGACTGTATCATGCAGTTTGGAAGCTGCGCGTTCATGCCGCGCCGTACCATGCCCGACGCCCGTTGCATGATTTCCTATTGTCAAAAGGGGAAGTGGGAGAAGGATTGGATGAAGGCTTGGTTCTATGTAAAGTCTCCTGCTGCTTCACGCACCCTAGAAGATGGGACTGTGGAGAAGGTTTTCCCCTACACGTCGAAGATGAAGGAACTGAAGCCGACCTACAAGGTGGATCCTTCATCGGAGATGTCGGAGGAACGAGAGGCCTGCAACAAAGCCTTCGCACTGGCCTACCGATTCTCAGACGGGCACGAGTTGGTTGAGGAGATGGTGGCCTCTGACTTCTGGCCGCTTGGCCGCAAGAATGAAGAGTTCACCATTGAGGTGGTTCAGGTGCCCGTTTTCGGTCCTCCGGAGGGAATCCCCTTTCCCCGATTCAATAGGGGGCTGCTGGAGGACGAAACGGAGGAATCTTTCCTCGATTGTGTCGAAGCTTCGACTCACAGGTAGTTGGGAAGATTTCTGAGAAGGAGTACGTCCTGTGGAAGACTACGCTGGGGACAATGCTGCGATTCAACCGCGTTTTTGAAGAGCTTGGGATCAAGCATGATGAGTATGTCGTTCCTCCGGACATGCTCCTTAGCTTGGAGAAGAGGAAAGACGCTTCCAAGACTGTTGTTGCTGCTGAGTCGAGGAAGAGGAGGGGAGGCGGAACTACCAAAGTTCTGGCGAAGAAGCGGAAGGCGGAGGTTGCTGCATAGGCTCTTGTTGAGTCTTCCTCTGATCGGTCCTCCGCAGCTGAGTCTAACTCGGTGGGATCTCAGCGCGCAGAGGAGGCGCTGGAGGAACATGCGGCTGCTGCTTCTGGCGGTCGCCAGGGCGAGGTCACCCAGGGGGTGTCGTCCGCCTGCCTACCTTTTGCTTCGTTTCTTGGGGAGGATTCCTCCGATGCGGAGGCTCCTAGGGCGAGTCCTCTGCGGGGGGCTCCTACCGGAGGAGTTTTGTCGCTGAAGGAGGCGTGGGCTAAATCTAGCGAGGAAGCTGAGTCTGCCCCTGCTCGGGGAGTAAGGAAGGACACTGGTCCCCCGCAACCGGCTAGAGGAGGGTTTAACTCTTTGTACAAGGGTAAGTTGTTTAACTGCATTATTTCTTGGCTTTAGCGTACTTGCGTGCCTGAGGCTTTATCCTACACATGTTGTAGAGGATGTTATCGTGGGGCTTGCCAGCGTGGAGGAGTTAGCCAAGGGAGCTAGCATTGCGCAGGAAGGACTTGTAGTTCCTCCACTGCGTTTTCCTGTGCCATCTGCACTGGGCAGCAGGCCTTCGCCTGCTAACGTCCTTGGTCTTGGTACGTTTTAAATATTTTTTTTGTTTTTGCTTCTTAGGTTAGTTAGTTACCTCTGGGCAGCTTTAAAAATGCTTTGATACTGCGTAGGTGCTTCTGATCCTTCGATCACAGGTTGGACTAGCGCACTGCGTGAGGTTCATTCTTTCATCGGAGGTCTATTTTCTAGCCTACGTTGTTTATACTTTTTATTTTATCTTATGTTTTTCCTTACTGCTTTTTGTTCTGCAGATCGTTTTCGTCATAAGCTTCGCGATATGGACTATGACGCATTGCTTCGCATGCAGTTTGAGCACCATAGCCTTGTAAGTTTTGCTTTTGTTTTATTTTCCTTCGACATTTTCCACTCGGAGGTTCTGACTTTTGTTATTCTGATTAGGGTCATCATATGGCTGCCGTCCTGGAGGAGCGGTGCTCCTTGGAGGTTATAAGCCGCAATGAAGCTATTGAGGCTTTGAAGAGGGAAATTGAGACGCTTGAGGCTGAAAAGGCTCGCCTGTCGGAGTACCTTAAGGACCTTACTTAACCCGGAAGGAGGTTGAAGCTTTAAAGAAGGAGAGGGATGAGTTGATGGTCGGATCTGAGGTTCTCAAGAGGGAGAAGGAGGAGGCTGAAGCTTCGGCCGCCATCCTTCGCGAGAGTGTCTCCGAGGTGGAGAGGGCTAGGGACTTGGCCGTCCAGTAGGCCGAGAAGGCTGATGACATCGCTGACCGCCTTCACGCGAAGCTTGAGGCTCAGCGCATTTCTGCGGCAGCGATGCATACTCGCTTGCAAAAGGCGGAGGCGGAGGCTGCGGCTGTCATCGGACTCTACTCCGGCTCGCTGGCACAGTTCGGAGGTAGCACCTCCGCTCCTCCGTCCGGCGGTGACTTTGGGGTTAGCCTTGCATGGCTTAAGTCACATATCAGCATGCTCCCTGAATTTGTTGGGGGAGCTATTGATTTTGGGCTTTGGCTGCGGTTAACTCCTTCGCCCGGCTCCTTCACTGCGGAGGTTGCTCTCACGCCGAGGCGGTTGCGAAGGAAGAATTCGCCTCAGCTGAAAATGTTGGCGAAGCTACGTCAGGCCTACGCAAGTCTGTCCGGAACTTTACCAGTTCGTTCTGGATTAGGTTTGGACGGGCTTAGGCGAAGAAGATGGTGGAGGCTCGCTGTGCTGAGGTTTATATTTTTTTATTATGCCTTGTATGGGGTGTTGTTATTTCCATTGTGCTTCAAGAATTTGCTTTTGCAGGAGCTTGCCAAGAAAAAGGCGAAGGCTGACATGGCTGGGCTCTCGCGTCCTACTAGTGGAGTGCATCCTTCGGCCCAGGCTGATGTAGAGAATCCTGAAGTCGGTGCCAAGGCTCCCGAGGGAACCGAAGCTCCTGCCCCTCCTCTGCCCCAGGTGTGAGGGTTTTTTAGTTTTTAGGCATTTTTAGCCTTTGTGTCTGCTTCTTAGCAACGCTTTTTGTAAAAAGGACGAAGGTTTAACTAGCTTGTAAGAATTTGATGGATATGTAATATATTGGCTTGGTCTTGAATGAGTGTCTGTTTTATACTTTATCCTGCGCAGGTCTCTAGCGAAGGACCTGCGCAGGATCCTTGTGAAGCTCCACTTTCCATTTTTTTCAATGGAATTTATGTTTTGGGTGACTTGTGGGAATATTGGCGAACTGCCTTTCCTAACATGAGCATGGTACATATGTTTGACTTTGTCGAATTTGACATCGATGATGAACGATCTGAGTTCCTTCGCTCGCTTGCGTACCGAGGGTCTTGGCCTTCGACTTAGGTTGTTGTTTCATTCTCGCTTGTTAACTTTTTGTTTTTGGTTATATGGTTTTATTATTTTGACTTAAGATGATTTATGTTTGCAGCCTCCGTACCCGATCCTTCGCATTTTCGGTGAAGATGATGGGATATCTTGGCTGCCGAAGGATCTGGATCTTATGGCCGAGCTCTATAATCCTGATCGTGTGGAGGTTCACAAGCTTTAGTTTTGTTTTGCCTTCACCTATTTGTGTTTGTGCGAACTTTTTGACGCAGGTTGTCAGGTCTCCCCCTAGGCATGATGTTCTTCCTTCAAACTTTGTCGAAGGAAGTTATGTTACTCCTGTGACATTCAAGCGTGGTGACCTGTACGCAAGGGGCTGGTTGCTGGATTGGTGGCATCACATTTGCCCTACGCGCACTGGTGACGACTTAGTTGAATTTCTCGCTCGTGACTATTGTAGTGAGTTTAGGACTTTTGGTTATTCATGTACGAGATTTGTATGTGATTCTTAGATCCTTCGTTGTTTTGTCGACAAAGGATGTTAGGTTAGATTTTTGTTTTCCTTTTTGATGTAAATACATTGTACACATGGCTGATATGAATAAAGATTAATTTTTTTCCTCAGGACTCTTTCTATTACAATCTTCGCACTCTTTGCGGCCTTTTTATTTTAACCTTTGAATTCTTTAACATTACGTTTAGTTATGTTTGCTAAACACACCACAACGTCGTAGTGGTGTTGATCCTAAGGATCTTTGTCTTGCTGTTGTAAATGCATACTTGCTGCTTGATGTTGCAAAGGCGTTGGTGGGCGTGTTATGTGCGCAGGATTGCTCCTTCTTGACCTTAGAACCTTCGCCTGTTCTGGTTTGAAGGTGCCTTTGTCGGATTGGGCTCATCTTTGCCGTTGTTCGGCTCCCGTGGAGTGTTGGTGAGGGTAACCTTCGTGTTTGATTGTCGGAGGTTCTAAGGGGATGTTACGAGACTTTGTGCCCCTTCAGAAACCTCTGATACTGACTTGCAGTGCTTTTGTCGTGGTTGTACACGACCCTATGGTCGATGTTCATCACAATGTTGTGGCTCTGATTTTACAAAGCTTCGTGCAGTACCAAGATTTTGGGTAGCTATGAGGCTAACTCCTGCTTCCAAGCTGGCCTAGCTCTTTTTCTTTGTGTGTTTTATGCTTGCACTGGATGTTTGGTTCCCATTGAACTGGTCTTGACTGAGGGTTGGGGTTCTTGTGCGCCTGGTTTTATAGTCTTGCTTGCCTTGATTGGCTGTACTTTGTTAGGTTTGCTTTTATTGTCGATTTATGATTGGTTGTTGGGGTTGTTGGTGTGGTTGAAGTCGTTTGTTTTGCTACATAGTATAAGCTTAGCTTTACCTTCGTCCTTTGTTTGCGGAGGTTTTGTGTTTTTGAATGTTTTTCTTGCTTCAAGCTACCTTCGTGTTTATGACGGAGGTTATGTGGTGGTGGCCTTCTTTGATTCATAGGATACCTTCGGTGTTATTTTGCCGAAGGTTGTGTGAGTGATGGTGAAATGGTTTTCTTTTAAGGTATGTGATACCTTCGTCGCCTTTTGGCGGAGGTTAGATGACTCCTGATGCCTGATTGTCTTTCAGGTCTTTGTCAGGTTTGATTGTTTTATCCTTTCTGGTCATGTTGTGATGCCTGATGTGGACAGGGCTTTTTCACTTTTGACCATGTTCTCCTTGCTGTCCGGCTCTTGGCCAGGTCTTTTGCTAAGGAAGTGGTGTTTTTTCACCGTTAAGGATATTCCGAGCTTTCTTAGCCTTCGGCTGTAAGCTGCGGAGGGTCCTTGTGTTCGCGTGATGCTAGGTCGAATAATACAGCTCCGTTGCTAGCTGTTTTTTGACTTTTGAGCTTCGTTCCTGGGGAAAGTCCTCTTTATATCTCAGAGGTTTTTACATAGGTTCTGCCTTGTTAAAAACCTCACCTCCACTAGGAGTACCCCTGTGAGGAAACGAGTGCAGACCTTGGTTTGCAAAAAGGCAGAGAAAAAGGAAAAAAGAAGTGGATCTAAAGAATACGGGCGCTTTCGCTTATTCTGCGAGGGTCGTCCTTACATTTAAATGTAGAATCTT
>Ga0182004_10003871_pt1 | contig 11966 bp, 17 predicted proteins | sample Sormic07211540_1_FD_120479 | JGI IMG/M metagenome (GOLD analysis project Ga0182004, IMG submission 120479) | Endophyte microbial communities from Sorghum bicolor roots, Mead, Nebraska, USA - 072115-40_1 MetaG | ecosystem: Host-associated > Plants > Roots > Unclassified | place: USA: Nebraska... | reverse complement strand
TCCTCATCCAAGGGCAAAGCCAAGATAGAATCATCAAGTGAAGAAGAAGCAAGCTCTTGTGATAGTGATGAAGATGAGGAGATGGCTCTTCTTGTCAAGAGATTTGGCAAGTTTATGAAGAAGGGCTATCGAGCAAGAAGGAAGAAGAGCTCCTCCATGAAGAATGACCATTCTATGAGGTGCTTTAGATGCCATAGCAAGGATCATCTCATCGCCAAATGTCTTTATGATAGCGATGATGAAGATGCTATCAAGAAGGAAAGAAAGAAGCAAAAGAAGAAGCAAGAAAAGAAGGAAGGCTCAAATAATAAGGGTGATGCCCATGTTGCAACTTGGGATAGTGATGACTCCTCAAGTGATGATGAGAGCACCAAGAAGAATGGGCATGCTAGCATTGCAATTCAAGGAAAGAGCTCCATCGTCGACACTCCATCATGCTTCATGGCTAAAGCCACTAAGGTATCATCCGATGATGAGAGTGACCATGCTAGTGATAGTGATAGTGATGATGATGAACCAACTAAAGATGAACTAATCACTATGCTAGAAGATTGCACTAATCACTATAAAGAAACTAGAAAGGAGTGCAAGGCCTTGCTTAAGGATAAGAAAACCCTTGAGCAAGAACTTGATGAGCTTAAGGCTCACACTAAGCTTGAAGAAGTTAATTCCTATCTAGTTAACAAGTGTGAAAATGAGCCAACTAAAATTGAAAAAGCTCAAACTTGCAACATAGGCATAACATGTGATATCTTGAGTAAGCCTATTATGAGCTATAGGTGGATACCAATGGGTTGGCAATATGTTTGCTATCTTGATAAATAACCAAGTGTTGGAAAGTAAGTTGTGATCGGGCAAAACCTTATGGGGGTGTTGGACCATAGTGGTTCTATGTTGATTAAGGACCAATCGTTGATGGCCCTCTTGTCATGTTGAAAGCATGCCCCACACTTAACTAGAAGGATAAGTCATTCCAACCGTGAAGCCGGAACACTATTCGGGCTGGGAGTCGATCCGATCCATGCACTATATTGGAGATGGTTGAGGAGACTAACGAGGGCGTGGCACGCAACCTTGGTATGCCTTGGATACCTCGGTCGCCGAAACGGTCCTCGGGTATGGTGGTGCCTGTCGAACCCGTGATTTGGTCCTGAATAGTGAAAACGATGACCTGTAGCTCACTTGATCAGTAAGTGTGGTTTGTGTGGGGAATAAAATCACCAACTAGTTAGGAATTGATTCGAATCATCATCGCTCCTTGATAGTGAGCACTTGACTTGAGCATTGTCATCATAGTAATGACTATGGAACACTGTTGGTTATGGTATGTGATGAAGCTAGAAAAGCTACACTAAATTGGTACTATTATATGAATCAAGTGATTGTTATAGTGTAGGTGCCAATCTAGATGATAGGCTAATAATATTTAATCTGAGCTAAATACCTGAAGGGCTACTTACTAGTAACTTAAGCTTTTACGCAAAGTTGTGTCAACCTACTGTATATAGCCTTACATGATCCTTGCAGTTATTTATTTCTGGTTTATGATGGGTAAGTCTAGCTAAGTATATTGTCGTACTCAGGGCTCTGTTCCCATGTTGTTTTGCAAATGGGCAGATGTATTATGGATATTGCATTAACTGTCTTTACCTAGCTATGGGAGATGACTAGACCAATGGTGTGGTCACTCTATCTTGTCTTTTGCTTTTGTGGGAATGATCAGACTCTAGCACTATAGTGAAACTAAGTGTGTGTGGTTTCAGAAACTAAATGCTTCTGCTACTTTTGAACTTGGTCTGTAATAACTTTTATTTAAACTCTGATGTAATCTGAATTGTTGCAAACGTTATGTAACTTATGAATGATGACCGCTGAACTTATTATAATCTTGGCTGTGTATGTGAAGAAGTTTGAGATCCTTTGAGATTTCATGGACTACTAGGAATATATGGGCTTAAGTCCAATGGTTCGACTATAAAAATGGTCACTATTAGACTTAGTCTCTTATAATTTGGATGGTTCTATTACAGCCATGGCTTAACAATAGGATGCAACATAGCTGCGGGAGCTAACTGTATGTCCCCAAACTTTTGACATGCTCAAACCCCTTATAATATAAAAAAAATCTTCTAACATCATCGGCCAATAAAAATCCACTCTTTTTAATAACCATTGCATTTTATGAGCCGACTGATGTGTACCACATATAACTTCATGTACTTCACCCATAGCTATTCTAGATTGATCATAATCCAATCACTTCAGCAGTAACCCATCTATTGTTCGGCGATATAATTCATCATTCAACAAAGTATATTTTAAAGCTTGACGCCGAATCTTCCTATCCCTTATCTAACTTTGATCCTTTAAATAATTAATATAGGGCTTCTCCAATCACCAGGTTCTAATTCATTAATAGATTCAGTTATTTGTGAACCTTGTACCAAATCTTCTTTGCCTTGCACTAGTTCTTGCTGGACTAAACTATCACCTGATGCACCCTGTGCCCCAAAACTACTAAACTGTCCAGCCCCAAAACTTTCAGTTTTGCCTAGGACCGAACTAGCAGCCTGCAGATTGGTCTTACTTATGATAATAGCTAGCATCGGCTTTACCATTATTAAACACTTTCCACTAGTAACCTTGTAACCAGATGCTTGTTGGGCCAAATGATTAGCTCTAAAGTTCTCTTCTCTAGATATATGACTAATATTAGAAGTGTCTAGAGACTTAATTATGTCTAAACATCAGTCCAAGTAGCTATTCAGCAACCCATCACGACACTAAATTCTCCATCAAGACACTACCAAAAGAGAGTCTCCAAAAGTATCTATGTCCCTCACACCCATATCAACTAAACTCTGCAAGCCGAACAATAAAGCTTCATATTCGGCCTGATTATTTGTGCAAGGATATTCTAAACGAACCAATGTCTCATAAGCTACATTATTTGGTGAAATCAAAACATTACCTACACCTTGTCCATCTCTACAAACTGAACCATCAAAATAAAGTTTCCATGGGCACACACTAATATAGCTAACATCTTTTCATCCTTAATCCTATGATCAACAATAAAATCGGCGACAACTTGACCTCATAGCACGCAAGGATTCATATGTTAAATCATATTCTACGAGTGCATAAGCCCACTTTCCAATTCTACCACTAAGAATCGGTTGTTGTAACATGTATTTAATTACATCAGTTTGGCATGCGACTATAAAAGTACTAGACAGCAAATAATACCTAAACTTGGTACATGCATAATATAAAGACAAGCAAAGCCTTCAATGAACACATACCTACTCTCTGTGTCCAGCAAACGATGACTCACATAAGCAATGATACACTCCTTCCCACCGTCTTCTTGTGCTAGAACCACGCCGATCACCTTTTCTTGTGCAGCAATATATAACCTAAATGGCAAACCAGACTTTGGCGCCCGAAGTACTAGAGGGTTTGACAGATATCCTTTTATATTATTATAAGCATCACGTTGTTCTGCCCCCCATGTGAATTCGGCTTCATGCTTTAGCCAAAGCAAAGGGATAAATGATTAACTTTTCCTGCAAGATTAGATATGAATCGTCTCAAGTAATTAATTTTTGCTAACAACTTTTGCACAACCCTTTTACATGTAGGCTCCCCTAACTTTCTGATTGACTCTACACTCTTAGAATCAATCTCTATGCCATGCTCATGAATTATGAAACCTAAGAACCTACCAGCCGACACACCAAAAGCACATTTGAGTGGATTCATGTTTAACCCGTACCGATGCATTCTCTCGAAGGCTAATTGCAAATCGGCTAAATGATAATCAAACCCATCCAATTTAATGACAACATCATCAATATATATTTCTAATATAATGCCCAATAGAACATGAAAAATTAAATTCATAGCACGCTGATATGTAGTGCTGGCATTTTTCAACCCAAATGTCATAACGACCCACTCAAATAAACCGATAAAGCCGGGGCAACGAAAAGCAACCTTAGACATGTCTTCTTCGGCCATAAAGATCTGGTTATAACCAGCATTGCCATTAAAAAACTTATCACTTTATGCCCAGAAGCATCATTAATTAACATGTCGGCTATAGGCATAGGATACTCATCTTTAGGAGTAGCTTTATTTAAGTCTAAAATCAATGCATAATCTAATCTTTCCTGTATTTTTATTTTCAACAGGTACAATGTTAGAAACCCACTCAGCATATCTACATGGCCGAATAGACCCAGCCTTCAACAACCGATCTGTTTCTTCTTTGATGTGCTCATACAAATTAGAATTAAAACGTCTAGAGGGTTGTTTATACGGCCTAAAACCAGATTTAATGGGTAGCTTATGCTCAACTAAATCTCTACTCAAACCGAGCATTTCAGAATAACTCCAAGCAAAGCAATCAACAAATTCTCAAAGCAACACACATACCTTGCTTTTCTAATTGGCGTCTAGGTTTGCATTGATGAAAGTAGGCCTAGGAACACTTCCATCACCAATATCAACTTCCTAAAGTGGATCAGCCGATGAGAACCCCTGTCCAAGCTTGTCCATGTCAACAAAATCCTCAATAGTTTCATGCAGATCGTTCTTACCAGAACAATATTCCTCAGTACGTCTCTGCAACCACTTTATACTATCTTCTTTATTCATTGTTCATAGAGATAAATTATTAAGCCAAGTCACGCAAGCCGGCTATACCTTTATAGGAACAAAACCATCCCTATCAATAGCAACATAATCGTAATTTGACAAGTCCCTTCCTGTCAAGCACTGCATCTCACCATGTTGCCAAGCAATATAGTCTGAATTGTCTGCTTCAATTACCTCCACATCATCTCCAACCCACTGAATCACACACTGATGTAGAGTAGAAGGGATGTAGCAGTTTGCGTGTATCCAATCACGTCCCAAAAGAACATTATGTTGGGGGTTTAGTCCCACATCGTGTAGCGATGGTGGAGAGCACAACATATAAGGTGGGGGGAGTCCTCACCTATCAGGGCTAGTCTTTTGGGTTGAATTGGGCCCATGGCCTTATATGTTGTCAGCTCTGGTGGACCTAGGATATGTGGAGTGCAGGCTCGCGGTAGCGAGCCTGGCCGGCTTCAAGCCAGCTCCAAGATCGAAAACTCAGTGGACACTACTGGTTCTAATAATTGGTATCAAACTCAAGGTCATAAACTCGATAAAAAATTAACAAATCTCAGAAAGGTCACAGGTGGCAAGAACCACCCCGATGTGTGACTAAGGGGGAGATTGTTGGGGGTTTAGACCTACATCATGTATCGATGGTGGGGGAGCACAACATATAAGGTGGGGGAGTCCTCACCTATCAGGGCTAGTCTTTTGGGTTAAATTGCGGGTCTTATATGTTGTCAGCTCTGGTGGACCAGGGATATGTGGAGTGCAGGCTCGTGGTAGTGAGCCCGGCTGGCTTCAAGCCAGCTCCAAGATCGAGAACTCGGTGGACACTACCGGTTCTAACATATTATAGTGGCCTTTTACATCAACAACAAAAAATGCAGTCAGTACCGTTTTGCTTGCGACTATAAGGTCCATAGCAATAACACCTTTCGCTTCAGACATCTCTCCTAAGAATCCACTAAGCCCCATACTAGTCTTCATCAACTCACTCTCTCTTCTGCCGAAATTAGTAAAAACCTAAAAAGGCAAAACATTAACCCCAGCACAACCATCAACAAGCAAGCCGCCAATTGGCTTACCATCGATATGTCCCTTGATGTACAAAGGCTTTAAGTGCTTCTCGGGCTTTTCTGGCTTCTTAAATATAGCACTTTTAGGGCCATAACAAGTTCCGCAACTTCAGTTTCAGGTGCACGAAATTCAGCAGGCAAGGCAAACACCATATTAACATCCGTAACAGCAGTTGTCGTGTCATCTTTGCTTTCTAAATTCTCATCAATCATCATATTATCATCCTTAGATTTCTCCTCCTCCATCGCGATGCACTTTTCCTTCCAAGTCATCTTGGCAGGCATCATCGGCCTAGTTCGATTAAACCATTCATCACGAAGCTTCTCAGCTTGTTTTTCTTTAATTTCTAGTGCTCACAGCCGCTGCACTCTTCGTTTCTGAGTATGAGCGAGTCCTCTTGGGCACCATTGAGACTTTGGTTTAGTTCCGGGCGCAACTGATATGATCTGATCTTTGTGCCCCCCAAACTCCTATCTTTGTGCTGCAACGCTACTGCCCTCGGCCTAAACACAGAGCCTCAGGAATAACAATTGTTCTGCTGCATAGGCATTTGAAAATTCAGCCTCCTGTTCCCATAAGGCATGTCTGTTGCATTTCTATCACCATTTGCTGAACTGCAATGCCTAGACACGCCTTTGGAAGTTCTTGCGCTGCTACTTTGCATGTTCATTTTATTACATGCTTCAGCTGTGCTGGTAATTGCAACGAGTGTTTTCTCTAACCTGTGACTTCTTTCTGATCTGAACCAGAGCACAACCCAATAATCATTTTCTCTTGATGTGCACATACCTCCACTTCAGATTTATTAATCACCATAGTGCCTATCTGCAGACCATCATCACTAGAACCATTTACACTAGTTGTTGACTGACAAGTTCCACCCATGCCACGTAAATCTAAATTATTTGTGCGACCTCCAGACTTGACTGGCACCCACACAGATTTGCGCCCACCAATAAAATTCTTGTTGCCTGCATTGTACCTCGGCGAACTGCTCTGTGCAGATCCTCTCCCTTTAGATGATCTAGCATCGGCTTCTCTATGTAGATCAACAATTCCAGAAGCTGAATTCTTGCGACCACCATGCACCACAATTGCATCATTCGTTCTAACCTCTTGACTATATCAAGGTCTTTTGCTATATACATGTTGTCCAAACACAGATCCTGATGCCACGCATCCAGGTTAATAAAACATTATGGCCTAGTAGGATGTGATACCCAAGGATTAAAATCATATAGAGGAAATTATGGATATATCGGAGGCACACAGCCCTAGGATGTTGGCACCATTGGAAATTGTGGTCGATGAACATATGAATTTTCTTGTCTGTAAGCTTGACCACCAAAACCATGTCCAAAAGGCGATCTAGGACGCTTAGAACCTCTGAGCCGATTAAAAACACTGTTGGCCTTCTGTGACACATATTTGTCCAACAGGTATTGAACTGTCGGCCTTATCTTTGGGACCCATTTCTTGCCTTTATTGACTTTCCACACTCCCTCTTCTGGATTCTTTGGCTTAATCATCCTCGGAGCTACATTGTCATCAATAATAACATTTTTTCCTTTAGCAGATTCAGCTTGATCTGATCGAATAAGCACCTTCTTGTTGTCAAAATCAATCATATTAATAGGAAATGGATCAATATTAAGCTTCATCTTAGAACCTTCTATAAACGTCAATCGTCCGTCAGTAATGGTTGTTGCACCTATCGTCGAAACACATTACAATCATTAGTAGCATGAGAAAAAGGATCGTGCCACTTACAGTAAGTGTAGGATCTCCTGAAAGGTAAATGAGGTATAGAGGGGGTGAATAGGCCTGTAAAAAATTAACTCAAAACTCTGTTGGGACAGAGAGCGGCACTGCCAGCCTGGTAGGGCGGCACTATCGGCCTTCAACGTATGAGCAGATAGTAATGAGATTTTACAGAACATAAATTGAAACTGTAAACTACACAATCCTACAAAATCAACATAAGATCCAATTCGAAGACTGGATGCCACAGAAATCTCTCACAAAACTAGATCGAGTCACCAAACCCTAGAAAGGGTTAATCACAAGAAATAATCTGCAATAGCACACAAGGCTCAGTGATTTATCCCGTGGTTTAACTCACCACCAAGGTTTGCCTATGTTCACGTTGTTGAGTGTTGGGTATTTTAAACGCACATAGAATAATTCACAAGCGCACGGACACCGATGTAGCTTTCACCCGAGAGTATTCCAGAGTATCGATTTCCACGGGGAACGTCAAGTGTACTAGAGAATCAAGGCCATCCAAGGATAAAGGTAAGAGAAGAAATATATATATTTTTGTTGGGTAGAGAGGAACCTTCTAGAGTTTTCTAAGTTGATTGGGTGATCAAGATCAGGCTTACTATACTAAACTTACTGTGGAGCAACAGTACCTTTCCGACTCTCAAAAGAGACTGGGAAGAAAGCAGACGGGAGAAGGCTGCCAAAAAGCTCAACGAAACACCAACCCGAACGTGGTGAAATACAAAGGCCTGACAGGGCTGTCACCCTTAGGGCTACCAAAACTAACCGTGGGATTAGGCGCAAACTCAGGTAAACTCTAGTCTAGACACCACGTCTACACTAGCACTTACTACTCTAATTACCTAGGATAACTAGGGCACTCAATACGAGTGGAGATCTAGTAAGTATAATAAAGTAAGAATTAAATAAGAATTGAAATTAGAAATAATAATAATTAAAGAACCTGGAGATTACTGAGCGACGAACCACATGCTGCAAAAGTACAATATTGAGGAAGATCCGACAGATCCAACTCCTCCTTAGCTCTCTCCTACTCTCTCCCTATTTTCTAGATACAGCTAGACAACTAGAACTAAACTAGATGACTAATGAAGGAGATGATCTCTAGGGGGGTCAGAGTTGTATTTATAGCCCCCTAGGAAGCACCACAGCCCTTGGATCAAACTGACTTAAATGTGCGCTCAAGACTACTCCTCAAAGGCGGTGGAGTCAAGATCCGCGAGGTTGAAGGTGATTAGCTCAAAGTCTCGGGCGGCCGCCCAAGCTAGGTGGGGCGGGCGCCTCTATGTGGCTGCCAACTTGGCCCCACTTTGCAGGGTTACCTCCTCAAGTCTTCTAGATTGTTCTGGAGTTGACGTCCGGGTCTTCTCTCTATGTAAATCTGATATATGGACCTCCTTTTGTTATTATTCTGATAACCCCTACAGAAATAGATAATCACCAAAACTTGAGGAATTCAGTTAGTAGTAACCCCTATAGCTAGATGGTATTCTGACTTTAGTCATTCCTCATGCTATGTTGATGGTTAAAAAGAGTACTTATCTACCGTCAACATTGAGAAAGCCGCCAAAGGCTTAGGCTTGCCACAAAAGCTTGCCCTACCCTAGTTCTCAAGTCAAGAGAGTGAACTCTTGAAGTGATGGGTAATTTCTTAGCTACAAGTGAGGATACAAATCTCCCTACGCTGCCACACAAGAGGGCAAGCTCAAGGCGATGCCTAGCCGGCTAGGAGCAAGCTCCAAGAGTAACAAACCCTAGAACCGCCGACCAAATGCTCTTAGAATTTGGGAATTAGTGGATCTACTCTCCAATCGAGTTTTGTTGCCTTTTCTCTCAAGGTTTGATGGTTGGAATCAAGGATTTGCTTCAGGAGTGAAGGAGCAACAATGGAGGGAGAGAGAGTGAGCTCTGGTCTATCTATCTGCGAGTTATGTTGAGTTAGCAAGCAAGTGACCGTTGTGGGATAAGTTTGGAGGTATAAGTACCACCTGGGTCCCAAGAGTCAGTAATGGGCGGCACTGACGCCCTGGCCAAAACAGGTATTATGAAAAGTTGTTTTGTAGGCTTCTTTGGCTATGCAGGAGGATGTCATTTTAGAAGAATGAGCATCTAGTTGCACAGTTGACCTACTGTTCTTGAGTTCCCCTTTATAGTATGACTTTTCCTAAATTCAATATTCAAAAAGAAATAAATATAAAACTTCCTTGAGTTGGGATCAACTCACATTCACAATTTTGGGTACCTGCAACCTGTTCATCATCCTCAATATTTGATTCCCTACCTATCATCTCAATAAATCTCATTAGCTCTCTATTTTGAAGGTCGTTAACACCAAAACCCACATTAGGGCTTGATTGCACTTACAGTAAGCTCTTTTAGCCAATTCTTCTGGAGGTGGAATTACATGACTTCCCTTTATTCTAATTTGATTTGCTTGCAGCAAAATATCAAAATTTTTACACACTTGCTAACATCAAAAGTATACTTAATTTCCTCTCTTCTACCAGGTGTAGGTTTCAAAGCAGCACATACAAAAGGTTTTGACTTCGGTGCTTGTACCCATTTGACTATGCATACATCAACATCTTCATCACTTGTCGAATCGCTGTCATGGGCTACAACATTAACTGCAGGCTTTTCCCTGACTTTGCTTTTATTATTATCCCTAAACCGGCCATATTGTTTAACATCTTTAGCATGATTTTCCTGCGCCAAAGCCTTTTGTAAAACCTGATTAAGATCTGAAAATTCTTGCCCTTCTAATCTATCCTTGATACGAGCAAGTAAACCTGAAAAAGCAATATCAGCTAAATCTTTTTTGGCAATAATCAAGCTAAAGCACTGATTTTTGACATCTCTAAATCGGTGAATATATTCAGAAACCGATTCATTGTACTTTTGTTTAACCAATATCAAATCAGTAAGCCTAAGTTCCATTTCACCACTATAAAAATATTCATGAAACTCTTGTTCCAATTGTGCCCAAGTTACAATGGATTTTGGAGCAAGCGATGAAAACCAAGTAAATGCAGTACCAGATAATGATAAAGGAAATAATTTCAATTTATAAACATCTGATGTACCAACTTCACTGATTGGTGCTAAACATTGTCCTATATGCTCAAAAGTAGACCTACCATCTTCCCCAGTAAATTTAACAAAATCTGGAATTTTAAAGCCACGTGGGTATGATATTGAATCAACATATTCAAGATAGGGTTTTTGATATGCACGAGCTCTACCTTTGGGTTCTAAACCAAGTTCACTAAGCACATTAGCAATTTGGTCTTTAAAATTTTGAGATGGATCTAAAGAACTAGCTTGCGGCATAGATGAACATGGTTGTGTGATTGTAACTCCGGCAAAACAGGTTGAGCATGCGGCACATGTTGTGGAGATACATTAGGATACACATTTGATACCGACCCATAAGGAACGTCGGTACCCATAGATGGCAAAGATGGAGTAGTATATGATGTCGTCTGATAATAAGGTTGCTGCAAATTAAAATTCACAACTCAGTTGCCTGCAGTTGATGATTGCGGAGCCAAAGTTATAACAGAAGAATTAAAAGCACTAGGCGCAAAATTAGGTGCAAAATTATTGGTCAAATTGCTAACATAATTTTGGCCAGTTTGATTATCTCCTAAGGTTGCACTAGGCTGCATAGTACTAGCCGATGCACTAACAGTAAAAGTGGCATTCGGCAGCTCTGCCGAATTAGTATTTTCAAAAAGCACAGGCTATTTTTCAAGATGTTGATCCCTAGCTTCTAACACTACTGAATGAACTTGTCTAGGTAAACTATTTGCGATATCTTGATTAAATTGTAATTTGAACTCATCAATTTACCAAACAAAGAATCATTCATTGTCCGTGTCAGATGTTCCATCTGTGTGCCAAATTTACTAGCGACCAATGCATCAATAAGATGAGCAATTTCTTCACCAGAAGTTAGTTTACTTATCTCGGTGCTAGGTGGAGCAGAAGAGACTGGTGCAGCTACCTTGTTGACGACGCCATTCCTCGTCTTCTGGAAACCTGCTAATTTTCTCTGCAAACTCGCTAGCCTTTCTTCCTCGAGCTCCTGTTCAATTTCCTGCCGTCCCTCTTCAGATAGATCTTCGAGTGTGACGGCAATGACCTTGTCGCTGTCGATCTGGCTTCCGTCCTTGGGGCTGGTGTCCATTGCTTGTTTCTTTTTATTCTTCTTGTTCCCCACTGATATCCCGATCTCGAATTGCGCTTGGCGCCGCCAGGTTGGGCACAAACCCAGGTAGCCCCTAAACCCGGGCTCAGTCAAGAGCGGCATCTGAATCCCGCTGCAATCACTCCTGCGCAGGTGGAGAAAAAGGGGCAAAATCTCAGTGGCCGACCTAATATGTTGGCTCCACTACCCGAATCTATTCCCCTTAATCCTCCAAGCCAATCAATGCCCCATACCCTTATCATGG
>Ga0182004_10003870_pt1 | contig 11968 bp, 5 predicted proteins | sample Sormic07211540_1_FD_120479 | JGI IMG/M metagenome (GOLD analysis project Ga0182004, IMG submission 120479) | Endophyte microbial communities from Sorghum bicolor roots, Mead, Nebraska, USA - 072115-40_1 MetaG | ecosystem: Host-associated > Plants > Roots > Unclassified | place: USA: Nebraska... | reverse complement strand
GGAGGTAACGATATAAACCAGGTGAACGCCGATCCAGACAATGATGACGAGAACAACCGGACTCTTAACTCGTCCCTGTTAGCAGCTTCTCCACATTGAATGATAAACCTGTTGACATGTTCCATGGTTGATGTATCATCCTGCCCAAAAAACTTAGTAAAATCCGACACTTTGTACCGATTTGGAAGCGGGATTAAATCATATGCAGGAGGATACAGTGTCCAATAAGAGTAAGTGTTGACTTTGGGTTTTATCCCAAATTGGTCTCTCATTACTTCAGCAATCTTATCAGCCCAATAAGCATCGGCATCTTGCCGATGAGGTGGTTGCGGATCTGGGATCTGCTGATATGCTTCCACGTGTCTATGCGGTGCGCGATCTGCATGGAACATTGGGTTAATCATCTGGCCCCCAATCTGATGACCACCGATCTGCTGACCACCAAACTGTTAACCACCGATCTGCTGACCACCAATCTGCTGGCCGAGATTCATCGGCTGGTTGACCAATCCTTGATTCTGAAACCCAGGGTAGATCTGGCTTTGCTGAAACCCTGTAGCCTGATGATTCTGTTGAGGCATCTGTGGAAAGACTTGCGGCCGAGACCATCCACTATTAGCATTCATCAGCATAGGTCCTACCGATGACTGGCAATTGGGCATCATCATTGAGTTGACATACCCTTGCTGAGCCATAAACCCCTGCTGCGTCGGCATTGAATCTGTCGATGCATTAGGCATCTGGAACATTGGAGCTTGTGAATTCCCAGTGTAAGGTCTTGCAGTAGTGGTTGTAGTATACTGGGGACTCTAATTCATCGGCATATTTGGAGGTGCCGATGCCATAGGAGCCTTGCCTCTCATAACAGGTGCCTGAGATGTGCCAGGTGTCTTCAAGTATTCCGGGGGCATACCAAAACCCCACCAATTAGGAGGAACCGATCCCGACATTGTCGATGCCAATAGATCTGTAGTAAGCTTGATCGACTCATCTGATGTTGATGGATTGGACGGCATCGGCGTGAATTGCGCATTAGATACTCCCAGCGTGCTTGGAGGAACAGTAGTTTCTGTGCCTGCAGCGGCCGTAGCAGCCGATGGAGCCGTAACCACTGGCGATCCTGGCTGATGATAGACAGGGCCCACATAATTCGGTGGCAATTGTTCTTCCTTGAAAGTTCTAGCCACGGCATTGAAAACCATATTGGACAGCACACCAGCTTGGTTGATCAAGGCACGGTTGATAGCACTATTGAGCATGTCTTGGAGTTTACCAGGATTGACTTCAAAAGTAACCTGCCGAGGGGCCGACAGTGCCTCCTTCTGGATCACCTCACCACTCCTCTTGATGCTGAAAGCCTTGAGACATTGTTGCTTGTAATCCTCCATAGCCTTCGCAATAGCTTGCTTTTGCTCATCTTTGAGGCTAGCTTCTGTCACGGAGATGACGTTCTCCAAGTCAAACTCGGTAGTCGACATGTTGATCTTGATCTTGAATCTGGTCCCACCGGGCATGCCAAAAGATATGTTGATGCAAAAGCTGGATCTGCAAACACAGAGGGCTAATACCTGATTTAAACGTTAAGGCGTGCCAGCCGATTTGACCTTACTATCGGCAAAGGTGATAACTCGAATACTTTGGTCTCGACAACAGCGATGCGCCCGGAAGTCACGGCCAAGAGGTATTCACGCGAAACTCGAGAATACGCCGAGCTTAAGTCGACAAACTCCTAAGAACTCATAATGAAAAAGGGAAAATATGACGAAGTCGTTGAAAAAGTAGATGCTGGAATATGAGTAAAAACTTGTGTTTGATTGATTGATAGATAGTTATTACAAGGCCCTAGGGTCTATATTTATACCCTGCTCAAAGAGCTACAACCAGACACGACTAGAACTCAAATTCCAAATTAAACAGAATCCGTATACAAAACGATTTAAATAATCTAAGGAAAACATAAAACTATCCTCCCGTGACAAACCAGGACACCACCATAGACCAATCGGCAACCTTCAAGCCTTCCTCCCGCATCATCAGCAGACTCTTCATTGTAGCCATCGGCAAAGGTTAATGCTGACCATCGGCATAAACATATCACCACCCATGGACTTAGCTGCATTCAGCTACCTCTTCATCGGCAACCATCCTCATCGGCAACTCTCCTGCAGACCAGTTACTGCTGCACTATCTTGTCGATCTACACTCTACCGATCCTAGGTACGTGTCAAAAAACAGTGTCAACAGTCTCCATCGCCTCTGGGCTCTTCACTTGGGTGCTATGCTAGATTGGTAAGCTTTGTCGCGCCTTCCTCTAAACGGGCACAAACAATGTGGTAGGTGGCAGGTGCAGGGTGGCCTGGCAGCTAGTGAACATGTCCATAGCTTAGGGTGGGCTGGCCATTCAAGACTTGTGGATAGTGGGGTTCATCGTTCGACTACGCTGGGAGTGGCTACATCGCACGCACCCTGGGCTTGGTTGGTGTAGTGTACCGCGAAAGTCAGAACGAACGGTACAAGCTATGTTCTAGACATCTGTCATGGTCATCATTGGCGACGGTCGCTCGGCGAAGTTCTAGACCAACTCCTGGTTGCTTGAGGGTCTGATTTGCTGCTTTGCACTGCACCTTTTCAACGCCATCGACAAGCGCCAACGCTAGAAGTCAGTGCATGAGGTAATCGACAACAGGAGCTATGTACATGGTATACATGGTGCTTGGACCACACATGTGCTATGTGATTATGTCCTCATTTGAGCAAAGGTCTGAGGGGGTGGTTTTCGATGACCTCTCTAGCGACAGATTCATATGGAGATAGACTGCGGATGGTGCGTACTCTGCATCCTTGGCTTACTGGGACTACTTCATTGGAATGACCTTGCTATGGGGTGCGAAGGAGCTATGGAAGGCTTGGGCTCCATCGAAATGCAAGTTGTTCTTCTGGCTACTGCTGCATGAACGCTTATGGACTGCGGCACCTTAGAAGCGACATGGATTGCAGGACGATGACATCTTTGCCGACCAGGAGACTACTAGGCACTTGGCAGGCTGAGTGTGTGTTTGCCCATGAAGTTTGGTTCAGAGTGCTAGAACCATTGGCCTTGCCAGCTTCACATCGTCATCGGGTCCTGCCTTTCTCTATTGGTGGCTGTCGTCCCACACGCTGCTCACGTCATCAATGCGAAAAGGCTTCGACTCCCTCATCATCTTGGGAGCCTAGTGCCTTTGGAAGGAGTGAAACCAGAGGGTCTTCCATGGTGCCATCCGTACCGTGTTGCACTATCTATTTTTGCTGTTGAGGAAGCTGACCGGTGGTTGCAGGCGGGCTACTGCTACCTAACAGCACTTTGGGCATCCAGTCTAGCTAGTTGACTCCCAAAAAAGTCATTAATTTGGTCACCATGTAATCCTTTTAGTAGCAATGTTTGTTCATGCGGCTGCAAGGTGTTCTTTGCTCTGTTGTAGTGTGCTACTCGCATCCAAGGCTGGTCGGGTATGCTTTGTAACAAAAACCTCTATTTCCTTCTTAATGATATACATGCATGAAGCATGGTCGCGAAAAAAAAGAAAATAACAATTATTTAGAGACAGAGGGAATATGATTTTAGCAGGGTTGTGCTGGCAAAATCTAAGGCCTTGTTCTGAACTTCAAAATAGGCCCTACCAAATTATAAAAATGAAATGACAAACCTCTAAAGAAATAATTCTAGTACTAAAGCTCAACACAAACTGGATAAAGTTTGGCATTCAGTATCAAAAGAAATAATTCTAACAATATATAGAAAACTATATAAGACAATTACTAAGCATTGGGCTCTATGGACGGGGCAGCTTGCAGCTTCTACTGACTTTGAGCGGTGGATGGACGAGTTAAGAGCAACTCCAGCAGTAGCCCCAAAAGTAGGGCCTCTACTTTTTATTTGGGTGCTCCTCCTACTTTTAGGTGCCCAAAATTTTTGCTTCCACTCCAACCACAACACCCAGATGAAGGCCCCAAAATCCAAATTGGCAGAAAATGGCATGTGGAACCCACTCGTCATTGGGTCAAATCTTTCTTTCTTACATCCTTCATAGAGAGGTCAGGACGCAAAGGAGATGAGAGCTCTTGGCGCATCAGGGCAGTGCCTGCGTGGCGGGGAAGAGGCCGCACCAGAGTTGCGTACCGATGGATCCACCCATGTTTGTCAGAGCAGAGGCTAGCCACAGGGAAGGGAGGAGCGGTGTCGCTACCGTGCGGCTGCAAGAAGGGGAGGCTCGACACTCGAGACGACCATGGCTGGGGCTGCTCCCGCTCATCGAGGAGGGGACACTCTCACCGGAGGGGATGAGGGCAAGGCCTAGCGGTGGAGGTCAAGGTGGAGGGAGGGAGCGCGGTAGTGGAGATCGACGTTGGAGGGAGGTGGGTGAGGCTGCGTCTGTACGGTGCGGGGAGGTAATGGCCACACCATGCAGATGGGGGCTAGGGTGTTGGGCCAACAGGAATGAGGTCTGTAGGGGAGATTTGGGTGCCCACTCCTAATTGGGGGCTCTAGTAGGGACAGTGTTGTTTTTAGGCTTGGTACCCATATTTAACTATGGGGGCTTAAATAGGGGCCTTATAGGGCGGTGGAAGAGGAAAGGAAGAACTGATGCAGTATTGCAAGCTTGCAGCAATTTGTAGATTCCTAATGAAATGCAAATTTGAGGCCCAAAAAAATCTGAGGCCCTATATGGTCGCATAGCCTGCATGCCCATGGGCATGGCCATGGCTTTTAGAGTACTCCCTCCATACCTAAAGAAAGTCATTCTAGACAAGGTTTGGATTAAATATTTGGAATTTAAATCATAAAATAATTTTTAAATTGTTGACTTTGGAAATGTAAAAACTATCGAAAAAATTTGTCTTGAAAAATATTTTTATAAAAATATAAATATACCATTTTTTGATAAATTTTTTTATAAAAACAGATAGTCAAAGTTAAGCTTTGTAGACTGTGTTATTGTCATAAACGACTTTCTTTACGCGTATGGAGAAAGTATAGTATTTATAAGATTAACTCCTAGTTAAGGGATAATTCTTTTCTCTCTTCTATTAAAATATAAAATATATTCTTTAGAGCTATTACCTCATAAGCCATCAATTTATCATTGAATGTGCATCAACAGTCAAACAAACAACCCTGGACCTCTTTCTAGCGTAACTTTATTAAGGCACTCCCAATGCAGAAACTATCATAGTTTCTATGAACATTAATTGTATTGCCACATAAGCATTTTGCTGACATGGCAAAGTATTTATTAAAGAGAGAAAGCAAAAATTATAGAAACCATATCTAAGATAGAAACCATGTCTACACGAGAACCAAGACATGAAGTGATGTGATTGGTTGAGAATGAAGAGAGAATGAATGTGATTGGATAAAAAAATATTCTGTAGAAACTATCCATTGGGACCATATTTTTATATGTAGTGTCTATAGAAATTAGTAGGTATAGAAACTATATGTAGTTTCTAACATTGGGAATGCCTTTAGCGGACAGCGGGTGAGTCAGAATTAGCTTACCTAGAATAAAATCCTAGAACGTGCAGATCACGAGGAGACCTTGCTCGTAAATCAAATACTTCCTCTGTCATGAAAGTTTCAATTCCTAGACTTGTCTTAAGTCAAAATTTTTAAACTTTGATCAAATTTCTAAAAAAATACTAAGATTTATAATATCAAATTAGTATCATTAGATTTATCATAGAATATATTTTCATAAGATCCTCATTTTATGTTATAGATATTAATTCTCTTTTCTATAAAGTTAGTTAAATTTTTAAAAAAATGACTAACACAAATTCTAGAAATTAAACCTTTCAAGTGGGAGTACCCTTTTACCTCTCATTTCAAGCTGAGCGGGCGCAAGCCGAGTGCGCCCTACTACTCCATAGATACACAGCTTACTTGATGCAATTGACCTTTTCATTTTATAAGGATAAAGTTATAATATATCAAGCACTAATTATACGAGTGCTTTTCAAGACAAATATACACCCCTACGGTGTTAGACTTTGTTGTAATACTCGCAAATAACTACGAGGCGTTCGGATGGTTAAGATCACGTATTACTTCCTATAAGAGGTAGTAGATGAGGTATTTATTTATTTGACAAAATAGAATAAAGAAGGAATATTTTAAATATAAAAATATTTTTCTAGATCTTATTGATGAATGCTTGATCTATTTGATATGGAAATCTTCTTGTCTTGCAACATACTGTATGACATAATTTTGATTATTATAACTGTCATGACAGTTGTTTGTGACATAATTTGACTAGCATGTACTCCCTCTGTCATGTAATATAGTGCATTCTAATAATTTTAAGATAAATTAAGAGAGAACATAAAAGATGCATGTACCCTTATTTTATTTCCTAATCAGACATTATCATCATCATGATTGATAATAAATAGAAAGTATTAAATGTAAAATTGGTTTTTATTTTTTAGAATGTATTATATTTGAGGACAAAATTTGAATGCTAGAATACACTATATTACAAGATGGAGGAAGTATTTTTTTTCTTCCCTTGAATATGATAGCTACTCCTTGTTAGAGGACTTCTTCTAATTAGAAATAATAGGATTGTACTCGAAATTGACATTTGAGATCAGATCGCTATATGTAAGGTGTACAGAACTTCGCTTTCCTGTGCCTCCCACTCTCTGGCAGCTTTCTTCCAACGGCATCACAAGGCGACAAGCTTAGGCATCATATGACTGCTGACCTTACCATTATACCCCTTGTCTCCCGTTGACAGCGCCCTAAAACAATATTATATCCTCCCCTGGCAAAGCATGTCCCCAAAGTCTCAACACCCCGGCCACGGAAGGACAGCACTAGCAGGAACCAGCCATTCTCCAACCTCTGCAAGTTCTTGTCCCCAGTACACAACAATCGGACAATCCGATCCAAAGTTGCCAAAAGGCGGCGCATTGCGGCCTTCAGCAAGGCTTCTTTTTGGACAGATTGCCGGGAGCCATTAACCCATGACGTGACAGGTACTCTCTGTGTTTCAGATCACGGCCTTGTTTACTTCCACCCAAAATCTAAAAATTTTTTAAGATTCCCCGTCACATCGAATCTTTAGACACATGCATGAAGTATTAAATATAAATAAAAATAAAAACTAATTGTACAGTTTGGTCAAAATTTACGAGACGAATCTTTTAAGCCTATTTAGTCCATGATTGGATAATAATTACCACAAACAAACGAAAGTGTTACAGTGCCGCGAAAAAATTTCGCCCATGAACTAAACAAGGCCGTGGCCTTTTTGTAGCTCCAGCCTCCGACCCTGTAGGGTTTAGGCGTGTCCCCTGGATTCGCAGACCGTGCTTCTCTCCTCTTCTCTTCTCCGAAGCTTTTCATCCGTTGGACTTGGCGCAGAGTTTGTCTGGTTGGTAGGAGCAGGACTACTATAGGAGTAGTAAGATCAAGTTTAATAATACAGTCCCACTTGCTGGCTATAAGGTTATTTACATCCTTATACCAGCTCACCCATACAATAGTTAGCTATTCACTATTAATACATGGTCCACATATCTTTCTCATAAAGTTTCTTGGTTCCTGTGTCTAAGCTGGCTGTAAGCTTACAGTCTGCTTCTCCTCTCTCTCCTCTCTTCTCTTTTCCACCTCAGCAATTAACCAGCTTACATCCCACTATAATACTTGCTCTAAATAACCAATTGTAAAAATGAGAAATTATATGTATTGCAAGGGCGTATGTAAAATGAACTTAGAGCGTGTTTGATAGGTATGATAGTAACTAGTTAGTACTAAAATTTGGTTTAAATTAGCTATAAAGGTCTTGTTTAGTTCACCCCAAAAACCAAAAAGTTTTCAAGAGTCTCCATCACATCGAATCTTGCGATACATGCATAAAATATTAAATATAGACGAAAACAAAAACTAATTAGACAGTTTGCCGGTAAATCACGAGACGAATCTTTTGACTCTAGTTAGTCCATGATTGGATAATATTTGCCACAAACAAACGAAAGTGCTACAGTAGCCGAAAACTTTTCATTTCGCAAACTAAACAAGGCCTAAGGTTGGCTATAACAACTAGTTGAAGATTTCACCAGTTGTAGTCCCACGCACAATTGTAGCCCCACGTACAGCTGCATCCACCAGTCGCGTTGTTGTGGGAGGACGGAGGCAAGCAACAAGGATGTTAGATGGATCAGAGGTGCATGCGGTGAGGAGACCGGGCTGCTAGGGAGCACGGCCGCGATAGGGAGACACGCGGGGTGGATGAGGCGCGAGGGCACAAGGCGGCCTAAGCGCTGAGTCATGCGAGCGCCGTTGCGCGGTCATTAGAAGCACCATTTTGATTTTAATATAATATGGAAACTTTGTTAATTTTTTTATGGCACCATTGAAACACCAGCCACACAATTTTGTCTCCATTTAGTAATCAACCAAACAGTTGCATTTTGCCGCGAATGTGGTAAGCCATAATGTGGCAAATACTTAACCTTAGATGTTGCAAAACATGGTCAGCAACCAAACAAACCCCTAAAGCGACATGTACCTAGAAATTTTGGCTTTTGATCTCGCCACCAGGACGCAGATTTGGCTGCCGCCACCCTTGGATCCATCCTACCGTGTTGGATTTAGGTGCCATGGCACAAATTAGACTACTGCTGCTTGGATCTGTTCTGCCCCTTCCCAATGGAGCAGGCTACTAGTGTCGGGGAAGAGAGAGAGAGAGAGAGAGAGAGAGAGAGAGAGAGAGATCTGGTGATGTTTGTATAGACCAGGGCTGGCATGAAGGCGGGGCTGTTTTTTTGAACATATGAAAGGGGGCTGTTGGGGAGAACTCGATTGGTTTGTAAAGAGACTCATCTCTATTAATAGATTTTAGGAGGCAATAATTTTTTATATTTTCTCTGTACTGACCAGCTCTAAAAATAGCAAGGTATTTTTAGGTGCTTTTAACCTTCCACTGTAAATAAAAAAGAGTTCTCTCCTAAAATCTTCTTTGGAAGTACAAGTGTTATAACAGTATAATAAGCACTGTATACTTGCTATGTAGAGGTTGTTTAGTGTCACTCTAGTAGCTGCTTCGGCTCCTGCTCCTACAGGAGTTGTGTGCTAAATATGGCAACGTAAAAAGCAGCATCAGCAATGAAGTTATGGAGGACCGAAGCCATTTTATATTAGGAAAAGAAAATTCTAGATTTATGGCATCACAGTCTCTTTGCTAAAAATTTGTAGCCTGAAGAGCAACTCAATAGTTTGCTAAAAGTACTTGGCATCCTAGGATTTTTACCAAAACCACAAAAAACAGCCTCCAACAAGTTGGCAAAACTACTTGGCAATTTTGTGAGCTTGGCAAAATTCCCCCTTCACTTGGCAAATATGCCAAGTCCTCCATCACTTGGTATCACGTGTATCCCAATTTACCAACTAGTTTTGCCAACTTGTTGGAGGCTCAATTTTGTGACTTTGGCAAAAATCCTAAGATGTCAAGTTCTTTTGCCAAGTCTAAATAGCAAACTGTTGGAGAAGACCTCTTTTTTTACTTGGCATTTGGTTTTAAGACTTGGCAAAACTATAGATTTGCCAATTGAGTTTTAGCAAACTATTGGAGTTGCTCTAGACCTGTCAAATACCACCGGATATAACCCAAGTATAAGTTCCTCATGCTACATTAGCTGTTTCTACTCTCTCTCTCTCTCTATTTATCTGTTATTTGGGCCTCTTCCTAGATACATAAACGAATATTTGAATCTCGACACGTAACATCTATATACGTAAAAGATGCTAGATAGCTAGAACCATAGCCAAAATGACTAATAAATAGGGACAGAGTGAGTACGTTGTCTCCAATTCGTTTGGGTGATGATGTGTAGCCAGGAATTTGGAGTGGCCTAGAAAGGGGTTGGATATGAGCCAAAAAGAGGTTTATGTAAGCTTGGCACATGTAGTTTATGATATGCAAGTGATGTCACGTTGGCTTGGTGTGTGCAAATCGTGTTGTTACTTCGTTTGACCAGCCAACCACCCATTCTACTCCCATCATGTTAAATCTAGAAAGAACAAATTAAGCAGTAGTTGTACTCCACCCATTCTACTCCCACCATGTTAAATCTAGAAGGAACAAATTAAGCAGTAGTTGTATTGCATAAGAAATGACGTTTTTCGTTAGCAAGTAAATGTAGACAATATAAACAAAGAGCAAGTACAACAAGAAAGGGTGAACATGAATGCTACTCATCATATTGTTTGAATGAATGAAGTTACAATAAAAGACATACTAAGAGCAAGTACAATAATAACGTTACAGCGAAGCAAATGCTGATGCAGAGGAGACGCGAGAGACGAGAGCTTTGCTCGATCTCATGCAAGCGACAAAGTTGTATACGAGCACCTATGCAAAGTTGGACTTACACATTGAGTGAATGTTTAGAAAAGAGAAGGTGACGTAATAATAATAAAAAAAAGTTTTTATACACTAATAAGAAAAGTATTTAATAGTTTGGTTTTACAACTTGACTCAATCTAACAACTTCAGAGTCTTCGCATTTAGAGAAAGAAAATCCACGTCCGCCCTAGCAAGAAAACAGCTCCACGTTATTGTACTAACGCGTGTACGGAAGCGCTTTCCGCATAATAATTATTGTAACCGACTGTTCCCAATCGTTTTCATCTCTAGCATTTAGCATCTCCAGCCAGCGCCCACAACTGCGTAGACAGGCAGAATTGGGCAGACCAGTAACGAACTAAACACATATAATAAAATAAAATAAAATAAAAAAGCTCACACATTAACTGCAGAGTTGTATATATTACCATATATGCCGATTCCATTAGAATTGAGCAGGATCTAAGAAAATCGTTTTATTCATTATTAATTGTCGCGATCCGTTAGATATTCATCATCACGTACGTCCATAATCCAAGTGCAAGCTAAGTGAGACAATCCTCACCGTCGAAATTACTTTATTTACTGTCTATATTGTAATGGACGACTACCCCCCACCCACCCTCCATGTCTGTAAACTCTTATACGGACGACGACGCGCGTGAGACGGTGTAAACTCTAAGGCCTTGTTTAGTTTCAAAAAATTTTACAAAATAGGAATAGTACCACTTTCGTTTGTATTTGACAAATATTATCCAATCATGTACTATCTAGACTAAAAAGATTCGTCTCGTCAATTCTGACTAAACCGTGCAATTAGTTTTTATTTTCGTTTATATTTAATACTTTATGCATGCGTCTAAAGATTTGATGTGACGGAGAATTTGCAAAATTTTTTGGAAAGTAAACAAGGCCTAAGAGACAGCTACTCGCCCACGTCATGGAACGAATGGACGAACCCCGCCCGCCCCCCCCAGCGGACACGGAGAGCGTGTCCTTGGGACGCCGAGAGGAAACTGCAAGGAAATACCCACCATGGAGCGTTACGGGCAGGCACTGGGCTTGACGGACCGCCCGCTTTGATTGTTGATGAGCCGCGGCGGCGCACGGGGTCGGGTGGATATAACACAGGCGGCACCCCCTCCGGTTGGGTTCGGTGGGAAGCCATCCCGACTGGGGAGAGCGTCGCACTCGCACCACTGACACAGCGGGAGGGTCGGGGTTTTCTGGAGGTTGCGCGACTCCCGAGGATCGACGACGGAGCAGAGAATTTCCTTCTTCTTCGATCGGCTCGGCTACGGGGGGGATCCATCCTGTCCGGCGATCTGCGGGTACGTGCTGCTGCTGCCTGCCTTTGGATTTCGTCGTGGTTCAGAGTAGAATTTCGTCCTGTGTGCGGCGACGACGCACGGTGGCGTGGTGGCCGGCGTGGGATCGGGCTCCGCGTTCCTCTTTTCTCTCGGCGGGGGGGGGGGGGGGGGGGGGGGGGGGGCGCGGGCGCCCTTTTCTTTCATCTCACCCGGGGAGGGGGCGGCTGCCGCCGCGCGGTGCGCGTCGGCATGGTGCGCTTTTGC
>Ga0182004_10003869_pt1 | contig 11969 bp, 10 predicted proteins | sample Sormic07211540_1_FD_120479 | JGI IMG/M metagenome (GOLD analysis project Ga0182004, IMG submission 120479) | Endophyte microbial communities from Sorghum bicolor roots, Mead, Nebraska, USA - 072115-40_1 MetaG | ecosystem: Host-associated > Plants > Roots > Unclassified | place: USA: Nebraska... | reverse complement strand
TTGTCTCAAAGATAGGACATCGAGTATTAGGTTGGATATAGAGTCGAGGGAATAGAAAAATAGACAAAAGTTGGCACACACCACCCCCCCCCCCCCCCCGATTAGAAATAGACACGCTGTACTTTCAAAAAAAATCAGCCAACCTAGCATTGACAAATCAACCATTAAAGAGAGTTTCATGTACTAATTGTAGAAGAATCATGGAATAAAATTGTTGAATCATCCAAAAGATGTTATAATCTAACATATTCTTATGAATGGACATATTTTCATGAGGAGTCCAAAATCAGGAGATACGTGTGTTAATAAACATTGTTAATCTGGCTCACAAGATATATAATGCAAAGGGGAACAAAATGTAATTCTTGTCATACCTATTGAAGTCAAAATGCAGGAGCTGCATATCTTCTGACATCTCCACTTCTACAGTTGCATGAGGACGTGTCTGGTTACACAACAATTAGAGGTAACTATCATTTAGCACATCACGGCCAAAAAAATTTTATAGAAGTTACATAATGAAGTTGAGAAGGGAAAATGCAGAATATAAGTGATGAACAGAGGTAATGGTACCAAAGAACAAGAATATACTAGGAATGCTTCTAGATGGCCTTAATGCTAACATTTCATACATTATGGTTCACCAAAAATAGACCAATTCAAAAGTCATAACAAAAGACGTGTTCCTGGTTGTTAAGAAACTAGGTCTCAGTAGCGAGACAGGTACTGTGTGCTGTGAGACATGATGTATCAATACTGTCCCAACCAACACATTGTAGATCATGCCGAGTATTGAGTTGACCTCATAGTCCATGTGCCTCGAGGACATGAGCCTCGAGGGAGTACTTCCCGAGAGGAGAGCAAAAGTTCCACCTAGAGTAGTGGCCAAAGGTGAGGTCAAGGATGAGAGGCACCAGGGTGCGGACGATCTGTACAGTGACCGTTTGGGCATTGACATAGAGGTTGGCCAAGGCAGCGGTCTCATGGAGGAGTGGATCATGAAGAAGAGGGGGTCATGTCCATGGACTCCAGTCAAACTCACCACGATCATCATTGGCCTAGATGGTGGTGTGATCCCTGGCTACACGCTCCAAAGTGACATGCCCATGGACATGGTCAATGGCGTCCTAGTGATCCTTGGCAGTGGTGGCGGCTTCATGCTCAGTAGCCTCTAGTGGCAGTGATGTGCTAGGCGCATGCAACTTCCTCAGCTTTGGTGGCTGTCACACACAAGCTATCAGCAACTGCAGCAACCTTGGCGCACTCAGCATCAGTGGTGGCGCCAAGGGAAGCAAAGGTGGGAGGTGGCAGCTCAATAGGCGTGATAGCTGGAGGGTGGAGTTAGGGCTTGAGCAGAAGCAGAAGGTCGAAGATCGACCAGCCTAATACCATGTAAGAATATAGCATGAATTGATGGATTGATTGCAGAGGATAAAAGGTTATACATATATATCGGCAAGGATGGCCTAGGTTTGGCTTATAGAAATGGAACCAATCTATAGTAATCCGCCTATAATGACTGAATTAATAACTGCCCTAATAACCTAATTATGTGTGGATGCATGGCCTATAGTGACATCAACTGAGCAGCCCATTGGGCCAGCTACTATGTGTAGAGCCACATAAAGATACCCTCAATTTCAAAAAAAATGTCGTGGTACCCACCACCGACTAAACAAAAGATGAACAAGCTAGTTCAGTGTTTTCAAGAACTTGCTCGATTCCAACTACTGAGGTGCAACTCCTCTTATCAAAATCTATGTCCCAAACTCAATAATAGCAACCTTTATGGAAATTAGTCATATATTCAACCCTTGTTATTTTATGAAATTTAAGACTTCAAAGTTAAATAGCAGTTAGCCTAAAAAAATTCTTGATCAATAGCATGTGACCAAATGATGAGGCATTTCTATCAAAATAAAAGAAAGTGGACGCTAAAAGGTCTTCACAGTTAAATAAAGCATTGGATGGTGGAACATTTCTATTCAAATGATCAAATCCACAATCAAATCCATTTGCTTCCAATGATATCTCGCTTGCTATGATATCGCAATGGCTCAAAATGTTGTCTTTTGAAAGTGGCGTTGAAACATAATGATACAATGAAGTATCTCTAGATCCATGTTTGAAGAAGATGAAGCATTATTTTTACCTGAACTAGTAAAAATGGCAAGTCCAGTTGACCAGAAGGTGCATCTCCTGACCCATGTAGCTGCTTATTTTGTCGAACCAAGTTTTGGAGACATGCATACTTAAAAAAAAACTTGTAAGATTCACAAAGCATGAGGTAACATAACAAATAAATGAGTTTCAAAACATTTCAAATTCAACATTGAAAAATGAAAGAACAAATATAATTACTAACTAACTCTGCAATGGAGAAATACACTTAACAATGCGTGGCTCATCTACTAAAAATGGCTTCATACTAATGTTTTGGAAGATGACTTACAATGATTAATTCTGATCGCGAGACGCTTGTAGCCCAAAAGTCTACTGAACAGCTAACTAGATAAAAAAAAGATCATTCAGCCATACAGGACCCTCCAAAATATATGTTCATTCCGTCCCTAAATAAGTGTACATCTCATATTTTGAGACAATTATTTTAAGTTTCAATATCTGTGTATCCAAATAGGTTTACTACAAAAATATCTAGCGTGGTTAATCTAATGATGCTTAATTAGTATCCATGGATATTAGTTTTTTAGTATATTTGATCAAACTTGGGATTGGTTGACTCCTCGAAATGTGAGACGTGCACTTATATTTTGGAACAGAGGGAGTATTTCTGAAATCCATGTAGCAACTGAATAACTTTTGCTTTAATTATACAATCCAACATAAACTCAATTGTATCCCTGCCTTTTGCTCTAACAATGTAAGAAATGAGCAGAGAAGGCTAGACATTCTGTATGCACCTGGTTGTTGTGGCGCATAATTAAGCATGCAGAAGCGCTTCCAAATTTAAGATCTAGAAGAATTAAATTTTTGTAATGCAATTCTCGAGATAGTCTCATGGACAAATATAGTACAATTATTTTTTAGTTCAATAGAAAAAATCTACGATGCTAGGTATTTCATGTTTAAAAGTGTATGAATCAAAAGTACTGCATAATAGATCACTAGTCATAGTTTTATATAAGATTCGGGGACACAGAGATTATTCATATTATCATTTGGCTTATATCATGAGGATATTAAGATAGAAGGGAAGAGTCAATTCTTACTTGTTCTTGTAAATCCTGCAGATATGCATTTTTCTTATTAATCCGAGCTTTCAGTCCATGACCTCTGTCTGCAACATATGCATAAACTTAATGCAATGAGCAGAAAGGGTCAAACTTTCAGCAAATCTACATTATTAGAGATAAGAAGCAGAACCTTCAATTCTTCCATATCATTCATACTTGTCCTGGGCAAGCCTCTCCACTGTATTTCCTTTTTATCTTTAGATATAATTTCCGTAGCTATTAGGACATTCAGCGCATCATAAACTCTTCTTCGAATATTTTTCTCATCATGTTGTTGCTGCATGCTTAATATAATCAGAATGGGCATTTAACTACTTGATAAATCACTAACCAAGAGTCATATAGTGTTTTTTTTTACCGGGCAGGGATTATCAGGATCTGGAGAGTCAATATTAATATTGAGATTTGAAAAGTCAGCAACCAATTCATCTGCCACCTGAAAAATGCAGTCAATATGCATAAATTTTCTGATGCTACTATAGATCGATAGAAGGAGATGCAGGAGAACAGGAATGCATTGGTTTCATTTAACTAAATAATGATGTCAAGGAGGAACCAAAGCAGAATCTCTATTCCACACTGTTAAACCAAGATATATTCCTGGTATAGATCGATATCCAATATTGCGAAGTTGTGACAACCCCACAAAAGTCTCTTCCCAGAATATTGTTCATTAGTTAAGAGTTATTCATTTTCTGAAAAATAAGAAACTATAAACAATAGTTTGATGCTGTTTGTGTTTTTCATGCACCAGAAAGGCACTGATATTGACAAGAGGTGGCAAATCCAGTAGCAGTTTACTTAGGCTTAGGCATACCAACATATGATGTACTCCTTCACTGGAAATCGTAATTCCTTTTGGCCTTTTTGATACATAAATTTTACTATACACCTAGACATAGCATATATCTAGGTGCAGAGCAAAACTATGCACTAAGAAAAGCTAGAGTGATCTAGAATTTGGAATGGAGGGAGTAAATATATAACAGTATATTTGCCACCGCCTCTTATCAATATCAGCGGTCTTCTGGAGATACCAGGAATTCTGCTGAAAATCCACACATGTGAAAAGTATTATGGGGTGAATGGTTAAACACATGTGGTTTACATGTAAACTTTGGATATCTTTGTGCTACTCCTATAGCCATACCTTAATGTTCACTGGCTGCTTATACTAATTTCTGCTTTACAAAAAGGGATGTTATACAATGTAACTGTACCAAATAAGGTATAGCTAACATAGAAATGAGAGTGGATACCTCATTGCAGGTTGTTCTTCCTTTGCTTTCGACTATCTCACGGACTGAAAAAGAATAAATAAAAATTTCATGGAACTTGTAACACTAGCATGCAATGAACTCCAGCTCAATAAATTGGCCTCAAGCATAGTACAACACAGTACAGCACATGTATGATACAAACAAATCAAAGAAACATTTTTAAAAAAATGTGGCAGGCGCAGTTGTAAAAAAAAGAGAGATTTTTTATGTCAATCTCATTTCACTTATGTATAAGTGGTAAAGGAATTCTATAAACCACCTCTCATGCTCAATTGGCGCAATCCACGGCCATTTTTGTCAGGACCAACTGCCTGTGCCCCTCTCTTTTTCTTGTTGCTGCATCATAAAGAGAGAACCAGTCGTCTTTTAGAAACGTGTTACGTAAATGGCTAGATAAATAAGTGAAAATAAGATATAATAGCAAATATGAAACAGTAGCAAGCTGAAGTTACAACATGGTAAAGCAAAAACAAAATGTAAGTTATTTAAACATTACTAGTTCTAGAATCTAGATCAATCAATAAGCTAGAATATGCAACCTCGTTATAAATATACACCTAAAGAAATCGACAAGGGATACCAAATTAATTAAAGGTGGCAAAAAAAACAGTTAAGATGCCACAAGAGCTATAAAAAGGACAGATTCCAGAGTTTCCATTTCACGATAGAATGAACAAATATATACAAAACCAAATACAGTTAAGATGCCACAAGCACTAGCTACAATTCCCAATATTAATAACAATGAATCGAGAAACAAACCTATCTATGAATTAATTTATCAAGGATGCAATTACACTAACAACAATGTTGTGTGGCTTGTTTTAACATGCTTGTGTAGAGGAGCCACGACAATTTAGTCAGGTTCAAAAGGATCGATCCTCTAAACACAATAGCTAGCCACCACTTCCACCAATTCGGCAATTCCCACAACCCTGAAATCTGAACAAGCTAAAGACCAGACATAAGGCAAATCTAGAGCAGGAACAAGTCCAGATCGGCAATGGTTATACCATCTACACGATAAAAACCCCTTCGCTCAAATCAAACCAGCAAAAACACCACTACTCACGCGGCACATCACACAGCAGTTCCTCTCAGCAAGTAGGTAATTAAGGAGGGAAAGCCAATAAAACCCCAAATCAAGCAACGATGGAATCAAGCCGGCCGACGACGAGGGGGTCACGTACCTCGCGGCTGCTGGTTGCGACGATGGCGTGTCGTCGCCCTGGATGTCAAGTCCGTTGAGGCAGCGGGCGACGGTTCTCTCGTTGCCTGGCGTGGAGGGCGCGGTGCAGCCCCTGTCGGAGGGGGAGCCGCCGCCACCACCACGGGTGGGCGCGGAGAACATCATGGCGAGCTAGGACTAGGATGATCGACCGGACTTGGGGGCGGAGGCCGGAACCGGAAGAGGGGAGAAGGAGAAACCCTAGCACGACGCGACGACAAGTGCGACGGAATTGTATTGATCTGCTGTGTTGTTTGTGTCATGTAGTACGTAGATTACAGCAGTGGATGGGCTGCGGCCACACTGCACGGACAGGAGTGATAGATGCGCGGAGAGATGGAGCGATCGATCGAGGCGCCTGGGAGCTAGTATAGCTAGCGTGTGCCTGGCCTCATGGCCGGTCTTCAGTCTTGTGAGTTGGCTTCAGGTGCGGACGTATGACCGTCGATCGGCAGGCCCTTGGTAAAAATTAATGTCGGCGAGTTGTTGCGTACGCACTGGGAACAAACATGTAGACAAGGGAAACTTGTTGGGCATGGCGTTTGGCTTCGCTATGAGAGATATTACGTGCATGTGGTTAATCTAATCTAATCTGTGTTACTTGGCGAAGAGAGGCCAATTGCCTCTTTGATTTCCCTCTATTATATATATATAACGGCAATCTGCTGCCCATCTCGCCGATCGAAAAGTCACCACATGTGTGCTCCTGCCTGGCTCTGCAGCCTCCAGATGCCGATTCTCTTAAGCTGCGACTATGTCATCCAGTTCAGCCAGCAGTCCCTGTTTTCTGGTGAGCGACCAATTTAGATGTATGCATATAAGTGGTAAAACATGGCAAGGTCCCAAGAGCAATCGGCTCCTTCAATCTACAACTGTGCTGAGTCTACCAACAAGACATCATAACCCTCATCGCGCGAGGACACTAACGTTGTCAAGTTACTCGTGACAAAAAAAAAATCAAGATGCGCGAGACAGGAAAACCCCACTTGTCACAACACGTGAGATGGGAAACCCTCGCTCATCAGTCACAAAAAAGAGGCGCAAGATGGGAAACCCCGCTCATTGCAATGTGCAAGATGGGAACCCCCTACTCATTGCGATGATGAAAACCAAGACGCGCGAGACAGGTAAAATCCCACTCATCGCATACTCGCAATGTGGAAGATGGGAAAACCCCGCTCGTCGTGATGCGCGAAAGGGAACCCCCTGCTCATTGTGATGATGAAAATCAAGACGCGCGAGACAGGTAAAATCCCACTCATCGCAAACTCGCAATGTGGAAGATGGGAAAACCCCGCTCATCGTGATGATGAAGAACATCAAGATGCACGAGATGGAAAGCCCCGCACGACGTAACACGTGAGACGAGAAACCCTCGCTTGTCATGATGATGAAAAATCAAGACGCATGAGATGGGAAAACCACGCTCTCACAGTGCGTGAGACGGGAAACCCCCGCTTGTTGCGATAACAATAATGAATGAGTCAGGATTGCCCTGTTCGTTGCTATGAAAAATATCGACACTTGGAGGCTGTCGATTCAATCTCATGAGCAGGCGTTGTCTAGTACCGACTAGGCTAGACGAAACTACGGCCAAGTGCCGATGACGCAATGTCACTACTCCATCGACACGTCCCAATTAATAGGATCTGACACATTGCTCTTGGACATCGACGAGGCAAAAGCAATTCACACAAGTCCGTGTTAATGAAGACAGGCATATATGACTAGGCACCGAAGATATAAAAGTCATCCCCTTTGTCAACATAAATTTCGTTTACTCGAAACATGGCGATGGTGATGTCGCATATAGCCGATGATGATCAAATATTTGACGATCATAAAGCGCAGCATAATCGGAGCTTTTCCGCAAGCTCGCCTTGCATATGTAATTAATCTGACGTGCCCAACAAGCCTTAGAAATTGGTGAACTACATGGTTTTCTACAAGTCAGACTCCTTAAACATGACACTAAAGACGGAAGACATTGTTCATTGATCATGTATTTTGTATATTCAAGAAAGAATTAATGAAATATATGGTTCTAAAATGTGTGCATGGGACCATGGGTCTCTCTTGCAATATAATTATTTTATTTATGTCTTCATGTGGTTTTCAATCAAACACGCTAGGGCTTTGTTTTTTTTTTTTTTGAACCAGGCTCAGTTGGTGGCATCAATGAAAACGAATAAGGCGCCGATATTCTAGTAATTTCGAAATGATAGTAGTCGATCGGAAAATATATTAAGAACCATCGGAATCCATGAGAACGATATCCTGAAAACGATAAACACGCCAAATCGTCGAACATGAAAAGATCTATATAACTCGACCTATCTCACATGACAATGATAAATAAAGCCATAATTGACAAGATCACAAGTTGAAACGATACAATTCACACCATCTTAGGTCTCAAACGGTAGCAAACCACGCAACAGTACGATAATTCTAAAACCACAATATAAATGATCATGTTCCAAGTTGACTCGACATAGCATAGTGATCAAAACACGAATTATTAGAGTTTCTCTTGGAGGTTGTAGCCTGTAGGCTTCCTAAAGATGAATGTCAGGCATGTCATTAATTAAAGACCTTTGAATCGATAATTATCAACAGTATACCAGTTAAATACAGGAATCTTCGAAAACGGTTGGAAGAAGGCAAAATCATTTTCGCTTTCATTTTTGATTATTTTTATCGTTATCATTTTTGTTTTTTCGGTTACCGTTATCATTTTTGTTTAAGCCTAAAAATCAGAAAAAACTCAAAAACAATTTCCAAAAGTCGAAGATTATCATTTTCGTTTTTATCCCTATGGATGTATGCCTACGCCTGTGTCACCATGCGGTGTCTCAGAGGTCCTGGTGCAGCCGATGGCGAGACAGTCTGATTCTACTACCTCGACCAAGCTCTTCAATGTACCCCGAAGATGCTGTCGAGGATGTCCATAATGGTTCAGCTACACCGTCTCCTTACATGATCAACTACTACCACTACCATTACTTGTCATTCGACACCGATAAGACGAACGACACAGGCGAGTAAAGTTGATGTTCCAGCTATGCTACACCGGCCCATGGACTGATCAGATCATAGAGATCACGCCAATGCCACCACCAACACCACACGCATGGACACATGAAGCAAAGACTGAAGATGATGACCACAAAAGCTTAATCGAAGGTACTTTGTGAGCCTGACTCGTATAGGTAATTAAATGGGAGTTTTTCGAGGCCCCATGAACTATAAAGACCATATCACAAGTGAGGCTAGGGAGCGTGCATTCATATCAGTGACCTCTATTTGTATTTTGATTAAATATGAGTAAAGTGTGTTCTCTTTTGTCTTTTGTTTGTGTACTTTAGTACAGTGGCACACCCGTGTTTTATTATGCGCAAGAGATCCTCCTTGAGTGTTTTTTTTCTGTCCAAACAGTGTAATTTAAATTCTGAATTCTTATATCCGTAATTGATTTCCTAATGCTGTCGTCCTTGCAGGAGTTTCTTAGCGACAAGGGCATGCATGGAATTGAGTGCCATCCACAACGCCACCATGATTTCCTGATCTTGCTTAGAACATATATAAATAAAAAGGTACTGTAGTCCAGCAAAATCTCATGATTGTTTTCAGTACATAGTCTATGGTTCTAAGACATTGTTTGATATATTGAAATATACTTCCAGGTCTGCCTGTCCATAATATCCTACTAAATATTCATGCTTTTTTGTCATACGCATTGCAATCTTGAAATAGTTATTGAGTGTAACCACACTAGAATGCTCTCTTGCAACCAGTTTCAGCACTGAAGTAATAAATATTTCAAGAATACAGCTATATTTCTTCTATTCTGAACTTGTAAAATATTACAATGATGTGAGTGTATCTGCTGATTTGAGTGCATCTACACGAAAGCAGGTACCCTGTAAGTTAAGAAACCAAACATGTATTCTCATTTGCTCCGTGAGTAACTAATTAATAAGATAGCTACCCCATATATGGATAAAAAATAACATCATGGTTTTTATCTCAACTCTATTTTACTCTTGTCATCATTTCACCTGTATTTGTTTTATGGAGCAAAGCCTACCTTCTATAAAATTCTGTAGTTGCACTTTATTGTACTATGCTCAAGTTAAAGTAAATTTATTATATTGTGCTCAAGTTTTTACTTTAACATTAATTATGATTTTATAATTATTATGGTTGAAGAGACATATGGTTATAGTTGATGAAGGATTTACTTCATATATGTGATGATGAATATTATTTATAATCTTGTTATGTTCATTTGCAACAATAATTTAATATATAAATATTGAATGAGATAACAACAAAAATCTCCTCGTCGCAATAAACCAAAATGCATCAATTGTTGTTTGTCGCGATATTGCCATGTAGGTTGTGCCATGTAGCAAGACTTAGTCACCACAACCAATGTTCCATTGCAATAGCACTTGTTGCAACAAAACAATTTACGTGGAAACAAAAGTTATTGCAGTGAAGTATTGTGTGTGGCAACTGTAGATATAGCCACAAAATGATTTTCGTTGCATGAGATCTTATTGCAATGGAACATAGGTACGTGGCAATTAGTTCTATTATTGCAATATTTGCATTTTCTTGCAACAAAATGTTTCATAGCAATATTATCTACTGCAACAACATAATAGTGTTGCAGTATTTGCATTTTATTGCAACAAAATGTTTCATAGCAATATTAGCTACTGCAATAACATGTGTCATGGCAATAATTATTGATGCAACAATGATATTGGTTGCAATATCTGTTATTGCGACCATATCATGTGTGGCATTTGAGGATGCATTGCATCCGACGACGGCTATAGGTTCCTCGTCGCTTGACATCCGCATCTTGCCACTCACCCTCACAGTCATTGACTCATAGTCATAGGTCATAGCCTGTAGAGTCTACGCTAGAATGAAGGTAAAATTGGCGGTTGGACATTATAAAAACGTGGCTTTTGCTCAAAGCCACTAATAAAAGATGTCTTTGCTAGAAACCATTGTCTGGGCTAGGCTGCCCTCGGCCCCGTTCTGGCTCTCGGTACATGGAGATGGCGGTGGCGGTAGCAGAGGCTCCACCACCAGCCCCACCGCCATGTGCCAAGAAGATCAAGTAGTAGACGCAGAGAAGAACATGCTTGCAGTAGTTGTCGCTGGCCATTGGAGAGTTGAGAGCGTATGTTCCACTTCACATCGACTTAATTGGTTCCTTCCATTCCAGATGGCTACGTCGAGGTGGCTAATTTCATCAGTGTCTTGTGTTGTCGTCGGTCAAGAAGGAGAAATGGTAATATTATATATATGTATATGCCGGTAGTTTGTGCCACCCCCGGCCGGCAATTCTTTTGATTTGATGGAGGAGTTGCGATTGCGACCAATTCGAGTGGATTTCTTCCACAAATCTTGACCAGCCATGAGTGGTTTCATCAGCGAAAGCGATGAAGATTCTGAATTTTAGATCGATGAAGCTATATATAGCTGCTACAGAAAAAAAAATGTCTCCTTCTTTTACTTTCTCTTCATCTTTCGGCTGCACCTAATGATTGTCCATTTCTATCCTACCTACCAGCAACATTCAGCTGATCTTTCATGCTGCCCTCCCTCTGAAAATAACACGTCGTCTCGTTGACTAGCCTAACTGTCAGCATTATGAGAGTTTTTTTCGAGTTTGTTTTTTTTCAAATTACAAATGGATGGCAGCCTAGCTTCCTATACAATGAGTAACTATATCCTACTCGTACTTCTGTTTTACATTGGCCAATTGTATCATTGCAATGGCAAATGACAGCCTAGCTTCCTATACAATGAACATTTAGGGCGTGTTTGCTTGTCCTGGTAATCAACCCCATGCGTCTGATTTCAGATGCCTGGGCCCGGGGTCACGATCGATGTTTGACGCATCTCCTGCCAAAGCAAACAGGTCCCTAATAACAATGTGTACCCTCGGCAAGTATAGTTGCCCATTGCAGAAATTAGTCGATATTGATTTCTTGGTTGCCCTCTCTATGGAGGTAAAAATGGACGCTTGCTTGCATGGTTTTCCTATGGAGGAATGAGGAGAACTATTGAACAAAAGGAAGCTGCGCTGGAAGTGAAGAAATCTAAACTCGTGGGAAAATAAAGAATGTTGCAGTCTATGATTGGATTGGATTGGATTGGATTGGATTGGATTGGATTGGA
>Ga0182004_10003868_pt1 | contig 11970 bp, 5 predicted proteins | sample Sormic07211540_1_FD_120479 | JGI IMG/M metagenome (GOLD analysis project Ga0182004, IMG submission 120479) | Endophyte microbial communities from Sorghum bicolor roots, Mead, Nebraska, USA - 072115-40_1 MetaG | ecosystem: Host-associated > Plants > Roots > Unclassified | place: USA: Nebraska... | reverse complement strand
GGTGGAGCACCCTTCTGACGAGGAGGAAGTAGAGGAGCACGAGCTGGAGGTTGGGGACGGGACGGGAGGGGTGCCCCTAATCTTGGTGCAGGTCGTGGAGGTGTGGAAGGTGGAGCACCCTTCCGACGGGGAGGAAGTACAGGAGCACGAGCTTGAGGTTGAGGAGGGGACGGGAGGGGTGCCCCTAATTTTGGTGTAGGAAGTGGAGGAGTGGAAGGTGGAGCACCCTTTTGACGGGGAGGAAGTACAGGAGCACGGGTTGGAGGAAGAGGAGAGGATGGGAGGGGTGCCCCTAATCTTGGTGCAGGACGTGGAGGAGTGGCTGGTGGAGCACCCTTCCGACGAGGAGGAAGCACCGGAGCACGAGTTGGAGGAAGAGGAGAGGACGGGAGGGGTGCCCCTAATCTTGGTGCAGGACGTGGAGGAGTGGCTGGTGGAGCACCCTTACGACGGGGAGGAAGTACTGGAGCACGAGTTGGAGGAAGAGGAGAGGATGGGAGGGGTGCCCCTAATCTTGGTGCAGGACGTGGAGGAGTGGCTGGTGGAGCACCCTTCCGACGGGGAGGAAGCACCGGAGCACGAGTTGGAGGAATAGGAGAGGACGGGAGGGGTGCCCCTAATCTTGGTGCGGGACGTGGAGGAGTGGCTGGTGGAGCACCCTTCCGTCGGGGAGGAAGTATAGGAGCACGAGTTGGAGGAAGAGGAGAGGATGGGAGGGGTGCCCCTAATCGTGGTGCTGGCCGCGGAGGAGTATAAGGGGGTGCGCCCTTCTGTCGAGGAGGAAGTATAGGAGCGCGAGTTGGAGGAAGAATAGGTCCACGAGCGGGAGCCCCTAACCGAGGAGTAGGAGGAACAGGGGTAGGAAGGGGTGTTCCAGACTTTGGAGGACGAAGAGGAGGTGTGGGAGGTGGAGCACCTACCCGAGGAGAAGGAAGAATAGTACTAGGAGGGGGTGCTCCAAGCCGTGGAGGAACACGAGCTGGAGAAGGTGGTCTTAACCGTGGACGAGGAAGAGGAGTGCGAGCAGGAGCCCCAAGATTCGGAGGACGAGGAGTCGGAGAGGGTGCACGTAGCCGTGGAAGAGGTAGAGGAGTGGGAGGTGGAGCTATCACAACACTAGTTGTGATAATGCCATGAGCGACGACCAGCAATATAGTGATCAAGAGGTGGTTTAGCAATGAAAGGTTAGTGCACGCCATGCTTTTGAAAATAGAAGCTAGGCATGCAGTGTGCGATGGTTGGGAACACACTGCTAGAAATATATATTGTGTTTGTCACCTTGTATCCACCAAGTGACTTTGTCGTCTAAATAGGAGTCAGATCCGTGCATGTATGACAAACAGGAGGCCCACAACCAAGTCCATAAAAATCTCACAACCGAGGAGTGATGCGAAACAACATCCAGTCCTCACAATATGTACTACTATAAATATATAGCGCTGGTCACCTCATATCCGTCAAGTGACTTCATCGTCTAAATGTCAGCCGGATCCGTGCATGCAAGGCCATACTGGAGACCCAGATCCATGTCCATGGAAACCTCACAACTGGGCAATGATGCTAAACATCCCCACCATATGTTGAGGCCAATGCTAAGTGCCGATATATACTCTAATTGTCTTAAAATAAACAAGTTCCATATTCTATATATTGGATTAGATAATGAATCTAACTTAGGAATAAAAAATTACATATGCATTATTATGGACCATTCGATTCAACCTGACCCAAGTGCGTCAGATCAAATTCAGGTTATAATTTTTTTATCCATGATTCAATCCAACTTGAAAAATCCAATGTAGAAGTAGAAAAAAATCCAAAAAATATCCTGACTTGACCCGCTAGTAAGTCAGGTCAAGCTCACAGCATGGATTTGACCTGATAGTTTTCCTCAAGTTGACCTTAATCCAACCCGGTGTAAAATGAGACGAAAGCAATAACTCCAACCCACCAAATTGATTTTGTTTCTTGACAAACCAACACCAGTGTATCAATATGTGCGTGTCACATGAGCTAAGGCCAATGCTAGTCGAGAGTTTCATTGCGTTCTTTTGTAGACTACCATATCACATAGAATAAAATGCAACTTGGACCTTGGAAAGGTCCTGATATAGCTAGAGGGGTGAATAGACTATTTAAAATTCTACAAAACACTAGAGCACAAGTTAGAAGATAATAAAGTGAAGCTTTTTGCTCTAGCTCTACAAGAGGGTTGCAAGCCACCTATCCAACAATTCTAGTTGCTATGAGCAAAGGCTATATCGCTATGAGCTCTCACAACTAGCTGCACTAAAGAGCACAACTAGGTGGAAGATTTAAGCTAGCACAAGCAAGACAAGCTCTCAATCTAAGTTACACTAGAGCTTGTCACAACTAGTTTGTGAGAATGTAAAAGAGGAGGTTGTGATATTTATACCAATATGTAGAAGGGATGAACCAATCAATATGAATACCAATCAATCACCGGGAGAATACCAAGGAGGCAAGAGACAATTGATTTTTTGTCTTGAGGTTCATGTACTTGTCGACACGCTAGTCTCTGTTGTGTCAACCAACACTTGGTGGTTTGGCGGCTAAGAGGTGTAGCACGAACCTCATCCATATAATTAGACACTGCAAGAACCTACCCACACATGTAATCCACTAGAGTTGCCTTTGGCGCTCCACTAGGAAAGGCATAAGAACTCCTCACAAACACCAGGAGATGGCCATGAATAATCACCAACTCGTGCCAATGCTACCCGCCGCTCCAAGCCATCTAGGTGGTGGCAACCACCAAGAGTAACAAGAAATCCATAGCTCAAACGATTCCCAAGTGCCACTAAATGCAATTACTCATGTAAATGCACTTGGAATCACTCTCAATCTCATAAAGATGGTGAATCTATGAAGGAGATGAGTGGGAGGTGTTTGCTTAGGCTCACAAGCTTGTCAAGTGTATCAAAACGCTAAGAGAGTGAGCCCTAAGTCGGCCAAACACTATTTATAAGCCCCCGAAGAAATAGAGCTATTGGCCCTCTCTTCTCATAAAACTTGAGGCCACTGACATTCCAGTCGAAACGATCAGACACATACCCTAGCGTTCGGTGCTCGGATGCCTGCCAGGTGTCCTATGCCTTTGAACATTGCGTGTTAGATCTCAATGGTCAAGCTCACATGGACGCTCTTCACAAGATGACTGGATTGAGGACCCCAGTGTCTGATCGCAACTCAGAGAGGTTCTAGAACACGACTCCACGACCGGGCGTGTCCGATGCTCGGTGACCGAACGTAGCCTTCGATCCTCCCTTAGTGCTGCACGCGTGAAGCCATGTAACCACGACCGGACGCTGAATAGTATTTAGCCGGCATCTAGTCACCTACATCTGCTTAACTCCAAAAGGTGACCTGACGCCCTGGTCAGGCCGCGCCAGCATTCAGTGCTCAACCCTAGCAAAATAGAAAGCGAGCGCATGCACCACCAACACTGACCGGATGCTGCCCTAGTGTCTGGTGCGCCCGACGCTAGTGTCCGGTGAGTGTTTCTCACAGAAACACTTCCACAACTTTGTCACCTTTTCAAATCTGCCTCCAGCGCTATGGAAAAATAGGCATTTCATTTTCACAAAAACACGAAATCTCGCCGAGCTTGCGAGGCAAGAGAAAGGGAGAGGATCCTAAACCCCTCTCGACCCCTCAAACTCCACCTCCTTTGCAAATGTGCCAACACCACCATGTTTATATCACGTGTGAATATGTGTTAGTATTTTCACAATCATTTTCTTCAAATGAGTTAAGTTAGCTCACTAGGTTCTAAATATATGTACATGAACAATGTCACCTACTACCACTTAATAGACCGCAAAGAATTCTCCTCTTTATAGTATGGCTATCTATTCTAAGTATGATCACACCCTCTATGATATCTTAATCACCAAAACCAAAAACCCTATCTTATATCTTTGCCTTGCTTCATAGGATTTGTTTTTCTCTTTCTTCTTTCTAAGTTGAGCACTTGATCATCTTGTAGTCATCACCACCATCACCATGATCCTCTAGCTTCACCACTTGGTATAGGACTTATCATTTCATGTTTACACACTTAGCATAATAATTAGTCCTTAGGTTTCATCAATTATCAAAACCAAACTAGGGGCTTTCACTGCCTTCGAAATTGGTGAAGGGAGCATGATGCAAGGAGGGTGTAGCACTCAATAGCCACAAGGGCATTCCATGCTCAGCGTAGGCACTCCCTAGTTTCGTGACCTTGCTGGCCGATCGTGCAGCCGGCCACTTTTATCACTCAGTGTATGGCTCAAGCTAGTGCACACTGTCTGCTTTCTCGCTATGCGCCATGCTCGCCTAGCTTGCTGTCTTATTACATACGATGTGGGCCTTGCATGTACCCACCACGCGCTCTCGATCGCGCATCTAGCTGCGCTCGCAGGGGCAGAGCTACAAGCAGCTGTAGGGTCAGCCGACCCCAATAAAAATATGCTAATCCTTCTATAGTTATACCATCACAATGCTAAATCTCCTCTTCAAAATACATAATTAAGATTGCAAAAAAGGCTTTGATAACTTTGGTGATATAAATTTCTAGCTTTGCCCTTGCGCTTGTCACACTGCGAGGCCGAGATCCATGCCACCGTGAGGGGTCTAGTATACGTGGAGAGGAGTTGGGGGAAGAGAGAAAGAATGGATTGGTGAGAGATACATGCGTGAAGATTGGAGATTATAGCAAGAAAGGATACGAAAAAAAATTAATGTTGGTCCATTCAAAGAAACTAGCGAGACGTTGGGTGATATGGTAGCTTGTAGCAGTGACCTTGTTTGCAGCATATATATTTTCACTTTTCACAACTACTGCATGGTACTGTTGCGTGTGATGATAACTGCAGCTGTAGCCATAGCGGCTGCCGCTGTATTAAACACGCCTAATGTCTTTTGTAGATGAAGTGAATTTGAAAACTATACCATCATGGTGACTCGTCGCTATATAGATCTACATAAAACTTATTCTAACTTCTAGAGATATCACAATAACTTACAATTTAGCCATTTAAGATGGAGGGAGTACTAGATGCGTACATGGTACCGCACTGGGCGCTTGCGACTGCAACCGGCAACCGCCAAATGGCTTATTAATTTGCAGCCGCTGGATCATCTATATCACCTCACATGCATGCAAAACAGGTCTGAAAATCATCTGGAACTAGCTCATGCCCATGCGTTGCTTCGGCAATGTCAAAATTTCGACCCAATGAGTCAGAACTCAAGAGCCAAAATATTTTTTTTACCACCCCCCAAAACGAACTGTAGGGGGATAACATGTGCCCCCGAGCATTTCGCACTACGGTAGATGACTCCTTACCTAGTCTGAAAAAACCTCCAAACTAAGAATCCCGCCCGCACACAGGGGCCTGTTACCATGTGAGTGGGCCGGTGCCACAAACCTGTGCTCTGGTATAACGCGGAGCAGGTGAGGCGGGTTTTTTACCTCTAACATTGCAATTAGCCCCGTGGGAGATCGAACCCAGGCCGCGAGGGTGCCACCCAAAGTGCTTGACCAGCCAATCCAGCATCCATCGGCAATTTTAACTCAAAAAGAGTATGAAAAATAATAAATCAAAATCAATAGAGAAATAAAATTAGTGCAACCTCCATCTTTTTGCTTGATTGCAATGTATATATGGACAATAAACACTTGCAGAAACATGGCCAGTCATTCATGACTACAATCATATGTAAGGGATTATCTTTTCCGGTGATTCTATCAGGGCACTCACAATGCAAGACTCTATCACAGAGTCCAAGACACTTAATTACATATTATTTATAGTATTTTGCTGATGTGGTAGCATATTTATTGAAGAAAGAGGTAAAAAAAATAAGACTTCAAGTCTTATTTAGACTCCAAGTCCACATTGTTCGAGGTAATAAATAACTTTAGACTCTATGATAGAGTCTGCATTGTGAGTGCCCTCAAAGAATCAACTCAACCATTAAGCAGCAGCACATGATTTAGAAGACTAATTAATTAACAAGTAACTTGGTACAATATTTCATCACCAAAAAATTCAAATAAAATAACTATTTCAAATTAGACAAAATAATTTTGGTAGAGAAACCGACATATGTGAATATAATGCTATAGCGGAGTAGGCCAATCTGTTATTTGCTTCTCCCAAATAGTTCACAAAATCAGTATCCTCTGCCTCTTGGATAAAGAGCTTCGTCTTGCTAGTCCAGAGCCAGAAGGTAGAACCCACAATGCACTGACTCCATACATGAGGCTGTACAGTCTCCAGAAGCGCTGCACTGCATAAAGACATCTAAAAAACACCCGCAGCTTGTATGCCTCTTGACTCTTGTACATTAAAAAACACGAGCAGCTAAATATAATCCTTAATTATGCCTCTTGGTTGAAACCATAATAAGCTCCAGACTCGTGAAGCCCAATTACAAGATCCATTATATTGAAGAATTTGAACACATCAAAAGTTTGCTGCTCGATCGATCAATCATGACAAGATCGACAATCCATATAAAATTCGATGGCTCCAACAAGGTCCGGCTGATTGGCGATAGGAAAATGCTAGATAGAATAGAATTACAAATTTGTTTCAATCTTTCTTGATCGGCGCGGCACTTGCGCTGTACAGTACACAACACGTATATGTACCTGGACTCGCCTGCTTCCACCGCCCGCGTCGATTAGGGCCTGTTGACGACGGTTTTGGCAAATCTTGCGCAGGCCGGCGTCCACATACCTGATGTCCTCGCCGGCTTGATCCTGTTCGATCGAGCACGTACACATGCAATGCAACAGATCGAGAGGAGGGAGATGACGATGATGACCGGTCATCAACTAGCATAGCAGACCCATAAGACACCGTGAGCGCGAGGTACGTACTCGTGCTGCTCCATGTTGGAGCAACTGCATGCCATGCTTTCTCCTCAAAAAAATGCATGCAATGCTTGACGCTTCTTCCACTCGTACATACAGAACTTGCCCCCGCGCCACGATTCAGAACATCTCTTGGTCCAGATGCTCTCAGAGCTCTCGCTATTACATATGTGTTTTCTTAATTAACAAAAATCAACACAAATCAAGTTGGAAACCTTAAAACTCAATCGAAGCATGGAAATGTGCATCAACATATATACCAAGCTGTCTCGCAAAAAAACATATATACCAAGCTGATAATAATGAAAATGCTTACATTTAATTGTTAATATCGTTACAAATAGTAAAAAAATGCCATAGATTATTTAACTAGAAGCAATATCTAAGCCATGTGTTGTACGAATACGAGTGCGAGGAGGAGCCCCTAGTCGAGGGGAGGAAAACGAGGAGATGGAACTGGTGCCCCGAGCCGCCGTGGTGGACGCAGTGGAGGACTAGAAGGTGCAGCGCCCTTTCGAGGGGGTGGGAGAATAGGAGTACGAGGAAGTGGAGGAATGGAGGGTGGAGTGCCCTTCTTAGGGGGACGGATAACAGGGGATGGGAGGGGTGCCCCTAATCGTGGTGTAGGAAGTGGAGGAGTGGAGGGTGGGGTGCCCTTCTTAGGGGGAGGGATAATAGGAGACGGAAGAGGTACCCCCAATCGTGGTGCGGGAGGTGGAGTGCCCTTCCGACGGGGAGGAGGTATAGGAGCACGAGCTGGAGGAGGAAGAATAGGAGATGGGAGTGGTGCCCCTAATCTTGGTGCAGGTCGTGGAGGAGTGGAAGGTGGAGCACCCTTCTGACGGGGAGGAAGTAGAGGAGCACGAGCTGGAGGTTGAGGACGGGACGGGAGGGGTGCCCCTAATCTTGGTGCAGGTCGTGGAGGTGTGGAAGGTGGAGCACCCTTCCGACGGGGAGGAAGTACAGGAGCACGAGCTTGAGGTTGAGGAGGGGACGAGAGGGGTGCCCCTAATTTTGGTGTAGGAACTGGAGGAGTGGAAGGTGGAGCACCCTTTCGACGGGGTGGAAGTACAGGAGCACGGGTTGGAGGAAGAGGAGAAGATGGGAGGGGTGCCCCTAATCTTGGTGTAGGACGTGGAGGAGTGGCTGGTGGAGCACCCTTTCGACGGGGAGGAAGCACCAGAGCACGAGTTGGAGGAAGAGGAGAGGACGGAAGGGGTGCCCCTAATCTTGGTGCAGGACGTGGGCTGGTGGAGCACCCTTCCGACGGGGAGGAAGTACAGGAGCACGAGTTGGAGGAAGAGGAGAGGATGGGAGGGGTGCCCCTAATCTTGGTGCACGACGTGGAGAAGTGGAAGGTGGAGGAACCTTCTGGCGAGGAGGAAGTACAGGAGCACGAGTTGGAGGAAGAGGAGAGGACGGGAGGGGTGCCCCTAACCTTGGTGCAGGACGTGGAGGAGTAGAGGATGGAGGACCCTTCTGACGGGGAGGAAGTACAGGAGCACGAGCTGGAGGTTGAGGAGGGGACGGGAGGGGTGCCCCTAATTTTGGTGTAGGAAGTGGAGGAGTGGAAGGTGGAGCACCCTTCCGACGAGGAGGAAGTACAGGAGCACGAGTTGGAGGAAGAGGAGAGGACGGGAGGGGCGCCCCTAATCGTGGTGGTGGCAGTGGAGGAGTAGAAGGTGGTGCACCCTTCCGACGGGTAGGAAGTACAGGAGCACGAGTTGGAGGAAGAATAGGTCCGCGAGCGGGAGCCCCTAACCGAGGAGTAGGAGAAACAGGGGTAGGAAGGGGTGTTCCAGATTTTGGAGGACGAAGAGGAGGTGTGGGAGGTGGAGCACCTACCCGAGGAGAAGGAAGAATAGGACTACGAGGGGGTGCTCCTAGCAGTGGGGGAACACGAGCTGGAGAAGGTGCCCTTAACCATGGACGAGGACGAGGAGTGCGAGCAGGAGCCCCAAGACTCGGAGGACGAGGAGTCGGAGAGGGTGCACGTAGGCGTGGAAGAGGTAGAGTGGGAGGTGGAGCTACGACAACACCAGCTGTGCTAATGCCACGAACCACGACAAGCAATACAGTGATCAAGAGGTGGTTTAGCAATGAAAGGTTAGTGCACGCCATGCTTTTGGAAATAGAAGCTAGGCATGCGGTGTGTGGTGGTTGGGAACACACTACTAGAAATATATATAGTGTTGGTCACCTCGTATCCACCAAGTGACTTTGTCGTCTAAATGGGAGTCAGATTGGTGCATGTAAGACCAAACAGGAGACCCACATCCATGTCCATGAAAATCTCATAACCAAGCAGTGATGCGAAATAATATCTGGTCCTCACAATAGGTACTACTATAAATATATACCATTTTTCACCTCATATCCACCAACTGGCGTCATGGTCTAAATGGCAGTCAGATGTGTGCATGCAAGGCCATACTAGAGACTGAGATCCATGTCTATGGAAACCTCAGAACTGGGCAATGATGCTAAACTTCCGGTGCTCACCATAGGTTGAGGCCAATCCTAGGTGCCGATATATACTCAAGTTGTCTTAAAATAAACAAGTTCCATACAGAAGAGAAGTTTATATATCGGATTAGATAATCAATCTAATTGTAGAATAAAAAAATTATATATATACATTGTCATTGGCCATCCAATTCGACCTGACCCAAGTGTGTTATATCGAGTTTGGGTTATAATTTTTCATCCATGATCCAATCCAACTTGAAAAACCTCGATCAAAAATAGAAACCAAAATCAAGAAATACCCCGACCTGACCCGCTAGTAAGTCAGGTCTCAGGTGTGGCTTGCACCAAAGATTTGACCTGACAATTTTGCTCGACTTGACTAAAAATAACCCAATCCAATGTTTAGTTAGATCTACATGCAAGCAATGCGTACACCCACGTAATATCTATATGTGATGCTCTTTTCAATTTGCCTCTATTACATATTCCTTTTTTATTATTTTTGTTTTTCAATATATCTTGTTATAATATTCACACAATATACATTAATGTTTTATGATATGTTTTCGGATGTTCACGTAATATAAGTAGGATGTTCTAGAATTATATTTTTATTTTTTATTCTATGCTTAACTATATAAATAATTTGTATGTTTGTTTGTGATGTATCTTTTCCATTTGCATGCATTACACACATAACAAAACATTTTGAATTGCTTAACTATAGAAATAATTTACGTATTTGTGATGTGACGTATGGTGTATCCACATATGCACCATATATTGTGGGTTATGTGGCTTACGAAAACATTTGATAATTTCATATAGTACATAGGCGATGTTCTTTGGTGCATTGTTAGATGTTTGCTTACGCTAAATGACATGTCCTGTGATTATATCTTTCGAGTATTCATATATATAGTACCCCTGAGATGCTCTGTGACTGTGATACTTTATAGGGGTTTTTTTCTGTTTTCCCTTACATTTCCTTAACCTTTTGTTTTTTCTATTAAGTTATTTATTTTTTTATATTCATAGCATTCGTTATTCTTTTTTTATTTCTTTTTATTTTCTTCTTCTTATTTATTTTAGACTACTAATTATTGTTTATTATATGTTTTTATTTTTTATTTTCTATGATATACATGTGATGTTCGCTTAGTATAATCTGATGTTATATAATGTATTTTGAGATATTGACGTAGTATACATTTATTCCATGATATGTTTTGTTTTTTCTTTTACTTATGCACTTTATTTTGTTTTTTCTATTACATAGAGCTTTCCATATTCCATGAGGTTTCACTTTCACATGGTATATTTTGTTCCAGAATATTATTCTTGTGAGGGTGGAAAGCTCTTTTCTCTGATTTAAATGGTGTGGTACGTTTAATATTAAAATATTATAACTTAGACAAAATAATTACCTGGTGTGGTGGATGAGAATTATTTTATCAGGCCAAAGGTCTTGTGTTCAGTACACTCTGTGCAGTATTTTTCTCCTTTCATTTACCTTTATTTATTTGCTATTTACTATTTACTTGCAAATATGTCTATGCGTTGTAATGGGAGAAAAAACTATCAAACATTAATAGAAAATAAGGGTAAAAATGTTTAATATCTATTGGTATTTTACTTTTTCATAAATTTTAATGGCTATAATTTTTTTGGTGATGTCATCCATAATAAAATTATTATTGTTAATAATATGAAATGTCCTATTAAGCATGTTACGAATTCAAATACTCTCACTGTTCCAACTGGTAAGTTGTTTGGACTTTTTTAAATACATAGCTTTTACTACGCTTCTACATATACAAATTATGTCTAAATACATATACATCTCTAGGACACAACAATTTACATTTTATATATATATATATATATATATATATATATATATATATATATATATATATATATATAGAGAGAGAGAGAGAGAGTATAACCATGTTTTTCCATTTGTAAAGCACAGAAATACTTCCTCGTAATATCTCACAATTTTAATATATATCTATATCTATATGGATCGAATTTAATTTCGAGTAGAAAAGATATATAATACTAATAACTTCTCTAATCTTATTTTTAGCCTATTTTTTGTCCACTTCCTCATAACTATAACTCTTTGAATGTAGGTATGTGTCTATATTCATCTCTACAACTCTCCTATTTTATAGAACACCTTTTGTTTTATACAACATGGATTGGACACAAGTATAGTTAAAAATTGTATTCTAATTCAAACAAAATAGATACATCTGAGTAAATTGAATAGAGATCCTAATCCAATCTTAATAGAAAACAATAAAGCCAAAGAAATCATATACGAAGGATAAAAAAGACATTCAACTAATGGGACGAAACAGAAGGAAACACCAACAAAGAAAAACGAAAACAAAACAGATGAAGAAAAAAAGAAACATGGCGAAGGACAACGGATTGGGGATGGGCTGGTCACGAACTGCACGTACATTGTGGGATGAGCCGTATACCTGGGCATGCAGCCCGAGCCCGTTAGCACGGCCCAAAGCCCGTCACTTTGGCCCGGCCCAAGCACGGCACGGCCCGAAGTTCATTGGGCCCGGGCTGGCACGGCACGGGGGTGCAGG
>Ga0182004_10003867_pt1 | contig 11970 bp, 22 predicted proteins | sample Sormic07211540_1_FD_120479 | JGI IMG/M metagenome (GOLD analysis project Ga0182004, IMG submission 120479) | Endophyte microbial communities from Sorghum bicolor roots, Mead, Nebraska, USA - 072115-40_1 MetaG | ecosystem: Host-associated > Plants > Roots > Unclassified | place: USA: Nebraska... | reverse complement strand
TCCAATGAGGACTAGTGGAGAGTGGCGACTCTCCGATACCTCGGCAAAACATCGCCGAGCACTTTCTTCCACTACTCCTTTACTTTCTAGCATTTACTTTGTGCTTTTACATTCTTAGAATTGTCATGATAGAATAGGATTGGAACTAGGTTGCAAAACTTTTTATCCGGTAGCTCTCTAGGTCACACTAGGCACAAGAGGTTGAATTGGAGCTTATAGGTTGCTTAAATTTTTAGAGAAGCCCAATTCACCCCCCCTTTTGGGCATCTTGACCCTTTCACGGATAATTGGAACTACGGCGTCGTCAAGACTCTCTAGGCTCGGCTTCACCCCCTTCTCAATGCTCTGAAGCAATTGCGTGATGAGGGCTTGACCACCACTCTCATTCTCTCGGCGGTCCACCATCGATGGGTAGTCTCGTTGATGTCTCGACCTTTGAAAATGGATGAGATGGGCCCCCGCGTTCCGCTGCGGGATCTCGAGGCGTGCCGAATGTCTAACGAGGCGCTTTCAGACGAGGAGGTTGTCTCCAAGGTTAGGCCGACCGTCGCGGGTGATTTCCAGCCGGAGCAGGTGAACGGCTTCCTCATGAAGCCTGAGGATGGTTACTATGACCTGGTAAGCCCCTTGAGTTATTGACACTCGACCCTGGCTGTGGGTTTTGTTGTTTTCTTTCCAACTTTTCTGAGATTTGCATCTATTTTACCAGGGGGCAATTGACGCCTGGTCCTCTAAGCCTCCGGTTAAAGAGGATGACGTTGAGCGCGAGAAAAGGTGCGCCTCCATGGAGAAGCTCAAGTCTACGAAATACATGGAGAAGAAGAATGAGAAGAGGAAAAACCTCAAGCGTTAGGCGCTCGAGGAATGACGAGCTAAACAGAGGCATGAGGGGGAGCCTGAGGAAGAATCTCCTAATGAAGATGATGGCGATGACGACGACGACGATGATGACTCCAAGGGGATGCGGCTCGCCTCAACCAGGTCCTGCAAGGCCTACCACAGACCGGCATTTCTATGTCGTGTGCGGAGGCTTCGAAAGAGCCACAATGCAGGGGTCGTGACGAGCGCCAAAAGGAGGCGTCGCCTCCCCATTCGTGCACCGACACACCCCCTATCACCACCCAAGGTCGGGCTGCTCTTCCGCCACGACCTCCTCTGGCATCTGGCCTGGGCCGTAAGGTCAAAACCTTAGTGACGAGGCCGCTGACTTGGGGTCGCACCGCCATGGCGGCCTCGAGCCAGGGAGGAGGGCGTCGGAGGAGTGCTAGTCCTGAGGATCGTTAGGTGGGGAGAGTGGAATCGAGTCCTGCTCCTATCTTAGAGAAACCGAGGGCCTCGACTTGCGACAGCTCAAGGCCTGCTGGCCACAGGACTGGTAGGAGGGTCGTCCTCCCTGTGGGGTAATATTCTAAAAACTGTAATTCTGTCTTTGTTGTTTCATTTATCCACCGGCACCCACCAACTTAGAGCCTTTCTTTTCTGCTCAGTCTAAAGAGGCAGCTAGAGCAGGCCCAACCCTTGACAGCTGAGAGGCTCAAGGTGGGGGCGAGCTCCAAGGCTCCGGGTAGGTGGCTCGCTTCTCTCTTTGTGGTTTTAGGGTTAGCTCTGCTTAGCACAGTGGTTCCTTGTGACTGATGTGTGGTTTTGGGGCGTATGCAGGCTCTCTTGACCCTCGACTGCCCGCTGGTGATGATGAGACCCCGCCTCGATCGTCAGAGGGGGGCGGTGGTTCGAAAACTGCCTTGTCATCCCCTAGACAAGACAAAATGCCTTGCCCCCAAGGTCGGGAGGGATCCCTCCGAGTCGCCCACGGTTGGGGGAGAGGGCGACCCAATCACTATTAGTGATGAATTCGGGGATGGCCCACGTTTGACGGGCGCTCGTGTCCTATACAAGAGGGTCGAGACCCCTCAGGTCAAGGGGCGGATGCCATGGCCCATTTTGCTCCATTCCATTGAGGAAGAGAAGAAGAAGAAGAAGAAGAAGAACGAGGAGGAGCAAAGGAAGAGGAGGGAAGACGAAAAGAAGAAAGAAGAGGAAGAGGAGGAGCAGCAGCGGAGCGGGAGCTGCAGGAGTAGCAGGGGCAGCAGCGGCAGCTCGAGGAACAGTTGGAGCAGCACTGGCAGCAAGAGCTGCAGGAGCTTCAACTATAGAAGCGGCAGTTGGAGGAGCTGCTCGAGCAACAACAACCGCAAGGGCTGCATGAACAGCAGTCGCAGCAGCCGCAGGGTCTCGAGACGGGAGAGGAGGAGCTGCTGGTTTGTGGCCTCGCGACTCCTTCGTGGCTTCGTCCTGGGGGGCCTTCCACCGTCCTGGCTGAGCCACGGCGGGAGGACGGTGTCGTGGTACTGGCGCTCACCATGCGCACACCGGCGGATCTGAGTTCTGAGGTTAAAGGCACCCTCTATGGCATTGAGGGGATTGCCCCACGCTACCTAGAGGGTCGGCGGCCATGGGAGGATGTGGCCGGAACTTCTGGCGCCGGTGGAGAAGACGAGGCTGGGACCTCTGGTGGCGATAAGGCGGACGAGACCGGAACTTGGAAGTCTGTTGATGATGATGGGCGATTCCCCTCTCTCATCGACCTATTTCTACGCCATGGAGGCTCGCTCGAGATGGTGCAGGAGCTTATTTAGGGCGTCAAGGCACACACGGAGGAAGAGCTCGAGCACTGGGGTCCGGGAAGGATCCGCCTTCGAGCCTCCACGTCTCCGGACGAGCCCAACATCATGATGGACGATCGAAAGGAGGCTGAGAAGTGGGAGCACCTCGAAGAGCTTCGTCTCTAGATGAAGCACGTCGTGGGTCTCATGTTCGACATCATCAACAACGGCCTGGGCCAGGCCTACTTTGTAAGGACCCCTAGACTCTCGTCACTTTGAATTTCTCGTTAAGCCAGCATGCTTACCGCCTCGTGCTTTATTGGAGGACTTGAAAGAGACCTCCCGGCTGAAATCAAGCTTCATTCATGTGACAAGGGCTGGCTAGGAGCATATTCCTCTTCTCAAGGATCAGCTCCTCGAGTCGCAAGAAATGCTCCTTAAGGCATACAAGGATCTTACAACAGCCCTAGAGGAGAAGCAGGAGAAGGAGGCCACTCTGACCGACGCTCGAAAGACCTTGTCTAGTATGAACAGTAAGGTCTCCTGGGCGAAGGAAGACACCCATGTCGCTTGAGAGGCCGCAGAGAAAGCAAAGGAGGAAGCCGCCCAGTCGAGGGAGCAGGTTGTCTCGGCCGAGGAGGCGTCTGTCAAGGCTCAGGAGGAGGCTACGTGGTATAAAGGTGAGGCCATCGAGCTAGACAGAGGAAAATGGCTCATCGAGTCAGACCATGCTACCACCCAGAGCGCTTATGCTGGGCTAAAGGAGGCGCTTCTGAATAGCAAGATCACCCGAGGCACCATGGAAGAGGCTGAGAGGAAGGCCTGTGAGGACCTCAAGGTAGAGCAAGCCCGCTCTCATGGCTTTTTTGACGACATCGATCGTCTAAAGAAAGCACTGCGGGAGAAACAAGACGCTATCCTACAGTCAGGCAAGCTGATCGAGGACCTGCGGGTCAACAAGACGGAGCTGGCCCGTTCCTACAAGAAAATCAAGAGGGCCAACACAGACCTGGTTGGTGAAAACACGACTCTCGAGGAGAAGATTCGTGGTAAGTCTTCTATGCTGTTGTGTTTTCTTTGTTTCTGTGGTGTGAGTTTTCTATCGCCTGACTCCTTATCTCGATCTCTATAGGGCTTAAGGATGGGTTGACTCCCAATCTCTTAAGGCTCAGCTCGTGGGGGAGGTCGCCTTGACCGGTCGACTGAGGATGGCGATCAACGACCTCTCGACCTCTTAGGAGATTGAGCCTGCAAATGAAGTGGGGGAGGCGGCTCGAGGCGACGCTCTGGTCGACCAGCTATGCTATCTGGGGGCTACTCTGAGGGACCGATTGTGGGACGCGCTCCATACTGGGGTGAAGCGATGGCAGTTGTCTGCTCGGGCTTGTCCTATGACATGGAGGTGGTGTCCCATGGCTTTGTCACCGACATCTCCAAGACTGATGCTAAAAATGAGGAGAAGATCCATGCCTTGATCGACGAAGCAGAGGTTCCTCGTGAGAGGCTGGCGAAACTGTTCGAGCCAAAGGTGCTTCCTCCTGAAGCCGGCGCGGGCATAGAAGATGGGGGTGAGGGTGGAGATGAAGACTAAGGCCTACAAGCCTAATCTGGGTACTTAAACCCATAGTAATATATTTAGCACTTGTCTTGGATAATTATTGTGGCCTAAGTGGCTTTAAGATTCATGGTTTCTGTGTATTCTTGTTACTTTTATGCTCCAGTTTCCTTTCTTGCCTTGTTGCCTAAGTTTGTGCTCCTCAATCAATCTTTCATAAAAAATGACTTCGATTGCCTCGAGGGTAAGGTAGTGAGTAGAGTTACCATAGCCTAGAGGCATAGGGGTTCTCAGGCTTGATGTCCCTAGGCCCTTAAGGGGCTCGAGGTGCCTTTACTATTCGATCGCGCGAGGTTTCCTTGGGGCTTGAAAGGTAAAAGATAACGTCGAGCTTTTTTGAAAAATCATTTGATTTTTAGGAGCTTGTGGGGGGTCCCCCTGCTAGCCCCCGAGGGAGTTTTGACTATGATGGGTTATAGTTGAGACTTCCTCCTAACGTCGAGATTTTAATGGTAATGTCATATATTACTTGAAAAAGTACTTTCGTTTATTCAAATATTTATTCACGGGGCCTCGATGGTACAAGATTGTGCGTGAAAATGTAAAGCCTCAAAGCTCTATGGGTAGAAGCGACGTAGCTGTTCGATGTTCCATGCGTTGGTGAAGACCGCTCCCTTTTCATCCGCGAGCTTGTATGTCCTAGGCTTCAGGACGTCGGCCACCACGTATGGGCCCTCCCATGGTGGGGTTAGCTTTGATTGCTTTGTCGTCGACGTAGGATGAGGTTGCCCACGTTTAGGTCCCTCTTGCGTACGTGCCTGTCGTAGTATCATCGAAGCTTCTGTTGATATCTCGCTGAGTTGAGGAGGGCCATGTCTCGATCTTCCTCGAGTTGGTTGACCGCGTTCTCTTGGGTCTCCTTGTTCGTCTACTCGTTGTAGGCTTTGAGTCGAGGTGACCCGTACTTGAGCTCTGTTGGAAGCATGACCTCAGAGCCGTAGACCATGAAGAATGGGGTATATTTCAAGGCTCTGTTTGGCGTTGTTCTTAAGCTCCACAGGACCGAGGAGAGTTCCACGACCCATTTCTTGCCGAACTTCTTCAACCGGTTGTAGATTCTTGCCTTGAGGCCTTGCAAAATCATGCCATTGGCACGCTCGACCTGGCCGTTAGTTCGAGGGTGAGCTACTGCAGACCAGTCCACACGGATATGATGCCGATCACAGAATTCCAAGAACTTTTTGCTGGTGAATTGCTTGCCATTGTCGGTGATGATGACATTGGGTATCCCAAATCGGTGGATTATGTCGGTGACGAAGAGGACAACCTGCTCGGAGCGAATATTCATGATGGGTTGAGCCTCGATCCACTTTGAGAACTTGTCAATGGACACCAGCAAATGGGAATATCCTCATGCTGCCTTTTGGAGAGGACCCACGAGGTCGAGGCCCCATACCGCAAATGACCAAGTGATGGGGATCATCTGTAGAGCGTGAGCAGGGAGGTGAGCTTGCTTGGCGTAGAATTGGCACTCGTGGCATGAAAGAACGAGCTCAATGGCATCAGCGATGGCAGTTGGCCAGTAGAAGCCTTGTCGAAAGGCGTTGCCGACGAGGGTTCTGGGAGCCGCATAGTGGCCACAAGCCGCCAAGTGTAGATCTTCGAGGAGCTTTCGACCTTCCTCTACGGTGATGCAGTGTTGCAAGATCTCGGTCGGGTTTTGTCGGTACAGCTCTTTGCTTTCGCCATAGATTACGTATGATTTGGCCCATCGAGTGATACGACGAGCCTCAGCTCGATCTTTCGGTAATTTGCCCCGGATCAGGGAGTCGAGGAAAGGCATGCGCCAGTCAAATGGTCGACCAGGGCGTCGACGAGTTTGCTTGACCTCCATTACCTCTACCACCGTCAGTAGGGCCTCAATTGTGTCGATTGGTTCGGGGGTGGAGGTCTCGACGCTAGAGGTCAATAGACGGTTCGAGCAGGTCCCTTGAGAACGCATCTGGTGGGACAGTGCCTCGAGTGGACGCAATCTTGGCAAGCTCGTTGGGCGCTTCATTGTATCGCCGTGCTATGTGAATGAGATCGAGACCATGGAACTTGTCCTCAAGCTTGCATACTTCCTTGTAGTAAGCCTCCATTTTTGGGTCATGGCAGCTTGAGGCTTTCATGACTTGATCGATGACTAGCTGAGAGTCACCTCGAACATTGAGGCATCAGACCCCTAGCTCAATGGCGATCCTTAGCCCATTGACGAGGGTCTTGTATTCTGCAACATTGTTTGACGCGGCAAAATGTATTCGGATGACATACCCCATGTGGACGCCGAGAGGTGAGATGAATAGCGGGCCTGCTCCAGCTCCCGTCTTCATGAGTGACCCATCGAAGTACATCGTCTAGAGTTCTGCTTGGACCTAAGCCGGGGGGAGCGGGGTGTCTGTCCATTCCACGATGAAATCTGCCAGTGCTTGGGACTTGATGGCTTTGCGAGGTGCATAGGTGAGGGTCTCCCCCATGAGCTCGACCGACCACTTGGCGATCCTCCCAGTGGACCCTCGATTCTAGATGTTCTCGCCAAGCAGGAAGGATGAGACCACCCTGATTGGATGGCCGAGAAAGTTGTGCTGCAGCTTGCATTGGGCAAGAATCACAGCATAAATAAATTTTTGAATCTGGGGGTATCGTACCTTTGTTTCTAAGAGCACCTCGTTGATGAAGTAGATCGAACGCTGAACTGGTAGCGTGTGCCCTTCCTCTGGCCTTTCGACCACCATGGCCACGCTAACGACCTGGGTCGTCGCCGTGACGTACAGGAGCAGAGGCTCTGTGGGTCGTGGAGGCACCAGGATCGGAGCAGTGGTCAACATTCTTTTTAATTTATCGAGAGCTTCCTCAGCCACGATGGTCTAGGTAAAGCACTCAGCTTTCTTCAGAAGCCGGTATAGCGGCAACGCTTTTTCCCCCAGCCTCGAAATAAAACGGCTCAGTGCCACCCGGTAGCCCGTAACTTTTTGTACGCCCTTGACGTCTCGAATCAGCCCGATCTTGGCGATGGCTGAGACTTTCTCGGGGTTGGCCTCGATGCCATGCTGGGAAACTATGTACCCTAAAAGCATGCCTTAAGGCATGCCAAAGACACATTTCTCGGGGTTGAGCTTGATTTTATTTGCGCGTAGACAGCCAAAGGCGATCTCGAGGTCCTGAATCAGGTTTCCCTATCTTTTTGACTTGACGACGATGTCATCGACGTACGCCTCGACCGTCGACCCTGTGTTCCCTAAAAACATGGAGCATGCACCGTTGATACGTTGCTTCGGCGTTATGAAGCCCAAAGGGCATGGTCACGTAGCAGTACATCCCAAAAGGCATGACGAAAGAGGTCGCAAGCTGGTCGGACTCTTTCATTTTTATTTGATGGCAACCGGAATAAGCATTGAGGAACGAAAGGGTCTCTCATCTCGCGGTAGAATCGACAATTTGATCAATGCGTGGCAAAGGAAAGGGAACTTTCGGACATGCTTTATTTAAACCAGTATAATCGACACACATCCTCATTTTCCCATTCTTTTTCTTAACTAATACAGGATTTGCTAACCAGTCAGGATGATGAACCTCCTTGATGAATCTGACCGTCAAAAGCTTGTGGACCTCCTCACAAATAATCTTGCGCTTCTCCTCGTCGAAGCGGTGCAAGCATTGTTTCACTGGCTTGGAACCGGCTCGAATCCCCAAGGAGTGCTCGGCGACTTCCCTCGATATGCTAGGCATGTCTGAGGGACTCCATGCAAACATGTCGGCATTTGCACAGAGAAAGTCGATGAGCACAGCCTTCTATTTGGGGTCGAGGTTGGTGCTGATCGTCAGCACCTTGTCGTTAGACCTATTGGGGTCGAGCGGGATTTTCTTCGTGCCCTCTGTTGGCTCGAAGCTGCCCCACATGGCGCTTAGGCTCTAGAGCCTCAACGGCGAGGGCCTCGAGCCTCGAGGTGAGCTCGGCAGAGCTCTCGACTGCTTCCCCGTACTCAACGCACTCGATGTCGCATTCGTAGGCGTGCTTGTAAGGGGAACTGATGGTGATGACTCCCTTGGGCCCAGGCATCTTCAGCTTGAGGTAGGTGTAGTTGGGGATCACCATGAACTTGGCGTATCCTGGGCGGCTGATGAAGGTGTGATAGGTGCCTCGAAAACCCACCACTTCAAAAGTGAGGGTTTCCTTCCTGAAGCTGACCGCCATGCCAAAATAAACCGGTAGGTCGATTCGACTCACCGGTAGCGCCTTTTTCCCTCGCACGACGTCATGGAAACTGCCAGCGCTAGGTTGAAGCTGTGCTCTCTCGATGCCTAGGAGGTCGAGGGTCTCAACGTAGATGATGTTGAGGCTGCTGCCGCCATCCATCAACACCTTCGAGAGTTGAGTGTTGACGATGATGGGGTCGAAGACGAGCGGGTAGACACCGGGAGCGACAACCTTGTCGGGGTGGTCATCGCGATTGAAGGTGATAGGGGTGCTCGACCAGTTAAGGTACTATGGCACTGCCATCCTTGCCGTGAAGACCTCCCGACGCTCCCTCTTATGCTGTTGTGAGGTGAGCTGCGTCGAGGGTCCGCTGTAGATCGTAGCAATCGTGGATAGCGGGGAAACCCTCATCGTCTTTGCTTCCGCCCTTGTCGTCGCTTTTATCCTTTCTTTGGTCGTCCTTCTTCAGCTCTAGGCTGTCGAAGTACTTCTTCAGCATGCGGCAGTACTCAAGCTTGTGATTAGCCCCTCCATTGTGGTAAGGACAGGGCTCTTTGAGCATCTTGTCGAAGAAGGCTCCTTCCGGGGGGCCTTGAGGTTTCTTGTGCTCGACCGCGGCGATGAAATCATCATTGAGGGCCTCCCACTTGATCTACCGTGCCTTCTTCTTGTTGTTGTTCTTTTTGGGCCCCCCACTAGGGCCCTCATTGTCGTCTGCCGGTGCCTTCCCCTTATCGCTCTCCTGGCTGAAGAAAGCACCGACCGCCTCCTCACCGGCGGCGTAGTTTGCTACCACGTCCATCAGCTCGTCGATGGTCTGCAGATGATTTCGGCCTAATTCTCGCACCAAATCCTTACAAGTGGTGCCTGAGACAAAAGCCAGAATGACGTCGTGGTCGGGGATGTGTGGGAGCTCGGTGCGTTCCTTAGAGAAGCGTCGAGCGTACTCTCGGAGAGATTCTCCAGATTTCTGCTTCACTTGCTGAGGTCCCATGAATTGGTAGGGTGGATGTAAGTCCCCTTGAAATTTCCTTTGAACACCCGGACCAGGTCAGTCCAGTCGTGGATTTGGTTGGCAGGGAGCTCTTTGAGCCACCTTCGAGCGGTGTCAGAGAGGAAAAGCAAGAGCTGCCGGATGATGGCTCGATCGTCCCCTCGGGCGCCTCCCAACTGGCATGCCAGTCAAAAGTTTATCAGCCACAGTTCTGGCTTGGTTTCACCGTTATACTTGGCGATGTTGGTCGGGGTCGGAATGGGCTTGGCAGTGGCGTGCTGCGGATCACCCGGCTGAAGACTCGAGGGCTCGGCGGCTCTGGAGCCATTCGATCCTTGTCGCTTTCGTAACGTCCACCGTAGTGGGTGCTATAACCCCGCTCCTCAGCGTCACCGTGTCTACGGCGTCGATGCTCGTTAATGTCATGTCGAGCGTAGCGCGGCCCTCGATTGTCGATGAGGCACTCCTGGATGGGTACAGTTTTCTTGCCTCGAGATGGCGGCTCCTGATGAACTGACACCTCCCTCTTGTTTCGGGCCGGCTCGAGGCGCTTTTCCGTGGCTATCCCTCGACCTCGAGAGGCTGAGCTCTCGGCTTGCTGGGCTGCCGCCACGTGGAGCAAACCTTGCACCTCATCTTGAATGCGTCATGCCTAGGAGTTCGAGGGCTCAGGCATGTTGCGTAGCAGCATGGTTGCTGCCACGATGTTCTGACCAGCTCGAGGGAACGGCTTACAAGCGGCTCAGGCTCCTTGTCCCCGACAATCTTTCGGTACACGTCTCGAGCACGACCGCGCGCGCCCCGGCCGTACGGGTGCGGTTGGTCTCGCTCGAGGGCCCACTCAAGCTGGCTGAGGCACTCGCGATCCTCGTCTAGCTTGGCTTTTAGCTCTTGCAGCTGCGCAAGTTGGGCGGCCTTGTCGACCTGAGGTGGTGGGTCCGCCTGCCCATCGTTCCCAGGTGTCCTAGGATCTTCCCTTGCTGTGGGAGCTCGAGCACCGGTGGCGGCATCCTCCGTGTCATCCGTGGTAGCCACGGCCCCATCGATATTGAAGCATTCCCTTGTAGGGTCGTAGCTGTCGAATTTGGAGTTAGGGTCTGGCTCGGCGGTGTAGAAACATCCACGTCCCACCTCTGCCAACTGCTGTCTGAGCGTGGTTAGGGTGTATCACCTAGGTCCCAGGCGTCGAGGCTTGCGTATCTGCGGAAAACCTGACCGCTTAGCCACTTGCTGGGCCTGCTGCCGTGTCTCCATGTCATGCGGGAGGACCAGTGGTCGCTCCACGCACGTCCTAGTGCCTAGACATATGGTCCTGGCGAGCGACGTTGCGGTGTTGTCCAAGCCAAATGGGAGCATCCGCCTTATGGCGAACAGACCATGTGGTAACAGCGCAGATGGTGGCGATGGTGCGCGGGGTACACTGCCCCCTGACGCTGTCGCACGGCCGCTCTGTCGTCTAGCCGTCGTGACTGTGGTCTCAGCACGCGGAGCTATCGGCCCCTCCGTCGTTGCCAGTCCTGCACGAGGCGATGATCGTGCAGCAGCGGTGGGGTGGGGCGATGCTGATCACGCCTCCTCTTGGGCGGGGAAGCACGGTGGTGAGGCCATCGTGGGGCCTTTGATCACATGGGCATGACGCGAGCCCCTCCTGGTCCTTCGACTGAGAGCAGGATCATGTCATAGCCAAAGCCGATGGACATGAACTCAAGGCTCCCAAACTAGATCACCGTAGAGCGCGGGATCGGTGAAATGTGAGTGGTCATCCAGAAAGAGATGGGAAATCAGTAGTAACACGCAGGACCCCTACCTGGCACGCCAACTGTCGGTGTTTTGACCCCAGGGGTGTCAGCAACGAGTGAATTTGTGTGCATGCTCCCTTTTCTTGATGGTGATGCAAGAGTGACAAAAAGATTTATCTTGGTTCGGGCAAAAGAAGGCCCTACGTCAAGGGGCGGAGACTTTGTATTATCTTGCACCAAAGTGCTTGTATAGGGGTGAATACAAGTGGATGTTGCTGAGGGTTCTAAGTCGTAGCTGGTGGTGGTGGTATGAAAATCGTGTTCTATATATGCCTTGGATGTCTCTGAGCTCCCCTTTGATAGTTCCAAGGGGAGGCCTAGGTTACAGGGTGTAGGTGTTTGAGTAGGCCTCGATAGGGGTATGGCGTGCTGACCTACTCGAGGCCTTCGTACCGGCGTGGCCTCGAGCCATCCTGTTACTAGGCACTTTGGTGATGATGGCGCATGCTTCCCCTGAATTCAGCTCCTGCACATCGTCTGGTATTGGCTTAGGCACGAGCACGCTTGTACGTCATGGCAGTAGTCATGTCTAGAGTGGTTGAAGCGCTGACTTCCATCACATGATCCTTCCCTAGGAAGGAGCGTGTCTGTTCGAGGGTCGGGTGGCACGGGGGGCTCTGTGACGTAGGAGCGCTGACCTTGAACCTCTTGAGGGGGGCTGTCGCACCCCAAATTTCCTACTTTGGAATGTGACTTGGAAAACACTAAAAACAGAGCCAAACATTTTATTATTTTATAAAATGTTCCAACTCTAGTTATGTTGTCAACATTCTAGATAGTGG
>Ga0182004_10003866_pt1 | contig 11972 bp, 16 predicted proteins | sample Sormic07211540_1_FD_120479 | JGI IMG/M metagenome (GOLD analysis project Ga0182004, IMG submission 120479) | Endophyte microbial communities from Sorghum bicolor roots, Mead, Nebraska, USA - 072115-40_1 MetaG | ecosystem: Host-associated > Plants > Roots > Unclassified | place: USA: Nebraska... | reverse complement strand
GTGGGCCTTTCTTTCATATTTTCTGATAACCCCCTGTAGAAATAGACAAACACCAAAACTCTTGGAATTCTGTCAGATACAACCCTAAGTCTAGGTGTTGGTTGCATTTGGATCCTTTTCCATGATTAGTTGATGGTTAATTGTGAGCATTAAGGACCGTCAACACACGCCGATATTATTGCTCAGCATGGTGCCTTCGGTGATGATGTAGTGGGGGAGATGATGAAGAGGATGCGGCAGCGGTAGAAGATGTGGCAGTTGATGTTGATGGTCTTGGTGATGCCATTCGTGATGCACAAAGAGATTGTGAAAGTAAGAAGGAGAAGGCCAAGTTCGAGCGCATGCTAGAGGATCAAAGGAAATTGCTATATCCGACTGCAACTGCTTCAAAGGAAGGCAAAGAATGGTGCATCTGACATGTCATTTGGGCAGTTATTGAAGATCATGAAAAAGATGCTTCCGAGGGCAAATGAAATGCCCACCACTATGTACGAAGCCAAGCAGGTTGTCTGCCCTTTGGGATTAGAAATCTAGAAGATACATGCATGTCCTAATGACTGCATCCTATACCATGCTGAGGAATACGAGAATTCGGATGCATGCTCGGTATGCAAAGCATCACGGTATAAGATCAGGCGAGATGATCATAGCGACGTAGAGGGTAAGAACGTCCTAGCTGGAAGAAAACCCTTGCCAAGGTTATGTGGTATGCTCCTATAATTCCACACTTGAAACATTTGTTCAGAAATAAAGACAATGCACAGTTCTTGCGGTGGCATAAAGAACACCGTAAGGTAGACAATATGGATCCCAGTGGAGAGTGATAGATAGAGAATTCTCAGAGTTTGCAGATGAGGCTAGAAACTTGAGGTTCGCTTTATGTACGGATGATTTTAATCCTTTCGGGGAGCAGAGCAGCAGTCATAGCACTTGGCTAGTCACTATCTGCATCTACAACATTCCTCCATGGTTATGCATGAAGTAGAAGTTCATTATGATGCATGTGCTCATCCTAGGGTCGAAGCAACCTGGCAATGACATCGATGTCTACCTGAGGCCATTAGTTGAGGAACTTCTTCTTCAATGGAGCAAGCCAGGTGTACACATGTGGGACGAGTACAAAGAGGAACACTTTGACTTGCGAACATTGTTGTTTGTCACAATTAACGACTGGCCTACTCTATGTAATCTTTCAGGCCAGACAAACAAGTGATACAATGCATGCACACACTATTTCGAAGACCTTGATAGTATATTTTCGAAAAATGTCGAAAGGTCTTGTACATTGGCCGCTGTCTGTTTCTTCCTATGGGCCACCCAGTAAGAAAGAAAGGCAAACATTTTAATGGCAAGGTAGACCACCGGACTCAGCCTCGTAACCGAACCGGGGATGATATACTCGAAATGGTGAAGGATACGAAAGTAGTATTTGGTAAGGGACGGGGCAGCGAACCTATTCCCAAAGTCGCTCAGGGACATGCAGCCATGTGGAAGAAGAAGTCCATATTTTGGGAGCTACCCTACTGGCATGTCCTAGAGGTGTGCCACGCGATCGATGTGATGCACGTGATAAAAAATCTCTGTGTGAATCTTCCTGGATTCTTGAGTGTCTATGGGAAACCTAAGGATTCACTTGAACCACGACAAGACATGCATGAAATGAAAGAATGAGGCAACCTGCATCTGAAGAAGACAGATGATGGGCGCCAGTACTTAAGCCCTGCTAGCTATGCTCTGAGCATTGAAGAGAAGGAAAGCATGTTTGAATGCCTAAACAGCATCAAGGTCCCATCTAGATTCTCCTCCAATATAAAGAGAATAATTAATGTGCAAGAGAAGAAGTTTCTAAACTTGAAGTCCCATGACTGCCACATGCTTATGACGCAACTGCTTCCTGTTGCTCTAAGAGGAATTCTACCTCCGCATGTACGTATAGCCACCGCAAAGTTATGTACTTCTATGTAATTTCTCACAAGGCAATCAATCCAGATGAACTTGCTACTTTGCACAATGATGTCGTTCAATGTCTCGTTAGCTTTGAGTTGGTGTTCCTATAACACCCTAGGTGTTAAGCATGCACTTAGTCTCATAAACTCACTGATAAGCATTCTCATCAAGCTTAGCATGAGCATAGCATCACATAAGCATAATAGCATTTAAATTGTGATTTTATGTGATTGATTTAAATGAATTAAATATAATAAATTAGTATGCTTGCTTCAAAAATGTTTGTGATGACCAAAGTAGGTTGAAATGTGTTTTAGAAGATTTAAGAATATTTTTGTGAAATTTTTGGAGCTCTAGAATTTGTGAAATGGATTTTATACAAAAATCCCCAAAATGAATTTTTTTAAAAACCTAGAACTAGTTTTGAATTGCATTTCAAATTCTATTTGGAATTTGGAGTTCTAGCTTAAACAAAAGTTGTAGAGCTATTTATTTTGATGAACTTTTGTTTCAGGGGCCAAGTTTGGAAAAGATTTTAAATAAGCCAAAATATGCTTGGAAAACATTTGGGAAAAAGAAATTCAAAAAAATGGAAAAGGGAAAGGGGGGCCCTAGCAGGCCGTGGCCTCACTTCTAGCCCGCTGGCCGAAGCCGGCCCAGCGCACGAGAGCGCCTTCCCCCTCCCCGCGCCCACGTCCATGCGCGACGGCCGGCCACACCGTGCCGCCGTGGCGAGCCGGCAGGGCTCTACCGCCGCGTGGCGTGCCAGGAGCCCCCGGTCGTGCTCACTTCTCCCTCCTCTTCCATTCGCCCTCATCCACTCCCCCTCTATCACTCTCGCTCGCCCGAACAGCCGCAGCGGCCGCGCCACCGCTCACCATTGTCGCCGATGCTCGGAACTCCCCTCCTTGGCAGCTCCGGCCTCCTCCTTCGAATCCTCGGCCACCAGCGACTCTGCCTCGCCTTCCTCCACCTCACGCGCACGCTCAACCACCCTCGGTAAGCTTAGCTTGCCCGTTAGAGCTCGCCGGAGTGAGCTGGAGCTCCGGCGACCTCTCGGGTCACGTGGTTCTCCCCCTCCTCACTACCATCGCCCACAATTTCAAGCGCATTAGATCCGCCTTGACTTCGCACACCTTTCGCGATCCTTGGTTCGCGTTCTACCGCACCGAGATGGCCGGACCACGGTGAGCAGTGCCGCCGCATTCGCCATGCTCGACGACGAGCTAGCTCCGGTGCACGATAGACGCTGCAATGGGTATGGCTAGGTTCGTCTCGCGCTCGGGAAGCCGTAGGTGCTCTTGGGGTCGCCGGAAACCTCACCAGCGGTGAGATCCTGGCCGGTCCACGGCCGCGGATACTCTGGGTGTCTGACGGGTGGGATCGGCTGACCCGCGGGTCCCGCCTGTCAGCGCCTCTGGGGAATGGAGTTTGGGTGCACTTGGCGTTTTGAATCGGTTTTGTTTTATAAATGTTTTCCAGAAATTTGTTTAAATGGTAATTAATCCATATCTTGAGATCTACAGCTCCAAAAATGATGAAATCAAGTTTGATGTGTTCCATAATTCAAGATCTACAGCCTAGTGTCTTTGCATGTCATGTTTGTACAACTTTTCTATGTAAGTATAATTGGTCCATGTTTTGTTGATATTTGGAAAATGCATAACAAATAGAATATGACTCAAAAAAATATGGTTCTTGTTTTATTAGCTTTGCAAGGATGTATGGTCTCTGGGAAAAATATGTGACACAATATTTGCTACATAAATTAATTTATGATGATTTAAATGCTTGCATGGCAATGGTTTATGATTTTTAATAAATAATTGGATCATGCAATTAATTTGGAAATTTTGGTGGACAATTCTTATGATAGTAAGTAATTTATAAAAATATGAAATATGTTGTTTGACACTTTGGCACCAGTACGGTATTTACACTTAATTATGTTGAATAAACTTGTGATGTTTGTGTGGGCCATGTTACTTGTCCAAATATTATTAAAATTTGGTGATGAGCTTTATAAATAACTAGTGACCTAATGTATTTTTTGTGGAATTTACTAAAGCACAGAAGTATAAGCTACTCTTGTAGGCCTAATAATAAGTAATTTATTAAACCCTTGTTTTACATGAGATGAATAAAGTGCATTTGTGTTTGGTGTATCTTTGAAGCATCATGATAACTTGCTGGTTAATAATAACTTGTAGAAGAGAATGCAATAGATGCTTTACTTTGGTTACATGTTCTTGGATGATGTTGACTACCTTGTAGCAATAGTTTCTTGTTTCATCTATGCACCATATCATGATCATCTTGTCTTAATTAGCATAAGAATTGCACCTGAGGCATCCTGCACTCCACTCATGAGCATACATGCATCATACACGCTCGCAGGAGAACGAGGTGGGACCCAGGGAATAGGAAGAGACACAGGAGCAGGAACTTCCGGAAGGACCAGAGCTGGAAGGAGATCTGCAGGAGTGCACGGACCACATGTCTAGCACCTTTGATAGAGGCAAGCCCCGGAGCATTCTATGTCTCCCTATTCTCGCTAACTTAATTGTTATATCATGATTGTTTTACTATGCTGCATTTAAGTGATAGGAGTTGCTTGAAACCGTTGATGCATATTTACTCCTTGATATCACCACCTGTTTATCTACCTTGTCCTATGTAGATAGGCTCAGAGTCTATTCTTAGCTTGCTTAGCACGGTAGAGTCGGGTGACTTCCTATCACCTGCGAGATAGAGGTGGATACCTGAATGGTAGCTGTCAATGCTATGGTGAAAAGTAACCAAGTGTGGGAAGGAAATTGAGACCGGGCAGGGTCTTATGGTGGTGTTGACCATAGTGCCCCTGCCTATATCGTTTAAGGACCGATCGTTGACGGCCCTCTTGTCATGTTGAACGCATGCCCCACACTTAGCTGGAAGGATATGTCGTTCCGACCGTGAAGCTTGAACACTATTTGGGCCAGGAATCGACCCGATATACGCGCTATATTGGTGCTAGTTGAGGAGAACAATGAGGGTGCGGCGCGCAACCTTGATATACCTTGGATACCTCGGTCACCGGAACGGTCTTTGGGTACGGGCGGTTCTATTGAACCCGCGAATTAGTCCTGGATAGTGTAATATGGTGACATGTAGCTCACTTCATTAGTGAGTGTGGTTTGTCTGGGGAATAAACTCACCAGCTAGTTAGAAATTGATTCGAATCACCATCGCTCCTAGATAGTGAGCACTTGACTTGAGCTTCATCCTCGTAGTAAGGACTATGAAGCACTTGGGTTATGATAAGTGATGAATTGTGAATGCTATGATAAGGTACTATCATATCACAACAATTTTATTTGCAACAGTACATGTGCAAATATAGATGCTAGGTATTAATACCTAACTTGAGCTAAATAAAAGAAAAGGGGATGTCAGGATATACTTCTAGAGGGTTAATGTGTTTGCGCAAAAAGGTTCTAGCTACCCCACTATACAGCCTTCATAATCCTTGAAGAGTCTTTTATTTTGGTTTATGACGGGTAAGTCTAGCTGAGTACATTCTCATACTCCGGGTTCCATTCCCATGTTGTTTTGCAGATGGTCAGATGTACTATGGGTATTGCATTCACTGTTTGTACCCAGCAATGGATGATGAATAGACCAAGGGCAATGGTCACTCTACCTCCTCTTTTGCTGTTGTGGGAATGATCAAACTATGGCACTGTATCAAACTAAGTGTGTGTTATCTTAAAACTGTGATGCATCTGCTACTCTGCGTTGAATGTTGTGAACTGAATGTAACTGTGAATGGTGATCGCTGGACTTATTATGGTCTTGGCTATATCTATGATTTGTGGTTTGAAATCCTTCAAGATTTCACGGACTACCGAGATTATATGGGCTTAAGCTTGACGGTTCGACTGTGCAAATGGTCACTATTTGGCTTAATCTCTTATAATTTGGGTGGTTCTGTTACAGCTGGCATCGGAGCAAGGTTCAGCGGATTACTGTTCATAAGTACGTTCTAAGGCAAACTTAAACTGGTTAATGAAAGTTAATTGCCTATTAATGGTAATCAAGGTGTTAAAATGAGTTTTGGAAAACTATACAGTGTGCCAATGGTCATATCCTTTATGCCCAGTTAAGGACTCTATGATGGCTAGTTAAGTACTGACTTGGGGGTTATGCATCATATTTCTGTTTCGTCACTCATACGGCATGTAATAGTATGAGTGCCATTCAATTGAGTTGTAATGAATGGATCAATTTTCTCTATGCCTCTGTGAGAGCATGATCGGATACACTGCCGGTCTAGGGAAGTGTTTTAGGGTACTGAGCCATGCGCGCATATCTTGTGTGCCTGGGAACAGTACCACATGATTGGGTGATTCCGTCCAGAGAGGCGATGCCGTCACTAGGGCGATGATGTGGGTAGTGGCACGTCATATGCATAGGTGCGGTACGTATGTGTGTGGGGTACATAGTTTTAAAATTCTTGTTGTGCATGTTCATACTGTGGTTGGGCTAAAATGAGTTTTCTGCAGGTACGCTAACCACGTTCTCGCATAGAACGCTAGTTACGTTACGAGAGAACGTTGTGTGCCACCGCATTTACCGGTTAGTACTAATTTCAAGTTTGTGAGATCGTAAGTTTCATGCATGTATCATGTTTATTTCATATTAATGCTCAATTCCTCCCCTTATTTAAATCTATCACAATTTTAATTAAAATGATAAAAGATAATCCTCAGTCTTACCCAAGGTATTCTATTTTCAGCAGATGGCACGCACTAGGCTCACCGCTCGTAAGTCCATCGGTTAGCACCTAGGAGCTCGCGTCATAAGAGCAAGTTCCTAGGAGAGTTTGGGATGCCTACCTTGCTGTGGAGGGTGCTCAGTTCGATGGGGTATCCTGAAGGAAGGGAACCCTTGCTACTATTGGAACCAAGAGCAGCTTGGTGATGGGACCCCAATGGCGGTGACCCCGCCTGGGGCGGCTGGGTATACGAGTCCCGAGGCAGCACACCTTTCCAGGGTGCCAGCAGGGTTGCTTTTGCAGTTCTGAGGGACATCATGGAGAGGTTTCCGTAGGAGCTAGCCCACGCCTTCGCTGGGGTATTCCCCCCGGAGTGACCTCTACACTTCGGTGTTGGATCAATCCGAGGTGAATGCTCTAGAGAGGAGTGCAGATGAGGATCAGCACAGCAATAGTACAGCTATAAGTGCTATGTTTGCCATGATGAAGACCTATGGGGGTCTAGAGCACTGTTTGGGATGCTTGTCTGGGTCTCTAGTGATAGTTTAGGATGAGAAGCGCCAGCTACATCGTGAGTTTGACAGTAAGGTTGAGAGGCTGTAGGCGGAGTTGGCCCGTGTGACTCTAGAGAGGGACCAGGCAGTCCAGCAAACAGTGTGCTGAGTTAGGATCTGCTAGCAGTGAGAGAGCAGAGGGACAGGGTGACCACAACTCATAGGAACTGCGAGCGCATGCTAGTTCATGTGCTTGGTCAGAGGAATGAAGCCTGGCACAAGGAGGACACCCTAAAGGTCCGACAGCTGGAGCTTGAGTAGCAGCTAGCTAATGCTGAGGAGTACAATGAGAACCTGCATGAGGAGATCCACCAGCTACATAACCAGCTCCGCCCTCACCACCTACCTAGAGCAGCTGAATTAGACTCTGAGGATGAGATGGATGAGGATCCAGAGATGGAGACAGCCGCTAGTGGAGATGAGGACGAGGAAGGTTCCGGCATGGATAGCGACCATAGCGAGTAGATGCTATGGCTCTAGAGCTAGTCCTTCTTCTTTTGCTATTGTTGTTGCATGACATGTGTTTGTAATCTGTTGGATCTTGGATGTGTAAGACTTTATGTGTTGAGTTGTGTTGACGCTGAAAGTCCAGTGTATGTATGCTGGCAATTTTGGATATATGTGAACACTGTTGGCTAAATGTAAGTAATCAGTTAGTGATGTTGTGTGTGGATGATGAATTATTGTGCCTCTGTTTACTTTGTGGATTTATTCTCATCAGTAAATTCAGTGTGGCACGATTTTGCATATGTCTACCGGTTGATGGCAACTCCTAACGACTGCTTATCATTGACGCATGCAGATGGTGCAAACGCGTGGTGGGGGTAACCGCAACCACGGTGTTGGAGAAGGTTCCTCCGGAGGTGGGGCTCACAGGAATGAGGAAAGAGCACCATCACCGCCACCACCACCGCCTCCTCCGTACACTGTGGATGTGTTTTCGCGTAGTTTTTGGGGAGCCAACGAAACATGGAGCAAATGCAGTGAAATATGGAACCTGCCCTACGCAACATCATCGACTACACCCGCCGTGGGGATAACCAGGGAGGTCGCCAAGTGAACTAGTATAGCTCTTTCAAGGACTTCATGGACACAAAACCACTGGTCTTTAAAGAGGCCGTGGAACAGCTTGAGGCGGATGAATGGATTAACACCATGGAGCAGAAGTTCCGTCTCCTTCGGTTGACCGAAGAGCTCAAGGCAGAGTACGCAGCGCATCAGTTGCAAGGACTTGCTGGGATATGGTGGTCCCATCATCGTACCACTTATCCAGAGGGAACCCCGATCACCTGGAACCGCTTCACCACCGCTTTCTGGGGAAATTATATTCCTCTTGGTGTGGTGGAGATGAAGATTGGAGAATTCATGAAGCTGTCTCAGGGCACCAAGACCATGAAAGAATATCTGCACGGTTTTAACAATCTCGCTCGCTATGCTCCGGAGTTTGTTAACACAGATGACACTCAACTCAGCAGAAGCCGTACAAGGTAGTAGTGGCTCCAGCAAAGCCAAGGACCAATCAAGCTGCAGCACCAACTGCCAAGACCATGACCAAGGGGCTGTGCTACAACTGCCACAAGATGGGGCACTTTGCTAAAGATTGTCCCTACCCCAAGAAGCAGCAGACAACCTACCCAGCCCGTGTGCACCACACTTCGATAGAGGAGACCCGAAAGGAGAACCGGTAACAGCTGGTATGTTCCCTATCAACCAACATCTTGCAGTTGTTTTGTTTGATTCTGGATCATCACATTCATTTATGAGCCAAGCATTTGCACAAAAGCATGATCAACCAGTTACCGAGTTGGGTTGTGGTTATCGCATCAGTTCAGCTGGGGCTGATGTGTTGACCAACAAAGCAGTAACAGGGGCTACCATGGATATTAGCGGCCGAAAGTTTCTCGTAAACCTTGTGGTCATGCCAGAGTTAGTTTTGGATGTTATGATCGGTATGAATAAGATAACAGACTGGGGTGCAATCATAGATGCAGGACAAATAACTCTCTCCCTTAAGGATCCAAAGGGGGAGGGCATGCTTCAGGTCAGATTACCCCGGCGCTTTGACTTTGCCAGTCTTTCGTGTGCCATACAAGTGGTTCCATTAGAGCACATACCTGTGGTCTATGAGTTTCCTGATGTTTTTCTAGAAGAGTTGCAAGGACTTCCCCTAGATAGGGAAGCAGAGTTTGTTATAGAGTTAATACCAGGTACAACACCAATCTCTAGAAGGCCATACCGAAAGCCACCTAACGAGCTCGCTGAATTGAAAACTTAGTTGAAGGAGTTGCTGGACAAAGGTTTCATTCGGCCGAGTTCATCTAAATGGGGTTCTCTGGCACTGTTTGTGAAGAAGAAGGATCAATCCTTGCGCATGTGCATGGACTATCGTCCGCTCAATGTTGTGACAATCAAGAATAAGTATCCTCTACCACGGATTGACATCCTGATTGACTAGTTATCTAAAGCCAAGGTGTTCTCCAATATAGATTTGAGGTCCGGTATCACCAGATCAAGATCTGTCCGCAAGATATATCAAAGACTGCTTTTTCTACCAGATACGGGTTGTATGAGTATCATGTCATGACCTTTGGATTGACAAATGCTCCTGCATACTTTATGTATCTGATGAACTCAATCTTTATGCCAGAGTTAGACAAGTTTGTTGTGGTGTTCATTGATGACATTTTGGTCTATTCAGAGAATGCGCAAGATCATGCTAAGCATCTAAGGGTCGTGCTGACACGACTGCGAGAACATTAATTATATGTGAAGTTCAGCAAGTGTGAGTTCTGGCTTAAGAAAGTTCCATTCTTGGGGCACATTCTGTCAGAAGAAGGGATCGCTGTGGATCCATCAAAAGTATAGGAAGTTATGGATTGGAAGGCACCAACTTCTGTCTCGGAAGTTTGAAGGTTTCTTGGTTTAGTCAAGTATTATCGTCGTTTCATCCCCGACTTCTCCAAGATTGCTAAGCCCATGACCAGTTTGCTACAAAAGGATCATAAGTTCAACTCGACAGAGGGGTGTGAAGTAGCCTTTCCCACCTTGCGAAAGCTACTAACCACTGCTCCTGTTCTAGCACAACCGAACATCAAGAAGCCTTTTGATGTATTTTGCGACGCATCAAAAAGTGGTTTGGGATGTGTGCTGATGCAAGAGGGCAGAGTTATAGCTTATGCTTCATGATAGTTGAGAAAACATGAAGTCAACTATCCGACCCATGACCTAGAACTTGCAGCTGTTGTGCATGCTCTAAAGATTTGGAGGCATTATCTTCTTGGGTATAAATGTCATATCTACATGGATCATAATAGCCTTAAGTACATCTTTACTCAATCTGAGTTGAATATGAGGCAGTGAAGATGGTTAGAGCTGATCAAGGACTATGATCTTGAGGTCCATTACCACCCAGGCAAGGCTAACGTGGTAGCGGATGCCTTAAGTCGTAAACCACACTATCAAGTGGTCCAGCCTTTGTTTGAAGATGGGTTCAACTTGATGCATCCTGAGGTTCTATGTCACATACAACTCAGATGTTCGCTCGAGAGTCAACTCATCAAAGGTCAAAAGACAGATAAGGGCATTTCTCATATTAAGGAAAAGATCAAGGATGACCGCAAGACTCAGTTTCGAGTGGACGAGAAAGGGGTGCTTTGGTTTCAGCATCGGTTGGTAGTTCTGAAGAACCGAGAGCCAAAGAATCGAATCATGGATGAAGCACATCTTTCAAAGCTTTCCATCCATCCCGGTAGTAGTAAAATGTATCAACATCCAAAGTATCACTTTTGGTGAACCAAAATGAAGAAAGAAATAGCAGCATATGTGGCCCGATATGACACGTGTTGTCGAGTTAAAGCGATACACATGAAACCCGCAGGGTTGCTGCAACCATTGTCAGTTCCAGAATGGAAGTGGGAAGAGGTCAGTATGGACTTCATCACAGGCCTGCCGACTACGCGAAAAGGGAATGACTCGATTTGGGTAATCATAGATTGGTTGACCAAGTCAGCTCATTTAATCCCAGTGAAGAGCTCAGACAGACCTCCCGAGTATGCTGACTTATACATGGCTGAGATTGTCAAGCTGCATGGTATTCCCAAGACCATCATATCAGATAGAGGTCCGCAATTCACCGCACACTTTTGGGAACAAATGCACAATTGTCTGGTAAGAAGCACAGCGTATCATCCTCAAACCTCAGGCCAAACAGAAAGACTCAATCAAGTGCTAGAAGATATGCTGAGAGCTTGTGTGTTATCTTCAAAAGGATCTTAGAAATCATGGTTACCTTTAGCTGAATTCTCTTACAACAATAGATATCAAGAGAGTATCAAGATGGCTCCGTTCGAAGCTTTGTATGGTCAGAAGTGCAGGACTCCATTAAACTGGGTCGAACCTGGTGAAAGAAGATACTACAGTATCGACTACGTGAACGATGCTGAGAAGAAAGTACAAATCATACAGCAACATATGAAGGCCGCGCAATTGTTGATATTTGGGAACGCAATAAGGAATTGATCCGCAAGCGCACGGATATCGGTGAGCACTTCACCCGGGAAATTATCCAGAGTATCGTATTTATTTTTTTTACCATTAGGAGAAAGAGTGCATCTGACTAACCGGTCTATTACTACTAACCTTTAGGCACAAAGAATGTCTTTCGATGTGAGTGATAAATAGAGAAGACTGCAACCGTAGTCTCCTTCTAACCTTGG
>Ga0182004_10003865_pt1 | contig 11974 bp, 7 predicted proteins | sample Sormic07211540_1_FD_120479 | JGI IMG/M metagenome (GOLD analysis project Ga0182004, IMG submission 120479) | Endophyte microbial communities from Sorghum bicolor roots, Mead, Nebraska, USA - 072115-40_1 MetaG | ecosystem: Host-associated > Plants > Roots > Unclassified | place: USA: Nebraska... | reverse complement strand
CCAATCATGGACTAACTAGGCTCAAAAGATTCGTCTTGTCAATTTCGACCAAACTATGCAATTAGTTTTTATTTTCATCTATATTTAATACTCCATGCATGAGTCTAAAGATTCGATGTGACGAGAAATGTGAAAAATTTTGCAAAATTTTTTAGGAACTAAACAAGGCCTTAACGACGAGTCCGTTAAACTTGGATGAAACATGAACGGATACGTGTTGGGTGCTCCGCATCCACCAACTCCGAAGACGCGTTACGCGTGATGATGACACCAAACGGCCACGGGTTCGTACGTTGAGAATGCGGCGCTGAACCCGCCCCACCACGGACGCCGTGCCGGACTTCCGGGTGCCGGTGCGACGAATCCCTCAGTCCACGGGGCGGCGACCGTCCGATCGCGACCGATTCCTTCAGCATGAGATAAGGTGACTCTCAATGCATCTTTCACGAGAGTGTCGTGCGCATTAAATAGGATGACACATAAATAAAATTGCTGATTTGGCAAGATCATTAAATGAAGGAGTTTCATCAGATGAGAGAGAAGTTTCATCCCCATAAAACTCTTGTGGCTCGGTTATCTAGTTTAAAGTCTTGGTAACTATGTCATAAAATTATACATTGAGACTAGCCTACCATCAAGGACGACCGGCGAGCTAGTCCACCCGGCAAGCCCGCGTCCTCGTTTTCGTTGGTGGGGTTGTGTGCCATGCCCGTGCGACGGTGTTGTCGCTTTCGCTTTTCGGTGCATTCCTTTGCCGGATTCCGTGGACGCATCACGTATCATCAGCCGCCGTTTTGCCCGCCGCGCAACGAGGGATTGGGTTGATTTGATCTGGAGGAGCTCAGGAACATCCGGAAAACGACTCTGGTTTTCAGTTTTCGCGGGCAGGGAAACTGGCCACGACGATCGGACGAGAATTAGGCTCATCCAGCCCAGATGAGCAAAATATGGATCGGTTAATTGGACGATCGAGGGTGCTGCTGTTCTAGGTTGGGCAAAGTTAGGCCTTGTTTACTTCCAAATTTTTTACAAAATAGGAATAGTAGCACTTTTATTTGTATTTGATAAATATTGTTCAATTATGGACTAACTAGGCTCAAAAGATTCGTCTCGTCAATTTCGACCAAACTTTGTAATTAGTTTTTATTTTCATCTATATTTAATACTCCATGCATACGTCTAAAGATTCGATGTGACGGGAAATCTGAAAAATTTTGCAAAATTTTTGGTGAACTTAACAAGGCCTTATCGTTCCACGTTGTCTTGTTCGTTAAGTCATGACATAGTATCGTTGACTGATTTATTGTGAGGAAAAAATACTGCTAAATGGCTGGCTGATTCGGCTGATAAACTTAAGCGAACATGTACTCGACCACATATTTCCTCCGTCTGATTGTAAGTGTCGTTTTTTTCTTTAATTTTCTTGTTTAACCATTCGTTTTATTTAAATTTTATATAAATAATAAAATAAAGAAATTATTATTACAATATCTCTAACGATAAAATAAGTCATAATAAAATACTCCCTCCGTCCTAAATTATAAGTCATTTCAAGAATTTTGGAGAGTCAAACCATCTTAAGTTTGATTAAATTTATATGGTAAGATAATAATATTAATGGTGCCTTATTTAGTTCCAAATTTTTTTTAAATTTTGACACTGTAGCACTTTCGTTTTTATTTAACGAACATTATCCAATTATGGAGTAACTAGGCTTAAAAGATCCGTCTCGCGATTTACAGACAAACTGTGCAATTAGCTTTAGTTTTTGTCTATATTTAATGCTCCATGCATATGCCGTAAGATTCGATGTGACGAGGAATCTTGAAAAGATTTTAGTTTGTGGGGTGAACTAAACAAGGCTAGTATCATTACATTGTTCATTAATTATATTTTCATATTATAGCTATTTGAAGCTATAAATCTTTATAATTTGTCTCTATAATTTTGGTTAAAGCTGAGATGTTTTGACTCTCTAATATTTTTTAAATGACTTACAATTTGAAATGAATGGAGTAAACAATATTTATATAAATTTTTTGAATAAAACGAATGGTTAAATAAAAAATTAAAAATTAAAAATAACATTTTCAACCGAACGGAGGGAGTACATGATAAAGTGCAAACACAGTAAGAACAATCCTCAACCACACACACTTCTTCTCATCCCCTCATCATTAATCTTCATCACCATCGTAAGAGCAACAGACACAAACAACCATGAAAAAAGGGGTGCGTAGGACTGTTCCACAAACTCCTCTATAGAGCAGCTTCATAAAACACTAGAATTTGTGAAACAACTCTTTAAATGCTTTTATAACTCAACCCTTTTTCATCGAACAGAGTGCGTGGATCTAAAATTGTTTGGCTAAAAACGTGAAATGAAGCTGAAAACATGGAGCGAAGCAGTCCCAAACATTTCCGTAGGGTATTTGTGCACAATCTTTAAGATTTAAGGATGAAACAACATCGACAAAGCAAAACTTTTGTTGGCTTATTCCTGTTAGCTTCCTATAATAATGTTTATAAACTGATTGTAATGATCCCCTTTAATTAATGCAGTGTCCTTTCAAAAAAAACGAAAATCGCCCTCTCGCTCCCTCCCCTGAGCTGATGCAAATAGAGAGGTACAAGACAGGGAGAGGGAGAGGGTAAATACGAACTGAAAGTGGTTTTAGTTTTTTCATCACAATCCAGGAGTCGCTTTTGAAAATACACATATGTTCCACCAAACTGTAGAAGAACTTTTCAGTTCACGCTCGCGATATATCAGTTGAAACAACAAGTATTCTCCAACAAGACTGCAAAAACACCAAGAGGGACAAAAGCCCAATGCTGAATCAACGAAATATCATCCCTTGAAGCTTCAGTGTCCCACAAGAATCTCACCGCATTCCTGACCGCAGCGCGGGTCACAAATATCAGCCCACGGCGCTCGTAGGCGTGCCGTTGCCCTCTCATTCTCCAAACGAAAAGCCCCCGCACTCCAGGACCAGGGAGTGCATTGGGCGAGGCCAGCCGACTGCCGACGGAAAATATCTGGCCCGCTAGCTACCGCATCCCCACGAACGATGGCAGCAGTCGCCCAGGCCGCACCGGTGGTGACTGCGGCCGCCGCACACACCGTCTACCTTCCCGCCGCGTGCAGGGGCATTTCGCCGCGGGCGGCGAACGGGACGACGACTGGCGCGTTCAGGTTCAGGTGGCGACCCCGGCGGCGCACGCTGGCACGGCCGGCGCGGCGCGGGAGCCGAGCCACGGTCCGCGGCCGGGGGCTGGGGCTCGTCGTCGTGGCCGAGTTCGGCGGGACGTACGAGGACGGGTTCGAAGACGTGCACAAGGTACGTAACATAACACACGGTGCAGTTGCGCCGGCCGCACTCACCAACTCAGCTCCAACATGTAGCGTCGTGGAAGCCGGCATGGACACGTTTAGCCTGAATGTGGTGTGTGAATTGACTGATGATTTACCTACCTACCGTTCGTGCTTGTTGTGTGTGCAGAACATCATCAACTACTTCACTTACAAGGCCACGCACACGGTTCTCCATCAGCTGTACGAGATGAATCCCCCAGCCTACACTTGGCTCTACAGGTGATGAGTGGACTGATTTCCTCAATCCCAATTTGTACTACCTCCTTTTGTATGTGCAACTGCTTTTTTTTTCTAAATTATACCATAACACAACTCTTTTGTCAGTTACATTAACGTCAACGATCCATTAGATGGCGATTATTTCCTTCGCTTGCTCGCCAAGGTATTTGATTTTTCGCCTTGGCTTCTTGTTCTGACGAAACTGACAAAAACACGAGTAGCATCCAAGCATTGTTCCTGGGTTCATTTATTTGATCTGTTTCTTGTTCGCGTGTGATAGGAGAGGCAAGACCTAGCGGAGAGAGTGATGGTCACGCGCCTCCATCTATACGGCAAATGGATCAAGGTAGTGATTTAGAGAACGAACTCAAGTTTAGCTGAATCTGAAAAGGATATTCGATGACATAAACAGGTTAATTAACTTACCTTTCTGTTGAAACCCGCGTCTGATCTGAGCAGAAATGCGACCACACGATGATGTACGAGCGGATCTCCAAGGAGAACCTGGATATCATGCGCCAAAGGTTGGTCGAGACAGTGGTCTGGCCGACGGATGACACAAACACCGGCGAGTTCTAAGGATTCACGCTGAGCAATGGCTGCTTCAGTAGATAGTGTATATTTTCTTCACTGTCATTTCTGTATATGGCAGCTCTGCATGGATAGAGCAGTTGATGTATACTACTCTTCTACTAGGGGTCTGTAGTGACTAGTGAGCTGGGACCCTTTTTGTCCTTACAATACAACTCGGTGAAATGAAACATTGTAAGATGGCGTGCGTGTGTGTGTTCTGGCGGGCTTTAACATGGATGCTGTGTCTTGTGCATAGATTTTGCAATGAAGGTACAAGTTCCCCTTGCTTGTCCCCTTTTTCTTCCTTATTATTAATTCTGATTTTCAGAGATTGTTTTAGGGGGCAATGCCCAATGAGATATTGAGATACTGGACAAAGCATACTGAGACAGATTTGATAAAACAAACCTCATTTGACGGCAGTTACAAAGATCAAGTAGTTGATTTTAGTTCTCAATTCTGAACATATCAGATACCCTAATAAGAATAACCCTTACAACTACGTGTGACCTTATTTGTGCCAGGTTTACGCACAGACTGAAGCTTACACGGTATTAAGAAACGAAACTTTTACTAGCTCTCAGGCTGTCAGTGTCACTGACCTGATCTTTAAGGCCAGGTAATAGATTAGATACAGATACACGGAATGCTGCGTTATACAGACCCAGTTTGGTAAGCACAGATGCCAGATGGAAAGGATCCTCTGAGCTCCAGGGATATCACAGATGAAACCTGCTCCGTTTGCTGAAAGAAGCAAAGTTCTTTGGCCGGCAACCAAACAAAACTGTGTGTGGACGGACGATTCTTGACCTTCTTGCGTGTTATTATCTGTTTTTGTCTATGCTCTAGGCCGGCAATGGCGATAGAAACCAAGCATCTTCAGCATCCTCCCTCTGGAAATTTTCAATTCGTAGTTCAACATCATCCCATTATTTTACAGCCACCTCTGATACAATCAATATAAACTACAAATTTGAGCTGCTTCTCTTGTGGCTTACACAAGGCCTGTGTCCTATTTACAAGCCGCACTGCGCCAGTACTGATGCACAAAATAACAAGAAGCGTGTGTGAAATGTGAAGTAACCAAACTGACCAAGTCGAGAGTTCATAGTTATTTACATTAGCAAGCATAGGAAGAGGTTTTTCAGCTCCTCGCCTCTCCTTCCTTCCTTCCCTCTCCCTCCAGTTTCCTCACCAAGCCATGAGATCAAGAACCACATCTACTTGCTTTTTAGCTCTCCACTTAATCGTATCTTTCAATATCACCGGTGTCAGTCCTGTGTCTTTCAAGCTGAACTTCACCGAGTCAAACAACAAGGGAGCAACCACAATCCAGTTTCAGGAGGATGCCTTCTACAACAGGGCGATCAGGCTTACCAAGGAAGAGCTGGATGGCCAGATTGCTCATAGTGTCGGCCGAGCAGTCTTCGCAGATCCGGTGACACTCTGGGATAGCACCACTGGTCAGTTAGCTGACTTCACAACTCGCTTCACATTCATGATAAAAGCTCCTGTTGCTCATGGCTCGTATGGTGAGGGTCTCGCCTTTTTCCTCTCACCATACCCTTCTGTTGTCCCCTATAATTCCACGGATGGTAATCTTGGCCTCTTCGGTAGTAGTGCTGATCAGAGTGAGACATCCAATCAGATTGTGGCCGTCGAGTTTGACAGCCACAAGAACCCATGGGATCCAGATGACAACCACGTAGGGATCAATATCCATTCCATCGTATCTGTGGATAATGTAACATGGAACAGTAGCATCAAGGATGGCAAGATAGCCAACGCATGGGTAACTTACCGGGCCAGCTCCAGGAACCTGAGTGTCTTCTTGACGTACAAGGACAACCCCCTATTCAGTGGCAGCTCCTCCCTATCTTATTCAGTTGATCTCAGAAAATATCTCCCAGAAAAAGTGGCTATCGGCTTCTCAGCTGCCACTGGTCAATTGGTAGAGGCTCATCAGATACTTTACTGGGAATTCCGTTCTACTGATTTGCAGCTGAAGAGTAAGAAGATGAAAAATGTATTAGTCATAAGCTTGGCTACTAGTATAAGTGGCATAATCTGTTTTATGGGTTTGGTTTGGTGCTTCATGAGTTATAAAAAGACTAGGAGGACAAGAAAGGAGGAAGAAGAGAAGATAGAATATGATGAGTCCATTGACGGTGAGTTTGAGAAAGGGAGGGGTCCAAGAAGATTTCAATACAATGAACTTGTGGCTGCTACAGAGAATTTTGCTTTGGAGAGAAAACTCGGAGAAGGAGGCTTTGGAGCAGTTTACAAGGGTTTCTTGAAGGACCGAAACCTCAACATCGCCATAAAACGAGTTGCCAAAGGATCAACACAGGGGAAGAAGGAGTACATCTCTGAGGTTAAGATCATCAGTCGGCTGAGGCATAGGAACCTTGTACAACTTGTGGGCTGGTGTCATGAGCATGGGGAGTTCTTGCTCGTGTATGAGTTCATGCCAAACAGGAGCTTGGACACACACCTATATGACAATTACAACCTGTTAGCATGGCCATTGCGGTTCAAGATCACCACTGGTGTTGCATCTGCCCTCCTGTACCTCCACGAGGAGTGGGAGCAATGTGTTGTGCACCGTGATGTCAAGCCAAGCAACGTGATGCTTGATTCTTCATTCAGTGCTAAGCTTGGGGACTTCGGACTGGCACGTCTTGTAGACCATGACCGAGGCTCGCAGACTACAGTGATAGCTGGCACAATGGGTTACTTGGCTCCAGAGTGCGTCACCACTGGCAAAGCAAGCAAAGAATCTGATGTATACAGCTTTGGTGTTCTTGCATTGGAGGTTGCCTGTGGAAGGAGGCCTATTGTGCTAAAGGAAGATGATGACAAGATCAATCTGGTTCAATGGGTGTGGGATCTCTATGGAAGAAATGAGATCCTTAATGCAGTTGATGGGAGGCTTGATGGTGCATTGGATGAGCACGAAGCCGTGTGCTTGATGATTGTGGGGCTCTGGTGTGCACACCCAGACTACAATTTCCGACCTTCGATCCGCCAGGTCATAAGTGTATTGAAGTTTGAGGCACCATTGCCAAGCCTTCCACCAAAGATGCCTGTGGCAATGTATTTTGCACCACCAATCCATCTTTGCAGGTTTTCCTACACCTCGTCTGATGGAACACAAAAGGAACTGGAGGGGTCCAACGTTTATGCAAAGACAACAAGCTCGTCCAGCGCAACCAATGCTTCTAGTTCACCTCCCTCTGTTCACTTACCACAGATGGGTTACTAAGTCTGTCAACTTCCCTTTTATTATATGCTAAATATGTTTAATTGTGTTTTGTGCCAATGGTATTTGAGAGGCACACAGCCAAAATACTTTTATTGACTTTATCAGGATGTTTACAGCTTGTGTATAGGCTGTCATGGACATAACTATTATGTACTGAAATGCTCCTGGCAATGATTATTTTTATGTAAATGCAGTAATCTAGGTGAAGCTATAACATTCATCTACCAACTAGACTTCTGTGCTGGTCGTTCTTATATTGTTCATCAATTAGAAAGTCAAGTTTTCATTTCTTTTCTCTTCTTTCCTTTTTCCTTTGCTTTGGATATGGTCAAGCTCTACTATTGTCCTATAACAGGTGAAGGCCAGCTCTGGCATGCCAATTACCTACTGATAGAATAAACACTCACTATCCCTATATCTCTTCTACTTATCATTAGTTTTTTTTATTTTTAAGATGTACCTTTCCAAAGTTTTCCTGCATGCGATGTTTGATGACTTCCCTCTTTAGAAAGGACACAGCATAACTTAAGATGTAAGACATCAGAGACATTGAAAGTAATAAGATCCAGGGTTTCCCTGTAACTCATACGAGAGGATATATCGCTTAACGGCTTAGCAGTGGTGTTGGAAAATCTGAAATTAACAGTTAATTTATGTTACTTCAGTTAATGGTGAAGCAAATATTTGTTTTGTATTGCACAAGGACCTAGAAGCAAAAAAAAAAAAAGAAGCAGTTAGGCGGTACAAAACTTGAAATTACACCATCCAAACAATAATGTGAGTATAATACTATTCACACAACAGAACTACAGAAGGAACTAAATTTTAGCTGAATAAACCATTAAAATGAAAAAAAACGTTGTTAACAACGGTCATGAGTTTACACTTTACAGTCATGATAAGGCACATAGTGATTGATCTCTTCACCAGAGGTCCATCATCACTTGAAACATAATATGAAACACACTAGCATTACCAGCAATTTCATCATGTCCGAACTACAAGATAAGCACCCTTGCAAAGCACATGTGCCAACTACCTCGTAGTTCAATCATATTTTTTTTCACACATAAGAACTTTTTAGAAAAAATGAATCTTACATAAGAATAAGATCCTTCAACAACAAAAAAGCCTTGTAGTCCACAAGTTTGGGTAGGTTACCACAAGTTTGGGTAGGTTAGAGTTGAAACTCAACATGAGGTACCACTAAAAGCAGAGAGAATAAGATTCCTCAAAACTCATGGAATTCAAAAATGTAATATGACTCTTACATTGAACTCAATATATAGTAAACCAGAGCAAAACCTCACCGATACAATCTAAAATCAGTATGCGTCCAACTGCAAAGTCAACCCAGTTTTGGTCCAGAGTTGCACAATGTTTACATTGTTCACAGGAACTATTTTCTGTTTCCAACATTAGAATCTAGCACGCAACAAACTATTTTCCAGTTTTGGTCCAGACAGCAGCAGCAGCAGCAGCGGTGCAACATGAACACAGAGGCATAGGCAAGCAAGCAGCCTTTACCTTGAGGTACTTTCTTCACTTCTTGCCGTGCTGCTTCTTGGCGGTGAACCGGTAAACCACCGGCCCATGGCGCCAACCTTCGAGCGGCGGGTCCTCGTGAACCACCTCGACGTCGAACACCTTCCTCGCCTTGCCGAAGAACTTCTTGTCCGTGCGCTTCCACCGCCTCATGTGCGCCATGACGAACACCACCTCCCCCTTGACGAAGAACCGCAGCGTCTCTATCAAGGGGTCAACCAACGCCTCGTAGTACACCACGTCCGACGCCACGACGAGGTCGAACGGGGACGCCGCCGCGGCCACGTCCGCCATTGCGGCGGCGTCGCCCCAGCGGAGCGGCACGACGGAGGCGGCGCCGCCGGCGGAGGCGAGGAGGGCCGCGTTGAGCTCGGCGTTGTGGCGGAGGTTAGGGAGCGCGTCGGGGAGGTCGGAGAGGACGGCGCGCGCCGGGAGCGCCGCGGCCAGGGCGAGCCCCGCGGCGCCGGTGCCGGAGCCGAGCTCGAGGACGCTGAGCGGGCACCCCGGGGCAGGCGAGCGCGGGAGCAAGCGCGGGGTGGCCGGGAGGACTCGCAGGAGGGTGGAGGCCGAGGGCCAGAGCTGGAACGAGAGGCCCCGCGAGGGGAGCGCGCGGACGGTGATGGGGGCCGGGAGGGAGGGGATTTGGAAGTGGTGGAGCTCCGCGCGCGATGGGGAGGAGGGTGCGGCGCTGGAGGGGAGGAGGTTCGGGAGGAGTAGGTCGTCGGAGTCCGAATCCGAGGAGACGTTGGAGGGGAGTTTGTCGGCGACCAAGTCGGCGGCGGTTGCGGCGGCCATCGGACAAGAAGCGAGATGCTCGGGTTTACTAGGTCAACGCCTGCTGGAGAGTGAGTGGGGACACTGGATTCCGTGGCGTATCGTAGATTCGCAGGAAGATACACGTCCGGCTTCCTATTTTGACGCAGACAGGCTACTTTTTTTGGAAGGCCTTTTGCACCTGGATTTTCCTCTCTCGGCAGATGAACGAGGAGGCTACGGGAGAACGGATCCTACCATATTCTCACGAGAAAACCGCAGACGTTTACTATGAAACTGGTCGTATATTCTTGAAGTACTCCCTCCGTCCCTTTTTAATTGTCGTTTGCGCTTCTCAAAAAACAACTATCGCTAATTATATATTAAAAAATATTAATATTTATAATACATAATTAGTATCATTAGAAAGATCTTTGAATCTAGTTTTTTAACAAATTTATTTGGAAATACAAATATTGCACGTATTTTCTACAAATCGAGTCAAACTTGTGGCACGTACACCAACGGCGACAACTAAAAAGAGACAGAGAGAGTATGTCCTTGGGGGATAACTATGGTATATCAATCCCACGTGTATGCAGGGAGGATTCCTCATCTTCCATATTTTTTCTAAGAAATTTGCTATTTACCATACTATACTCCTATATCTATTAGATTTATGAACCACTAAATGAAATATAACATTAACATCTTAGATCTCCTTCCAACCTCATCTCTTTCTATCCTCGATATGCAACCTGCGTGCGACTCACCCATTGGGATCCAGATGACCTAGGCTAGGAGAGGTGGTTGGTGGACGGTGGCACATGAGGGGTGTTAAGTCCTTCCTGTATAACACCTTTTTGAAGATAAGATTCTACTAATATGAAGGGCACTAGCATGGAGCGGGGGAAGGGGCAAAGGAGGGTGAAGGAGAACACTTGTGCATAATTGCCTACATGATGGCTACGTCAATAAATATATAGCAATTCGCCTTTTCTAATAGAAATTGGCTAGGACTCCTTTAGCGTCTAGTTTTGAAAGAATTCAAAGGAGCATATACACATTGTTTTTTTTAAAACCATATATAATCTACTTTTAGAATAACAATGTTTGGATATAAGTTCAACTACGACGGACATCTAGCGAGATAACAAAGCTAAAGAGGACAAACAAGTAGGAAGATAAATGTCGTGTTTGATTCCACGGAAAGGTTTGCCTAGCCTAACCTAGCATAGCCTTACTAGCATAAGCAAAGAAAAGCTCATTTGGCCCGGTAAGCCTATTTAGAGAGGAAAATCTTGCCAACACAAAAATCAAGGTAGGCAAGGTCGTCAAGAATCCAATACGTCATGTCTAGTACGTGTGTATTGCACTAGCCATCGCTTTCTAATTTTTAGGGCAGTTTAGCAAGGTTCCAGCTTTGGGTCTAGCAACAACTTCGGTCGAAGAGCTGGAGGAACTATACCAAATACTTCAGGAGGATAAGCTATTTTCATACGAAAGAAGAGCCAAAGTTGTTTTAAAGTTAAGAGCCATGGCCACAACAAGTGACTTCTCCTCAATTGCTTCGGTTCCTCTAGGGAAGAATTTAAGAAGGAGCTCTATCCAACGAGATCTTAGCAAGGTAAAGTTACGACTACGAAGCATGAGAAGCAAAGTGTTTCTACAATCAAGAGTTAAGTCCCTAAAAACCTTTATGAGCGCTAGTGAATATACCAGGCGGAGGGAGTATTTTCTAGAGCGTGAATGTATACCTACACTATTTAGATTCAAGTCCTAGTCCCAAATTTAAATGTTTATATTTTAATTAAAATAAAATGTCACATAATTTCTTCTAGATTGTCAAGTTTTTTATTCACTAGCAAATATGCTCATACATCGCAATGGAACCCAATAAATACAAGAATGGCCAGATGCAAGTTATTCTAACTTGTAAAAACATAGGTCATACAAGATACATGGGTGTGACCTAGTACGTATTGGAATCAGACGTATATCCATCATTGCTAGATGTGAGTTGTTCTAACTTGTATGCATATAGGTCATGAATCCAGGCCATGTAAGAGACACGGAGGGCATGAATACAGTTTGAAAAGTAAAAGAAGTGGGACGGAAGAAGCTCTTCACTAACTGGATATTAAGTGCGGGTGGACGAAAAAATAGATAGAGAGAAATTTAACCTTTTAATATTAGGTATATATATAGAGAGAGATATAGATTAATATTATGTATATGTATAT
>Ga0182004_10003864_pt1 | contig 11981 bp, 5 predicted proteins | sample Sormic07211540_1_FD_120479 | JGI IMG/M metagenome (GOLD analysis project Ga0182004, IMG submission 120479) | Endophyte microbial communities from Sorghum bicolor roots, Mead, Nebraska, USA - 072115-40_1 MetaG | ecosystem: Host-associated > Plants > Roots > Unclassified | place: USA: Nebraska... | reverse complement strand
TAACCACATGCATCTGCGGGCGATCTTATCTGGGGCGCGCCCTTTTTCTCGCCCGTTCGCTCAGCAATTTCGACGGCACGCGCGCTATCTTGGAGCAAGAATTCAGGGCGTGCGCCGCTGGTATTTCGTGGTTTCGGAATCCTGGGGGCTGGGCATCGCAGCCCCAGCCCCACCCGCCTTCAATTATCAGCGAGTACCATGTCAGCTACTATGAATGAGCATAGGCCAAACAGAGCTCGGCGACAGGCACATCGAGATATCAGGCCCGGCCTGCAACCAATCACTCCGATTTCAAAAACAGCCGGGCCGAAAACAAGATCCGTGGCACCAGGTCAGGTCACGACTCACAGCTTCATGACTCATGAGAGCAGGTAGCTTTCGCGGACTGATGACAATGACAATGCCGCCATCAATCAGCTGCCACCGTAGCACCAGTAGTTAACAGTAGACCACCAAACTTTCCCAAAGCATATGACCCCACTAAAATCACATTGGCAAGCAACTAGGACAAATCAAACAAACTATTAAAAAAATGACAAAATCAAACGAGAGATTAATCCGGCAAAAAAAATTCCAAACACTAGATGAGGCTAGAGTAATTACACATGGATAGCCGAAAGACAGCAGCAGCAGCTACAAGCTAAAACCAACCTAATCAAGGCTAGAATGAGCACAGCAATTTAGCAATCACACTTTAGAACTGGTCCCTAAACACACCACCAATCACCTTCCGCAGCACTGGGTACCGAGCACCCGAGCTACTTAATGACAATTAGGTTACCCGTTAAATCCAATAGGCTAAAAGATGAAAACAGTGACTCGACTCAGTCGAAGATAGGATTCATCAAATGCTTGAATCGATTGAAGCAGACTAGAGTTATAGACGATTCTCTCTCAGGTCAATTGAGATCAGGTAGCAAACGGATTGGTCTGCACCTCAGATTCAGCCTTGGAAGATTGATCATCAACTTGTTCGATGTTTGAGGCCCCGCTTGACTTCTTGATCTCCTCTATCCGCATAACAACATGAGCCATTGATGGCCGGGCATCTGGGACCTGTGCTACGCAGTCCATAGCAAGCAGCACGAGCTGAGCCAACGGTTCCTCGCCAGTCTGATGTCTCGTCAGCTCCATATCAAACACCTCTGAACCCCACTCAGAGCGATTAACTGACTGCACCCATCTGGGCAGGTCGACGCCCTCGTCGTTGAGAGCAGCCTGGCTGGGAGCCTTGCCTGTGACCAGCTCAAGCAACAGAACACCAAAGCTGTACACGTCTGCCTTCTGGGAAACCCTCCGAGAATCAATAACCTCAGGTGCTCGATATCCAGTGGTGCGAGACGGTGAAGATGATGGACCAACAAGAGTGTTAAGGCCATTGTCTGATACACGTGCTTGATATGATTTGCCCAGGAGGATATTGGATGACTTGATGTTACCGTGGGAAGCCATTGAGCTCGTTGAGTGAATGTACTCAACACCACGGGCTGCAGCTAGGGCAATGCTTGACCTTAAATCCCAGTTAAGTGGTGTCCGGCCAGAACTTCTGTTGCCTGTTCAAAAAAATGAAATCCAGTGAGACCAAGTCACAACCAATTGTTGTATTCATGGTCAACGAAGACAATTGAGACGACAATACATTAGGGCATCAAAGAACATCTTGATCATATAGTGCCATTTCACAAAACTACAATGACCTCTAGTGATTGTCTTCTTTAATCAATCCAGAATATTCCACCAGTAAAGCAGGCAGCAAAGATAACAAAAATAAAAAAATTGCAAGAAAATACAACCAATGATAACCAAGTAATCAATGATTTGGAAGCTTTCTCAACTTGAGAGTTGAGAACTAGTAAGCGACCAATTAGTGGAAGGGGAGGCATGATGACAAATATTTTGTTAGATCTTCCATAGTTCCATGTTGACATCACCGAAGTTAACACATAAATCTGAGTCAAGACTGAATGCAACTAACCTAGTAATACCCAGTAAATAATCACACATAATTTAAGTGCTTTGGATATCAAGTAAGATAAATAACACCTTAACCCCAACTGATTTTGACTTAGTCTCCTTAGAGCCTGAGACCATGACGAAAATTAAGTCCTATTCACAGGAGAGGACGAATATTCAAAAGGGAAAAACATTTTGGAGTACCTCTACACCTACCAACGGAAAACCAACATGAGTCTTAAACATATAAAAAAATAAAGCAATACTCTACACCAACCACCCAAGAACATGCAATGCCCATGGTACTCCCAAGCACACGTACAGCAAAATGGTGATGCTACAATCATATAAGCAGATAATATTATGCAACAGAAACTTGGGAGATGGGGGGTTAAGATCTCACCGTGCAGGACTGCAGAGAGGCTCCCCATGGGCATGAAGTCGTAAACAAGTAGTTTTTCATCTTTGCTGTAGTAGTAAGCACGGAGTGGCACAATGAACTCGTGCTGAAGCTCGCCAACCTCAGAAATGCGTTCACGGAACTCAGGTTCAGACAGAGTAACGTCCTTGAGGCGCTTCACGGCCACAGTTGCCCCAGACTCGAGCACTGCCTTGTATGTCGTCCCGAACGCTCCTTTTCCGAGCACCTCAGCCGACGCGCGCAGCAGGTCCTCCAGGTCGAAAGGTGCCACAGCGGCCGCTGTCCCAAAGAAGACCAGCTTCTTACCGGACGTCGACTGGCCGATAGGAGCGTTGGGGTGGCCTATTGTGGTCAACGGCGCTACAGCAGCGCCGCTGGTCATCTCGGGAGGTTTCCTGCCGCCAGCAACAGCAGCAGCCGCTGGAGCAGGAGGCGGCATCTCCAGAGAACGCGTCCTGGTGCCCCCCGACCTGCGACAAAGGCAGACGAGGAGGAAGAGGAGAAGTGCGGCGCCCAAGGCAGAGCCTATAGCGATTCCGGCAATGGCGCCACCGGAGAGCTTCTTGCTCTTATGGCCATTTTCTCCCCCGCTTCCACCGTTGGTGCCGTCGCCACTGGCGCCGCCGCCACCACCACCGCCACTGCCACTGGGAACAGGCGTCGGCGACGGTGTCTGCCCCGCTGGAGCAGGGGAAGGGGAAACCTCACCAGGGCAAGGCCCCAAGGGTCCGCCGCACAAGCCCGTCCCCAGGAACGCGGAGCGCGGCTGCGACCGAAGAGAGGCCGGGATGGATCCGTTCAGCTGGTTGAACGAGACATTGAACTGCTGCAGCGGCGGTAGCTTCACATCCGAAATCTCGCCGGAAAAGTGATTATTCTCAAGGAGCAGGACCCTGAGGTGCGTGAGGTTGCCGAGCTCCGCCGGGATGGGCCCCGACAGGTCGTTCCCGCCGAGCGAGAGCCTGACGATCCCCGGGAGCGCGAGAATCGCCTGCGGGAACCCGCCAGACAGCCTGTTCCCGTTGAGGAAGATGTTCCGCAGCGCGGCGGCAGAGGCGAGGTCGGCCGGGAGCGCGCCGGATAGCCCGTTGAGGCGGAGGCTGAGCGTGTGGAGCGCCGTCAGGTTCCCGAGCGTCCCCGCGGGGACGGACCCCGAGAGCGTGGCCCCGGGGAGCCGCAGCACCGCCACGCGGCCGTTCTCGCAGGAGACCCCCGTCCACGAGCACGCGCCCGCGACGTCCGAGGCGTTCCACGCCAGGCGCCGCCCCACGGCGTCACGGAACGCCAGGAGCGCCCGCGCGTCGCTCGCGAGGTCGTCGGCCCCCACGCCCCGCGCCGCCAGCGCCGCGACGACGAGCAGGAGCACGGGGACCACGGAATGGAGGCGCCGCGGCCGCCACGGCGGCGGCGTCGGCGGCGGCGACCGCATCGCGGGCGTCGGCTGGGGTGGCGAGAAGGGGCGAGGCGAGGCGGAGAAGGGGTGGCGTCCGTTTCTGGTGGGGTTGTGGAGGACGCGGCCGCGTCTGCTTTGTTGTTGTGCGGGCGGAGGTGGCGTCTGTGGCGTGCGGGGGGGAAAAACCCTAACAAACACTTCCCGTGCGCGTTTCGCGGAATGGGCCTCGGGGAGTTGGGTAATTCGCGGGTGGGATTTATCCGGGGGTTGGGAGGTTTGTGCCGCTGGGGGTTGGTGGGGCCGCCGGCGCTGGGCGAGAGGGACGGGAATAGTATAGGAGGCAACAAACAGGTGGCACGGGGACCTGGATGGGAATGGGAATGGGGTTTCTCCTCCGGAGAGGGAAGAGGATCCGATGGACGGGGACGGGAGTGTGCGTAGCGCTGCGGCGTACGCACCGGCTGTGGGAATGGGAGCGCGACGGTGCGTGCGCGCTGGCGCACCTGCCGGCGTGCCGGGTGGGTGGTTGGGTTCAGAGACTTGCCTCGGGAACGGTGCCGTGCTGGTGCGTTGGACTCCGGCTGAGACCTGTTTTGGAACAAACAAACCCGTGTTGTTTCGCGTGCTGGCCTGCTGTGGGGGTTCTGACAGGTGGGCCCACCACAGCTGGCTGAGCAGCAGACGGATTGTTCTGGCAGGTCTGGCTGGTTTCCTACTGCAGCCTGATACGGTAGCGCTCTCCATTTTTTTAAATAAAAAACTGCAGGTTGAATTGAACAGCTAGATTTTAGTATTTTACTTTTTACATACTAGTAATTGACATAAATAAACTCCATTCTGAGGAACTACGCGTTTATGACCACAAATAAATGTTGCTTTCCGTATATCCAGTCCTCGAAATTTAGTGGTGACATTACTGGTTCCAGGTGATTGGTTCGCCAAAAAGAAAAGGAAATCCCATGCTTCCTTCGCTGAAATTGCCTCCCCGTGTTGAACATGGCCTTGCCGCGCCCTTGCCTGGGCCAAAACCGCATTGGGATCACTAGCGTGTCGCATCCACGTACCAAAGCTTTCGTTCCCGATAAGCAACAAGAATAGGTCGATGGTGCGTCCGGCGCCCCGGTAGGCGAGTGCCGTTCACTTACCAGTGGATTCTGAACGATTTCGTAAGACGGCTGGCGCTTTGTGATGGCTCATTGTGATCATCAGCCACCACCCTCGTATTCGTCACACGTTTGCCGCTGTTCTTTGTTGTTGATGAGATTGGTAGGAATGGACCATGGCATGTTGACACGTCTCGTTCCTGGACCCGTTCCGGCAAATTGGTTCGCCCACCAAAGTGCACAAACTGCGATGACTACCTTGTTTAGATGCACCCAAAAATCCAAAACTTTACAAGATTTTCCATCACATCGAATCTTGCGGCACATGCATGGAACATTAAATATAGATAAAAAAAATCGAATCTCTTAAGCCTAGATACTCCATAATTGGACAATGCTTGTCAAATAAAAACGAAAGTACTATAGTGTCAAAATCCAAAAAAAATAGATCTAAACAAGGCCTATGTAGTGGTACTTTAGCTTGCTTGCTGCTGCTCCTTCCGTCCCACAAATAATTGTATTTCTTTGACTTCTATGATTCATATTTGACCGTTCGTTTTATATTCAAAAAATGTTAATAAATATTATTTTTTTATAACTTATTTTATTGTTAGATATATTTTTATAATGATGTATTTATTTATGCAGTATTCTGCAGGTCGGCATAATTTGGTGAGTAGAGAATGGAGCAAATACAAATATTTGGACTGGACTGTGGATCTGTCGAGGGGTTACAAGAAGACCAATGGCGACATGTGAATCATCAGTCCTAACTTTGTGGCCGGAAGACTCAAAGGTGATTCTTAAAATCGCAATTCGTGCTGATATAGCGGAAGTTCTCTTTCCGTGTAAAAAAATCCATACTCTAAAATAGTACGAAAATTAGAAAGAGGTGTGCTTGTCGAATGAGTGCATAGGCTTATGAGGCGCATATACACGATGAGACTTTACTAATAATAACTATTTTTAATTATTTATTTAGGGGCGCAATGCCCTAATTTGTAAGTAGCTTGGCCCTAAACAAGTTTTTGGCTGTTCCTTTGTTTACTCCAAGGAATCCATGACCGAGGCCTTATCCTATCACCTGCAAGGTCCAGACATATAGATTTTTTTTCAACGGCCCATCAAGAGGTACACCAATTGTTATATCAGCAGTCCCGACATTGAGGTGCTATTTCTTGGTTGCTATACGCCAAAGTCCAAGTTATAATTTTTGAATTTCGCCTATTTTCTTAGTTCAAATCCCTCTTACTAAGAACACTCACAATGCAAGACTCTATCACAGAGTTCAAGACAATTATTACATGTTATTTATGGTATTTTGCTGATGTGACAGCATATTCATTGAAGAAAGAGGTAGAAAAAATTAGACTTCAAGTCTTATTTAGACTCTAAGTCCACATTATTCGAGGTAATAAATAACTTTAGACTCTATGATAGAGTCTGCATTGTGAGTGTCCTAACTCGGATAAAAGAATTAGTAGATCTGTTCAGCCCAAAATGGGAATGGGTGCTAGGGTTATGAACTTATAATAATGAAATCGACTCGATCATCAGATTATAAGTTCATTCCATACCGAACGATTCTTAAAGGCTCAAAGCCACGTGGTTGAGAGTTACTTACGATTTAGGGTTATATTTTATCCCTACCATCTAATGTGCCTTATGTCATGTCCATAGGTTATCCATTTAAGGTACAATTTTTGAACCACCGTCCGGTCAATGACGAAGTCCTCTAGTGGTCACAGAAGTTGTTTAGTGACCCACCTTATGTGACGATAGTCACTTTGTCACAGTAGGCAAGCAATGACAAGAATCAGGTTGTTATCGTCATAATCTAATCGTCATAGAAACCCTGAATTATTGTAGTGGTGGTGGATCTCCTGTTAAACGATCTTCTATGGGCCAACGACTACTGGTTGGTTGTGGTTCGTATTGATCGGGGTGACTACGACATGCCACACATATCTCTCGCTGGCTTGCGGTCGCAGCGTCAACCAGTAGAAATCAGATCTTTGTGGGTGTTAGGGCAGGAACGCTTGTTACTTTCTCTAGAAACCTCGTGTTCATGGACAGTGATGGTCATCAACGCTGCCCTTGGCATGGTGCAGGAGCAAGTGGTGTTTGGTGTCATCCAGAATGGAGGCGGCCCTTGCAAGCTGGCGTGTGCCTATGACCTCATCGGTGCCTCCGATGATCTCCTACTTGTGGTGGTTTACTACATTTTAGTGCTGCTGCAAGGATCCATTGCATGGCGAGAGTTGGGTCTAAGGTGTTGGGGACTTTCGGACGAAAGACCTGCTTAGGCTTGGGTTGTGGTCGATAATGGTGATGCTTTTAGCATCACCCCCCTCATTAGAGGCATTGTAGTGAGGCCCTTGCCTCTATAGTAGTTGGAGTTCATAGAAACCTTGGTTCTTCAATCGGCGTTTGCGGCATCTTGTTGTGGAGACCTCCTCCTCATTTTTATGTTACAATGCTTGTTTCGTGTGTCGTATGGGGTGATGTTTGATGGTCTTTGTCTAGTTTGTCGGTGTTGTTTATTTTGGTGGTGGTCTTGTTGTCATCTTTGCAGGTGTTGAGTTTTTTTTCTATTTTTTTTATTATTTCTGGTTTTTTTTCTCTATTAATATGTGCCTAACATGCTATATCGATGGCCTTTTGAAAAAAGTTGACCGTTTGCGTATTACTAGAGAAAGAACCATCGATATCTCATTGTTTTTCCTTCCAAACGTTTTTCTTACTTTGGCCATACAATGCTGTAGAATCGTCGTTAACATCCGATAAATCACTCGGTAAAAGAAAATAGTCTCCATCGAGTGTGAAAAGCTTGAGCGCCTCTGGACACGTTTGGATTCCATTCCAGTGAAAACTTGAAAAGGTGAACAGGCCGTCACTAGTTTTTTTTTTCTACGTGAAGTCGGGAACCCACTTTGCTAAAACTATAGCCTTGTTTAGTTCCGAAAAATTTTTGGATTTCACTACTATAGCACTTTCGTTTTTATTTGACAAATATTATCCAATCATGAACTGACTAGCATTAAAAGATTCGTCTCGTGATTTACAGACAAACTGTGTAATTAGTTTTTATTTTCGTCTATATTTAATACTTCATGCATGCGCCGCAAGATTCGATGTGATGGGGAATCTTGAAAACTTTTTGAATTTCGGGATGAACTAAACAAGGCCTATAATAAAAGGTAAACAGTTCTTAGTGGAAAAGGGAGAAAGTGAAAGAAGACGACATGAGGCCCAGTTCCAGGTCACGTTCTCCGCAATGGGCCGGCCATTACGAGTCGAAGGATATCACGCACTCCCCTCCCCTGCAGGCTGCAGCGAATCGCGAGGCGTACTCGGTGTAGCACAGCCGCACAGGCGCGCCGCGCGACGTCGACACGACGCCGTTCCGCCGCGAGGCCCGACGCGCGGATCCTCGTGCGGACCGCCGCCGGAAGGTCCTGCCGAAGCCCGGAGCGGTCACCCCGCCGCGCGAGCCGGCGGGCGGCGTATCGGTGCACGCGCAGTGAAAAAACAATGGCGGCTCGTTGCGTCAAACGCGCAACGCATGTCGGCACGACGCCTTCGCGAAACAGCGGCCGACCGACCCGAGCCAACCTAACCGACCGGATGGCCGGGCTTCTCGTGGTCGCCTACGGCGTACCGCCGTACCGGTTTTTTTTTTCGTGCACTGGTAAGTAATTCAACATGTCACGGATCAATGCTCCAAGAGCTTTTTTTTTTGACAAGATGCTCCAAGAGCTTTACTTGCTGGTCGTTGCACTTCTGGATTGTGCGGCTCGAAGTGGTAGCCTTTCGATCGACACCAAAATAAGCACGTCGGACACGTGCACACAGCAAAGCAAAGTCGCGGACTCGTACGCCACCCCCGGTATCAGACAAATTTTCTACCGGCGTGCTTTGCGACACTGCGACTCCGAGTCTGCAAGTCTGCACGTCGAGCCAAGGATCCAACGAGGTGTGTTGCTCACGCGGTGACGCCGGTTCGTGCCAGCATGACATTATTGGCCGGTGCTGCGTTGTCGCCGTGTGCCTACAAGATAGCTCCCGCGCTTGGTCGTCCTTGTGAGTCGTGAGTCGGCGTAGCCTGATCGACCAGAACCACACGGCCTTGAGCCCTCCGGGCACGACCGGGCATCGGCCCATCGAGCTCGCTCGCACACCGGCCAATTTGAACGCCTGAGCCTGAGGTGAGCGAGAGCGCGCGAGTCGACCTCCGATGTGTTCCCCTGGTTGCCAAGCACGACCTGTGGCGCCTTCACGTGCTGACTTGCTACGGGCGTTCGGCGACAAGCGGACGCAGACGACAGCGATGTGTGACTGCGCGAGTCGTTCCGTCAGAGCGTCCTTCGTTCCTGCAGGAGTACGGGGTGGTAGCCGAGGTCCCGATTACTCCCTGGTTGCTGGTTCCTGCCCCCTCAGTGCTGTGCGCGGTAGAGAATAGAGGTTGACGAGTAGGGTCAGTCACTCAGAATAAACGGGGTTCTGCATCTGCATTGGCAGTCCAGTACAAACCCCAAACGATTACAGTATTTGACAGTATAACTGCTGTCAGGTCATCGAGTTCTTTCTCAAAGATAACAGAGTGATGAAGCATTATCATTTCGCGAAAAGCACTAGCTAATTAAAAGATGAACTGCCATGTTCCATTTCCTTAATGTAACCGTAAACATTACTGCTTTTGCCACTAGGTATGTTGTTTCCCGTCCTGTCCTGGGCTTTATTTGGGCTTCTGGCTCCCTGTTGCAGGTCGCCCTAGAAGTTGATTATCGCCGACAAGCCGGGACACCGACGAGGCGACAGTTTTCGTTGTAGTCTAGGTGTCTATTTCACATGGGCCTTTATTGTTTCGGCCCGTGGTATATTGGGCCGGGCTTTACTTTCGCGCGGCGACTAAGGCGCCCTTTAGCCTGCCGTGTACTAGCAAACGCGGCCGCTCGACATTTCCGGCTGTGCTCTGGCTTCCGCTTCCGCAGAAGGCTTCCCCGGAGACAATGGCAAGTTTGGCAACTCCAAGCTAAAATAAATTAAAGCTAAAAAACCGAGCAACACATTTTCTAAAAATGATGATCTGTTCTGATCACGATTGTCCTCCCAACTCCAATTTGTTTATATTATTAAGGCCTTGTTTAGTTCACCCCAAAAACCAAAAACTTTTCAAGATTCCCCGTCACATTGAATCTTGCGACACATGCACGAAACACTAAATATAGACGAAAATAAAAACTAATTGCATAATTTACTTTTTTTTGCGAGCAAAGAGAGAAGCTTTATTAGCTAGCCATCGGCAAATTACAATCGGCATTTAGGAAAATAAAAACTAATTGCACAATTTACTAAATCACGAGATGAATCTTTTAAGCCTAGTTACTTTATGATTGGATAATGTTTGTCAAATAAAAACGAAAATGCTACAGTCCCGAAAACCAAATAGTTTTCGGAACTAAACAAGACCTAAATCTTAAAAAACGATCAGACCAGGTTGTAAACAGCACCTTGTCAGGTCACGCTCCAGGCTCCCCAAGTCCCCGTTCGCTTGGTTTTCAAGAGACCGCCACTTGGATCGGGTCCACCGACACCCGGCATGTTTTCGAAGACGGGAACACGTGGTGTCGGTGCCTAAGTAGCGGGTCACCGTCGAATTAGATGCCGCGGCAGTGCGACGCCCAGATCAGCTGATGCTGATCAGCCCCCTGCATCTAACTAACATTCTATTCTAACGTGCTACGGAAAATAATCAGAATACTGTATCTGAAAAACGAAGTGTTCACGAATCAGACCACGGGATTGGAATAGTTCATATTACAGGTCACTCTGTTGCGTCATGGATTGATTTCTGGTACATACACCTGATAAGTTTGCTATGCGTGGTATTATAATGGGAGGAAGAGTTTGATTAGGCCACGAGTACTAACTAGGATGCGAAACTATGTGCTTTTGCACTTGGAGAAAAGTGAGGTGCCACAAATCAACAGCGGACAGCGGTGTGGGCCGTTGGTATTTTTCGTAGTATATAGTTCATTGCCAAGCTAGATTTGTCTTTTACGTGCCTATTTCTTGCTTTTGCTGCAAACAGCAAAGCACAGCTATAGGTACAAATGACACTTGCTTTTACAAAAGAGAGAACCTAACTTCTATTTGTTGGGGAGGATTTATATATGCTTAAATACAAAGCTATTTTTTAGAGAACCTAACTTCCACTTGTTTTTTTATATAAAAAGGTTATTTTTTTATTATTCGAGGACTAACAGGGCTTACACAGGCCTATACCATAGCTCGCAGCATTTGTAGCTGGTAAGGAATCTCGTGTTTTTCTAAGATATCATTGCATAAATGGTTATTTAAATAATCTTATTTTAAGGCTGTGTTAATGATCTGAATCGAATCCAACTTTAATAGTAGGGTCATAATTAATAGAATAGTAAGATACTTAACATAATCGTAGAACCAAGCCCATAAAGATCACCATAGAATCACAATTTTAACAGCTATTCTTTATTTTTACCCGCAAAATTGCACACATTTAAAAAATCACGTATTTCATTATTATTTTTTAATTATACAAAATATATTATCATCCAAAAACTTTGTCTTCACTGTTATGCTTAAAGAGATATCTAACTTATAGAGATTAAATACATCCAAAAACATATATAGTTCGCTAATTCCCGGAACTTGTTGGGCACATCCGATTAACTACGTCTGCAAGACAAGCTTACATAAAACCTCTGATTATGCACTTTAAGGTCGTCGTATCCAAATAAAATTTATGAATCATCTCCAAGTGTTCAGGAGCATAAGTGAATAAAATAGTGAAATGTTAGAGCCTCATCGGTTACCAGCAAGGTATCCATCTCGATCGTTGTGCAATTCCTATATAAAGTCTTAAATGTGTTCGACCCGTTGGTCAGGAACAAAATATTTTCAGTCTCATTGGCCGCAAAAGTAAGGCCATGTTTAGTTTCCTACCAAAATTTTTTCATCCATTCCATCGAATCTTTAGACACATGCATGAAACATTAAATGTACATAAAAAATAAACTAATTACACAGTTTGGTTGAAAATCGCGAGACGAATCTTTTAAGCCTAGTT
>Ga0182004_10003863_pt1 | contig 11981 bp, 13 predicted proteins | sample Sormic07211540_1_FD_120479 | JGI IMG/M metagenome (GOLD analysis project Ga0182004, IMG submission 120479) | Endophyte microbial communities from Sorghum bicolor roots, Mead, Nebraska, USA - 072115-40_1 MetaG | ecosystem: Host-associated > Plants > Roots > Unclassified | place: USA: Nebraska... | reverse complement strand
TCGTTTTCGAAATTCTCGATATTTCGTAAGTTCGTGTTCGTTTTCGTGTCCGACTTTACCGTTTTCGTTTTCGTTTTCGTATTTCAAATGTAAAAGTAGAAAACAATTTAGGAGTTTTTCGACTGTTTCCGACCGTTTTCATCCTTACCTGTATCGCACAAATCCCTGCCCCAAGCCGCGATATAGGGGGTGCGTTCAAGACCGCGGGCGCCCGACGCATCCGCCCCCTTCTCTGTTCGCCAGCGAGCCGCCAGCCCGCGACGCATCCGCCCCCTTCTCTCCGGCCACGCGCCCGGCGGCGGTGACCTCCGGCGACGCGCCCGACGGCGGCGACCTCTGGCCTCCCTCCACATCTGCCTGCGATGGCGAGCTCCCCTATGGCGTGCTTGTCGCTCCAGTCCATGGCCACCATGAGCGTCCTTAAGTCCATAAACACCGATGGCCCATCCCCGTCCGCTGGCCCACCGACCGTCGCTCCCTCGCCCTCGCTGACGTCGACCGCCCAGTACGCGGCGGCCTCCTTGCGCTGCCCTCGACATGCGCGCCCAGGAAGACGAAGGCGTCCGGGGCGAGCCCGGGGACGCGGGACGGCGGGAGCCACGCAAGGCACGAGGCCGGCGCCGCGGCGGGGGCGGACGCGGGAGGAGGGTCCGTGGAGCGCGCAAGCGGGCGGCCCCGATGGAAAGGAGGGAGGCCAGAGGTCAGAGGTGAACATCGCGGGCGGATGTGGAGGGAGGCCAGAGGTCGCCGCCGTCGGGCGCGTCGCCGGAGGTCGCCTCCGCGGGGCGCGTGGCCGGAGAGAAGGGGGCGGATGCGTCGCGGGCTTGCTGGCGAACAGAGAAGGGGGCGGATGCGTCGGGCGCCCGCGGTCTTGAACGCGCCCCGTGTATCGCGGCTTGGGGCAGGGATTAGGCTCGGGGCAGGGATTTGTGCGATACCGGTAAAGGAGGGGCAATACGGTCTTTTCCCATAGCCGATCCAAGCTGGCATGATGAGTTGGACTGCCACATAGCTAAAATGGACAAATCTATATGACTGAAGAGATATCCGGAGCAAATCTTTAATTGCACTTATAAGAGAGGCAAGTGAGGAGAAAGCCATGGTAAGAGGGGCAAATATTTAAATTGCCCCTCCACTCCACACCCCTTTGATCTGATCGGCCTCGTCTTTGCGATCATGGAGGCGCCGCAAGTTTTGACGCGGGGCGCGATCATGGAGGTCCACGGCTCCTCTTCAGCGGACCTCGCGAAGAAGCTGGCCGAGGCAGGGTTCAGCGAAGAACAGTTAGAAAGAGAGTATTTTACTGATCTCATCGAAGAGATGGAGGAGGAGCGGGAGTACGGTATAATCACAAAAGAGATGCCCAGGCCAACAATTGTCAAGTACCATGGTATAAACAATTTGTTCGACAAACATGAATTATCCTTGCGGATGATGCCTGCCACCATAGCAAGGATATGATTTCCTATCGCCCTCTTCTTTAATTGTGTGTTTTATTTATTTATTTACTTACTTGTTTCCAAAGATATGGTGGAGAAAATATGGGGATGGGACAAACTGCTACCAAAGGGGATTTCCGTGTCGTGGTCTGACTATAGCACATACCTTAAAGAGTATCACCATCGCAATGTGCATGCAGTTACTAAGGCCTTGTTTAGATGTGAAAAATTTTTAGATTTCGCTACTGTAGCATTTTCGTTTGTTTTTGATAAATATTATCTAATCATAGACTAACTAGGGTCAAAAGATTCGTCTCGTAATTTACAGGCAAACTGTGTAATTAGTTTTTGTTTTCGTCTACATTTAGTGCTTCATGCATGTGCCGTAAAATTCGATGTGATGGGGAATCTTGAAAACTTTTTGGATTTTGGTGGAAACTAAACAAGGCCTAAGAATAGCAGCATAGCTGCTCTCGTCGAGACTGTAAGTAAACCATTGGGTTCTGCCAACTTTAATTTTGAGGATCGATCGATTTTTTTTTAGGATCGAGCGATTGCGTGGCTGACTGTCTCATGGTTTCAATCAAGCAGTGTCTCGATAACGAGGAGCTACTTGTATCTGAGTTGAAGATCCGGGTGAAAACTGAAGAGGAGAGGCTCTTGCAGATGAGGAAATCAAGAATTGTGAGTTTCCTGATACACAAGCGTGCGTGCTCAGTGATCCACACAGCAGGTTGCAGCTTTTCTGATGTTTTTGGTGCCGCTTTGTTGGTACGTTCCTCACCTCTGTAACACACCAAACATTTTTCTTGTATATATATGTTTTTAGTCAAACATTGCTAAAGCATCTGTTTACCGTGTGTACCCTGTGGGAGTAGGGAGCTGCAAGGTGGTTAATCTGTCCTGGTTATTCAATTTTTATTGTTTCAATCTTTATCTATGGGGGCATCTTGGACTGGCAATCTGAGACCATCCTACTTGGTGCTTACACCTTAGGGGGTGTTTGGTTAGGGTTATTAAAGTTTAATAGGTACTGTAGCATTTTTGTTTTATTTGACAATTTATGTCCAATCATGTACTAATTAGGCTCAAAAGATTTGTCTTGCAAATTACTCTATAACTGTGTTCTTAGTTTCGTAAATAGTCTATATTAAATATTTCATGCATGTGTCCAAACATTCGATGTGATGGACGGTAAACTTTAACAAGGCAAACCAAACGAGGCCTTATTAAGTAAAATAGCTGAAATATCTGGTTACATTATAGAAATGTAGGCCAACCTAGGAGGAAATTGGTGGCTTCCTTTTTGTAAAGGATCAATTAGCACCCAAATTCACCTTGAAGCGTTGGATGGTTTATGGATTATTTTGCTCGTCTTTTATATGATCATGATCATTGTACTAATGCAAAACTATGGTTTCAAGTGTATTGCCAAGGAGGCTGACCTGATGCGTGAGTTGCTGGGGCGTGGCGCTCATCCCGTTCATGATTACTTAATCAACCAGGGCAGAACGATGCGCATGTGTGCCTTGAGCCTTATGAACTGCACACACACGATTCTGTTTCTGCCTCTGCTGTTATGTTGGTACGTGCCTGCCTTAAAAACCCACTTTATAATATCATCCGTCCAATTGTCAAACCGATGATCCCACATGAGCCATATGGGCCATTTGTCAAACTTTATAATATCAACCATCCATTCTTGAGCCTTATGAATTGTACTTTGTTGTCTTTGCTACTAGCTTATCAGCACTAACTGTATACTGACGGTTGGCTTCAATTTAAGGGTATGGCAAAGGATGCTGAAATGTTGTGTATGTGGATGCATAAAAATGACAAGACTGTTGATTTCTTTGATGATCCCGTACCTGATGAGATTGGGGACAGCCGCCTAGTCCGGTACAAAACCTTGGATTTTGTGGTTGACATATACTAGAGAAGTCTTCGGCTGCTGGTAGAAGTGGTCCTGGTGGTGACGGGGATTGCGTTCCTGCTGATGCAGCAGCAAACACCAAAGGGTACGGATGGTACACTTGTTTTTTCTTCCTTCTTGATGCACCTGTATGTGGTCTAAGAGAATTAGATTGTTACTTCTTGATGAGAATAGTTTGATACTATGCCATTTCACTGTATTATCACCACGGACAGTGTTTCAGATGTATTGAATTCTCATTATAAGAAACAGATTAGTGGTGGTGAGGCGAGTAATAAGAGGAAGATGAAAGAAGGTAATAAAGAAGCTAATCACCAAAGTTATGGTTTCTATGAGCTTTCATATCCCCCTTGCAATACACTTCATACGTTATGTTGTTTTTGTGTTTTCAGAAAATCTTTTGGATAAAATATGGGATTGGGAAGGGCTGGTACCACTTTACAGTGACAGGTATGATGACTATAGCAGCCATCTTGAGGACAAACGCAATGCTTATGAATTCATTGCTCATGCCAGCCAAAATCTACAAATCGCCAGCTCTGCTATTTGCAAATCTGTTAGTAACCCTCTTGCATCTTTACTAAACCACCGATTATCTAACTGAAACTGTTCGCGTAACATATTTCAACTCACAATTTTTTGAATTATCAGTGTCTCAAGATGGAGGAGGAATTCCTGTCCATGTGGAAGATGAGTCCAGTGTGGTGTACCCTGGATGATCCCTTTGCAGTCAGCACTGTCGTCGAGAGTTGCCTGATCAAGGAGCGTGCACTTTCAATCTACAGCACAGGGGTTGAATTGTGTGTTCCTTCTACCATTGCTTTTGTGGTATGTGTGCCTACTTGCCTGAACAAACCAAACAAAACATGTTTTTTGTGCTGTACCACTGTAACTTGTGCTGGATGGTTGCTATTCTTTTCTGAATCCTAGTGGCTGAATTTATGCTGCTGTTAAGAAAAAAAGCTAAATGAGGGGACGGGGAATTGAAATTCTGCTTAAGGCAGGAAAAATAAAAACCTTTGTCTCTGTCCTGTTATCATTGTGATGTGCTACCCATTGCCACAAATTAAGGGCAGTCATTGTCTCTTTCATGTAATATTGAAATACTACCTGGATGATGTTTGAATTTGGGCAACTGGTGCAAATTTTGATAACCAGCTGTAAGAATTAATAGCATGTTTCAAGGTTTCCAGTCTTGGTTCCACACTTGCTTTATTGTAGTTGAAATCCTTGCCTATCTCACTCATTGGATGTCCAAACAACGTTGAGTGTTTCCCTAGAAGGCTTGAACTTTGAGCATTTGTTGCTACTTTTAATTAAATGTGGCGAGGATATGTATTATACTGACTCGTGTGTAGGATTTATTGCACAATATCCAAGTATGGCCTTAGAGCAAGTATTATAATACAGCCAGCTGCTGGCTGTAAGATTTCTTTACAGCCTTCTTGCAGCCCAACCATATAATGGTTAGCTCATCACTATTAATACATGACCCACTTGTCTGTGTCACAGATTTTCTTGGTTTTTGTGTCTGAGCCGGCTGTAAGCTTGCAGTCCGCTTTTACTCTCTCTCTCCTCTTCTCTCTCCTCCACATCAACATTTAGCTGGCTTACAGCCTGCTATAATACTTGCTCTTATAGACCCAAGTCTTAAATGTTTACTCTTCTGCTGTACTATATATTTAATTAAAAATGTATATAGCTTGGACTAGTCCTATCCAACCCAGCAGCACATACACTTCATTAAAGCAGTAGTTCTTTCGGTATAATTATAGGGTATTTTATTTGATTCTTTCTGTGTTTTTTTACTAATGTTTAGCATTGGTTTCAAGTGTATTACCAAGGAGGCTGAACTGATGTGTGAGCTGCTGAAACAAGGTGCTGAGCATTATGACGACATCATGCAGCGGAGCAGTGTGATCCGCATGTGCGCCTTGGGCCTTGTGGACATCACTGAAAACCAATCTATTGTCTCTGCTGCTGCAATGATGGTTAGTGCCTACCTGCCTCCTGTCAATATGTGCTGAACTTTAACAAGTATCGATCCATTTATTTTCTGTAAAATTACCTGCTGATATTGGCACTAGTTGCAAACTGATGGTTGTATTCAATTCAAGGATATGGCAAATGAGGCCAACAAGATGTGTGCTTATATGAAGAAAGGGAACCAGCTTGTTACAAGATTGTCTGAGTCTCCTGAGCTCAAGAGACAGCTTAATCCGGAGAAAAGCCTTGGATGTTATGACCAGCATATTGCATGATTCTTCCTAAGGTTAGTGGAAAATACTATTTCTTTCATGGCCATAGGTGCACATAATTGCATGTCTTTCTGGTCCGGCGAATTACTCCCCATAGCTGTGTGCATGATGTTTGTTTCAGCGTTTTTATTTCTGGACATTTGTTAATGTATTTGTGCTGGTTCACATACTAGTCATGCTTGGCACTATGTTGTCTGGTATGTAAGAACCAACAAACATTTGAGTTTCTTGTCTCCTCAATTGAACAGTCACGGCAATGCTGACTGGTGAGATATGGATGGAAGCATATTTTTGTTTTTTTATTTTTCCCCACTTGGGCCTGCTGTCTTGTTTGGTAACCCGTATCTACCCTACTAACTTACCAACTTTTTCTTTGCTAGAACCACACCAAAAAATGTTCCCCGCTGAGAAGCACCCAATTCATCCACCCACATAAATATACCCATAAAAATAATATCTTTAAAATGAACTTTTCAGATTTACTTGTACATCTTCTCTCTCTTTACTCAAATCCAATGGTGAAGATTATGTGTGTCAACGTCCTCATCCTCCTCTCCAACTCGTGCGACGCCCATCGTCTGCCGTCTGGTGCCTCCTTTCCCATCCCAAGATACGTTGTTGCCTGTGCCTGCCTCGTACAAGGTAATTGCACAAATCGATCCTGTCCTGCCTGATTTTATTGTTGCTGTGTTTATGCCTACGATCTGTTTTTCCCATATTGTAATTTCGAGTAATTGTATGATGACAAGATCTGCATGATTATTGTTCTCTAAAGTCTAATGCAAGTATTTTCTGATATGGAATTACTCACATATTGTTAAACCTCTCTGTTATAAAACAAGGTAAAAGCTATGTATAATCATGAGAGGCAGATCCATGGAAATAATACTACCTTAGTTCATTGAGCTAGAGTGATCAGTTAAGTCATGCCTGTCTAATGGAATATGCTTTTTAGAAACAATTTTAAGTAGTCTGATGAATATTTGTTCTTAATTATATCTTTCTCTCTTTGTTTTTTATTGTTTCGATGGCCATAGATGCCAGACGTTTTCTTGCATAGCTTGAAATACAAAGTTTTAATGTGTTAGTATAAAGTTCATGAATTTTAAAAATAAAATTAAAATTACAAAGTTTAAAATCTTAAAGTAAAAAGTTCTAATATTCTAGTATAGAGTTTCTAAATTTATAAAGTGTAAAGTTTGAAATTACAAGTTTCAAAGTTTGAAATACAAAATTTTAAATGTGCTAGTATAAAGTTTAAAATGTGCTAGTATAAATTTTTAAATCTCAAAATAGAAAATTTTAAATATGCTAGTATAAAGTTCTTGAATTTTAAATTTAAAGTTTGAAATTGTAAGGTTCCAAAACTTGAAATACAAAGTTTTAAATGTGGTAGTATAAAGTTTCTAAATTTTAAATTACAAAGTTTTGAATCTCAAAGTAAAAAGTAAAAAAGTGGTAGTACAAAGTTTTTGTAAAGTTCTAAATTTACAAGTTTCAAAGTTTAAAATGTGCTACTATAAAGTATCACTATGGTATACTTGCCAATAAAACTTTCTAAAGTTTATCTAGATTTGTATAAAATGTTAGCAACATTTAAATATTTAAATAAGTTTATTAAAAATATATATTTAATGATAGTAATTATATACTATAAATATTAATATTTTCTTGTACTCCCGCTATACGCATAAAGAAAGTCGTTTAGGACAACGACACAGTCTTCAAAACCTAACTTTGACTCCTTGTTTCTATAAAAATAATTATCAAAAAGTGGTTATGAAAGTATTTTTCAAGACAAATCTATTCATATGGTTTTTATATTTTTCGAACTCAACAACTTAAAGGTTATTCATGATTTATATTCTCAATGTTTGACCCAAACTCTGTTCAAAATAACTTTTTTTATAAGTACGGAGAGAGTATATATTTATTCACAGTTAAAAATGTTTAACTCCACAAAAGCTAAAATAGCATTTATTTTGGGACGAAAAGATTACTTGATACAACAGTTTGTATGAGATATGACATATAGTAGATATAGCCGTGGTAGGTTGTATGACTGCAACCGCTGGCATCTACTCCTAATTTTGAAAGGTGTCCAATACGTTGCTGAATCACATGACTCTAATCCCTAAATTCCAAAATAAGTGTTGTTATACGCGCCGGTCAACGTTCTAAAGTTTGACTAGAATTACATAAGATGTTACCAATATTTATATCTTTAAATAGGTTCATTATAAAAATATATTTAATGATCTATTTAATTATACTAATTATATATTATAAGTACTAATATTTTCTTGTATATATTTAGTTAAAGTTAAAAGTGTTTAACTTCTCGAAAAAGCTAAAATAACATTAATTTTTTGATGGAAGATATACCCAATACAAAAATTTATATGAGATATGACATATACTACATATAGCCGTGGTAAGTTGTGTGTCTGCGGCCACATGCCTTGCTGAACCACATGACACTACTTCCTCCATCTCAAAATAAGTATCACTATAGTATACACATCAGTTAAACTTTCTAAAGTTTGACTAAATTTATATAAGATGTTAGCAATACTTGTATCTTTATATAAGTTTATTATAAACCATATTCAATGGTTATTTAATGATATTAATTATGTACTATAAATATTAATATTTTTATATATATACACACACATACGGCAACGCTATTCTACACCGCAAGTCAAAATTGAGTAGAAAAAATACTGAGCATACTGGAGAGTGTTCAGTATCATCTTATCCAACACGTAGGACCATGGAATACTGAAACACGAATACTGAATTCTGTTCAGTATAGCAGTTTGGTGTAGAATAGTATTCTACACCTAGGGTGTAGAATATATATGATCAAAGCTAAAAGTGTTTAGCTCCTAAAAAAGTTAAAACAATATTTATTTTGTGACGGAAGAAGTGCCTAATACAACAATTTGTATGAGATATGACACATACTCCCTATGTCCCAAAATAGAAGTCAATTTTTTTAACTTTGACCAACTATATACAAAAAGTATAATGTTTATAATATATAATTAGTTTAATTAGATATATCGTTAAATTTACTATCATAATAAATTCATTTGGAGATATAAAAGTTACACATATTTTCTACAAATCTAGTCAACATTGAGAAAGTTTGACCTGCACACATCCCGTAGCGTCATCTATTCTGTGATGGAGGGGGTAGTATATATAGCTGTGCTAGGTTGTGTGTCTGCTGCCGTTGACATCTACTCCTAAGTTGAAAGGGGGTCTAATACGTTGTTGAATCACATGACTTTACTCTCTCCATTCCAAAATAAGTGTTGCTATGGTATACGCACCGGTCAAACTTTCTAGAGTTTGACTAGATTTATATAAGATATTAGCAATATTTATATCTTTAAATAAATTTATCATAAAAATATATTTAATGGTCTACTTAATTATATTAATTATATACTATAAATATTGATATTTTTTTATATTTGATCAAAGTTAGAAGTGTTTAACTCCTCGAGAAACTAGAACGAAGCAATACTTGATATGGCAATTTGTATGAGATGCAATATACTCCCTCCGTCCCAAAATAAGTGTCGTTTTCACTTCCCGAGAAATAACTTTAACTAAATATATAGTAAAAAATATTAGTATTTATAGTATATAATTAGTATCATTGGAAAGATCTTTAAGTCTAGTTTTTTAATAAATTTATTTAGAGATATAAATATTGCATATATTTTCCTTAAATTGAGTCAAACTTTTGGCACAAAAAATCTAAAACGACACTTTTTTGTGACGGAGGAAGTATGACACAACACATATAGGTTAGGTGTCTGCGACGACTGGCATTTATTCCCTCTGTCCTTAAAAAAGAATCATTCTCGATTCTAAAAAGTAAACAACTTTTTAACTTTGACCAAATATATTTAATAAAATATTAATATTTATGGTACATAATTTATTATTATTAGGTTATTATTTAAATATACTTTTATAATAAATTTATTTTGAAGATATATATTTATATATATTTTCTATAAATTTAATTAAATTTAAAAAAGTTTGACCACCACAATTTCTATAACAAGACCTTTTTCTGTTAGAGAAAAAAGAGAGTACATCTACATCTAATAAAGCTGCATGTCTGTGGTTCAACTTTTAACTTGGGAGCCGAAGGGGACATGACATGGATGCAACGTCATGCATCTGGCCTCATATCTCGTGGTGCCTCGCGGACTGCGCGCGCGCGCGGTGCCACTCGCCGCCCGTTGTGGGCTGCGGGCGGGCGTCCGTCCACGTCCAGTCAGTGCGTTGTTGGCTGGTTGCGTGCATGCATGCGCCTGTACAAGTCTGCATGCACGCGCTGACGCATGCAGTGGCCACTCGATCGTCCACCGTACATAGGCACTCGCCACAGAACAAACAGAAGTACTAGTCCACAGCGGCATCCGTATCCAATAATGTATCATAGCATGTACATGCTCAGTATGTGCTATCTGCACCGTTCAAAACTGTTTTGAGATTCGTGTTACATACACTACCTAATGTGAAACTCTGCATGCGCGCACGCACGCACGCACAAGGAGACATGACTGGCTACCTCAACGATGAGTCATGCTCATGCATGGCTCGATCAACTTGTTGTTTTGTTTTCCGGCGGTGTGCCTTGCCTTGCACACGAAACTCGAAACTTACTCGGAATTGAAGTGTAGTGTGCGGACTCTTAGCTTGATGCCCATATAACCATAGTGGTCAATTATTCCATAGGCATTGCAATATATATGCAGTGCACGCATGGAGGTGTTTTCTATGCTACAACTACATACAAAGCAAGGCTACAATCTTGCTTGCTTGCTAAGAGCAAGTATAATAACAGACTAATGCCGAGGGAGACGAGAGAGGAGAAATGGATTTAGACACAAGAACCAAGAACTTTGTGAGAGAAATATGCGAGTCATATATTAATAGTAAATAGTTATGGACTAGAAGAATACTACAAAAAAGCTTTATAACCAGTAGCAGACTATATTATTAGCCTTATTTTAGCCTTGCTATGTATGCATGCATGCAAACTAGCTGGCGGTCAAAGTAGTCAAGAAACCTTGTGAGAGTCGCCGATGAATCGATCGGCCCAACCATAAAACACAACGTCACCACACCATAAAAGCCTACACCATGACAAACTAAAGTAGAAACCGCAGCGGAGGAAAAGTAAGTCACCGGAAGAGGACACACGCCACCACAAACTGTTTTCGGCGCTATTACGTGTAAAAACAACCCCTAGAGTAGATATATACACCATGTCAATTCCTATATATACTACTTGCAGTACGTAATCTAATGATGATCGATGAACATCCTTCTAATTAGGAAGCTTACAGTGAACCACACCAACCATCATGTAGTACACACAAATCATCATTTGTCACCAAAACACCAGAAATATCACGTCGTCATTCCAAAACCATGACTGGTCTTTCAGGATCGCAAAACGAATCCTTCTTCCTCCGGCCGTGCAAGTAAATGCTTGCCGCGCCGGCCGGCCGCTCAGGCCTTGTTTAGTTCCTCAAATATTTTACAATTTTTTTTTCAGATTTTTCGTCACATCAAATCTTGCGATACATGCATAGAATATTAAATATAGATAAAAGAAATAACTAAAATTACACAGTTTATCTATAATTTGCGAGACCAATCTTTTGAGCCTAATTAATTTATGATTGGACAAAAGTTCTCAAATACAAACGAAAATGCTACAGTATTCATTTTACAATAAATTTTGAAAGTAAACAAGGCCTATAGTTGCTCGATCGAGATGCATCGCAGGCATCCATGGACCATCGGACGTACGCAATCGGTGGAGCTGAAACGGCAGGGTTACGTTCAATTCACTCCTCTCATATGTGGAAGGTAGCGCGCGCGAGAGAGATCGAGCCAGTGCAGGCGTTGCATCGACCATGCACGCACGCACGCGCGGCCGCGCCAGCAACGTGTCGGCGCCGTCGACTCCACGTAGCCGCGCGCCGCGTGACCGCCCACGTGCCCCCGTCGTCCGATGATTGGCCGGCCGGCGCCTTGCCTTGTGTTGCCTCTTCTTAACCCCGGCCGGGGCCGGCCGGCCTGAGCGCCTGGCATTATTAGCAAGGAGAGACTCCACCGCCAGTGAGAGGTCGTCGTCGTCGTCATGGAACGACGGCTCCGTGCAATCGCGCCCAAGCCCTTGCCGCCGCCGGCGCCGCCACGGAGCCTGCTGTGGCGAGGGCACAAGCGCGGCCGCGATGACCATCTCCTTTTGTCGCCTCCGGTGTCAAAAAGGGAGAGGGAGGCGACGTCGTCGTCGTCGTCGTCGTC
>Ga0182004_10003862_pt1 | contig 11983 bp, 8 predicted proteins | sample Sormic07211540_1_FD_120479 | JGI IMG/M metagenome (GOLD analysis project Ga0182004, IMG submission 120479) | Endophyte microbial communities from Sorghum bicolor roots, Mead, Nebraska, USA - 072115-40_1 MetaG | ecosystem: Host-associated > Plants > Roots > Unclassified | place: USA: Nebraska... | reverse complement strand
ATTCATCTTAATGAAGCCTCAAGTATAAATTCAAAATAAGTCCACTAGTTGGTTGAGGTTTCACATATCAGTGTTCTGATTGCAGCCCTCTTGAACCAAATCTTCAGGTTTAAACTGTATTATAATTTTTTTGTCAGATATTACTCCCTTATATATGGCTTACAAGTGAGAACCATATCACACTATTTGGTTTTTTGGTTACCAGCAGGCTAACGTTGTAGTAACTTTGTTTTCTTGCAAAGAAACAAGGTTCATTATCCAGTTGTATCCAAATAACAGTATCACTGCCACATGTTTAAAGTTAGCAGTGTTCATTGTACATGTTTTTTTTTCCCACTGTATACTTTTAAGTTTGCAGGAAGGATGCTTTGATTAGTTCATGAGCATCTTTAATCATTTCAAGTAAGGGGCTTTCTTCTATTGCCCAGAAGATGTAAATTTGTGCCTGCATGTTTTCTTCCCTACTCCTATTTCTGTTATTTATACTATATAACAAATTAACAATCATTCAGCTGACATATTTTTTGCTTATTATCTAGGAAATGGCACAGATACTGGACAGGCTGATTATAATGCTGTTCCTTTCTCATATGGATATTCTGCTGGTTCAGATGAACCAAATTCTTCGGACTTGTGTTATCGCCCATCATTTTATGTGCCAGAAAGCTTGTTGAATAAGCTGGTTAGTAATAGCTTTGAGCTCTCACTTTTAACTATTTTCTCTCCAAATATGATAGAAATTTATTTCTTCTACCCTGTTATTAATATTCTTCAGTTGATCCAGCAATAATTGTGCAAGGTGCATATGTTCTTCTAAGGATTAAATGCCTGTTTCAGATGGTTGGAGCAGAGATGAAGTTCCTACTAGTGATGCACATTGTTTCCTTGCAATGTATCTTGACGTAAGGAATATAGGCAGGTGGGATTAGAATGATTCAAGTGCTACATATAACAAAAATGAATGGGATGGCTGTCTTACGATGTACCAGTTTTCTTAATATTGTAATTGACATAATTTGTGCTTGTGTGCTCTCTAGCCATTACTCAGTCAATTTTTTGTTCCCGTGTTTTACATTTACAGCCTCCTTCCGAGAAGGCGCATCAGATAATTGCAAGAACAGCTTTATTTGTTAGCGAGCACGGGGGACAGTCAGAGATTGTATTGAGGGTGAAACAAGGAGATAACCCAACATTTGGATTCTTGATGCCTGATCATCATCTCCACAGCTACTTCCGCTACCTTGTTGATCATCCTCAACTGCTGAAAGATGGTGCTGATGCTGTTGGCACGGATAAACGTAATACTGAGAGTGAGCATGCTTCATCTGGTGGGGCTTTATCATTGCTTGGGACCGCCTATGACTCAGGAGATGAGGATGAAGGCACACTCCCACGTATTTCGGAAGGCATGAATCCTGGAAATAGCATGACCCCTGATGTCCAGGGCCACGTAAAACCTGCATCAATTATGCCTGACAAAAAATATCTAGGCAAAGATCAGAATGCTGTCGCTCCTGCAGTTAAGAGCAAAACAATATTGACAAAGAAGAATCCGATTATTACTGGCAACACCATTGTTGCTGTTCAGCGTGAAAAGGTTAATGACACAATTACAACATCAACTACATCCAAATCACATACCAATTCAGGCTTATCTGAAAAAGAAATGATCCTTGAACCACCATCTTTCATGAAACGCACGATGGAGAAAATAATTGAGTTTATTCTGACAAATGGGAAGGAGTTCGAAGAAAAATTGATTGAGCAAGACAGAACAACTGGGCGATTTCCATTTCTTCTGTCTTCTAATCCATACCACTCATATTATCTAAAGTTTCTCCAGGAAACCGAAGAGGTAATTTGACTCACACTTGTTTATGCTTTAAGCTTGAAAGATTTCTGTTACTACCCCTTTTCTGTTATTATGTTGTAGAGGTCAAAAGACATTTATTGTCTTTGTTACTATTTTGAAGATGCCAAAATAAGTTTATTGGGCCTTCTTTCTTTCTATTTTGGAGAAGCCAAAAGAAAATTACTTTCCCAAAATACTGGCATGCAACAAATGTCCCATGCCTTCATTCTCATCTTGTGATAGTGATACTTCTATTTACTTAATATTAATATTTGTCAGGTTTTCATACCTTGCATTTGTTTGTTGATCAATTATTTCATTATATTCAAAACTAATTGAGCTTTCTACTACTGAAGATGTTCACACAATTGATAGGAATGTTGTAATTGTCAAAATGATGGCCCTATGTCCTTCATTCATCAAGCTTCCTTTCTTGTTTAAGTAGTTGCCTTATTGTTACAATTATTATTTCTAATAGGCTTAGCAGCTTTACATCATTCTTGAGTACTCTTGATGTGCATTCAAATCGAGCAACCAGTATTGCCATGCACAACAGATTTTTTTCATGGGTCTTGGTTGCTTAAAATTCTGAGATCTTTAAACTTAGTGTGTTTGTGTACTGCTGTTCCCAATTCTTATTGTATTGTTTTTGCTGAGTGTCTTCTTCTTTTTCTTTCTTTTTTGTCCTCAAGTGCATATGATGTCTTACACTTGATCTCTGAACTTCAGGTAAGTTCACATGTGGAAAGTATTAATCGCTGATGCACTACTTTGAGTAGCCTGTAGTAGGGTCTTTTATTCAGTCGTTGGCCACTTTTCTGTTGGTCCTAATCTTGTAAGCTTGTTTCCCCAGTGTGTGTGTATTGTGAGTGTTCTAAACTTTGTATACCTTTTTGCTTTCTATAAAAGCAGGGTTTTCCTCTGTACAAAAAAACACAAACACTAGGAACTGGTGCAACATATTTATGACATGATTTTCTGATGGATGCATTGTGTTCACATGAGTCAGTTTCTTTGGTTGAATTGTTGCTTACTGGCTTTCTGCATCTCTTTGTTGTTTGTTTTCTTTTTTAAAAAATAGAATGTCCACTTTGATGATATCCTGGACATTCAGGGCATGACTTGATGTAGCTATGTTGTGCTATCCTAGTTTGAAGCACTAGATGGCAAATGTTTTGTTATCTTTGGATTTGGAAAGGTTCATCATCTTCATGGACATGAATTGCTGATGTCTGTTTTGATTACTTGAATTGATTTCCTTGGTTCAATTGTTTCTTGAATGGATCTCTTGTTTGATTCGCTTTTCAAGCTTATACTGCCCATTTTCTTAATTACTATTTTTAGCTCGTAGTATCATAAAAAATATCCTGGACACCCAGAGTTTTCTGTATTCCAGGCCAAATCAATCCCCCCCCCCCTCATTATCTATAATTGTTGGTGCTTCTCTTTTATACCCTGGGAGTACTAAGGTTGTGTGAGACTTTAAGCCCTCTCGCAATGCAGGATTTTACAAGAAATACTTTAATTCCCTCTCTTTGATCAAAATCTTCATGTTCTAAAAATTTCACTAGCTTCTTTACTAAGGCAATGTTATCGTTTTTGCTATGATCCAATGGCAAATTTTAACTATGGTTTGTTTCTCTTTCATTTATTGATTTTGCAGTCCAAGTCACATGGTAGAAGTCCTAATCACAACGATAGAAGAGGTTCTTCTGACCGGAGGGGCAGAAGAAGTCCTGATAGCGATGATAGAAGCTTCCGTGAGCGTGCCAACAGAAGCTCTCGTGAGCGCTCCGACAGAAGCGCTCGTGAGCGCGGCGACCAAAGATGCTCAATGGAGCGCAAAGACAGCAGTTATGGCATGGTATCCAGTGCTTCTGATAGAAGCTTAGCTGGACCATCAGAGAAGCAGCTGTATGACAAACAAGGGAAGGGTAGATTCCATCCTGTTTGTGGGGTCAAGAAGGAACCTACTCGGAAAGTCACCGCAGATGAAGCTGCTGCTATAGTAATGGCGGCTACTCGTGGGCTGGGTGCTGCAAATAACTCACTTAACACCATGAAAGGAACCAATGACAATGTTCGCACCCATGCAAGTAATGATCCTTCTTCCAGCTTTGGAAGTTTCTCATCTTTACAGGACCGAGATGCACTGTCCAAACATATTTCAAATAGTGAGGCTGATGCTTCACTTACAAGTAGTGGACAGCCCCAAAAGGAAGGTTTTGGAATTATTGATGATGATTGGATTGCAAACACTATTGCAAAAGCTGCTGCTGCAGCAGCCTCCAAAGAGGCAGATTCTTCGGAAGCTTCCATGACAAAGGAACAGAAGCTGAAAGCTGAGAGGCTTCGCCGTGCGAAGATGTTTGCTGCAATCATTAAGAGTGGAGACAAGGTGAATGATTTAGCTGCAGCATCAGATCCAACTAGTGAAGATGCCAAGGCCATTCCTGATATGAGTGTCTCTGGACTTGATCTGCAATCTGTAGCTAAGGAACGTGAAGGTAGCTCTGCTCCGTTTGAACACGAGGGGCCAAACTTGACAAAGCGTAATAAAGACTCTGATGATGAACAGAACAGAGTGCGGAAGTATAGAAAGAAACATCAAGAATCTGATGAGGAAGAAGATGAATCAGAGGAGAGCTATAAGCACTCGAGGAAGAGGCATCGCCCAGAGCATTCAAGAGGCCGGAGTAAGGATGTTCATAAACATAAGCACAAGAGTCACTCCAAGGACAGGGAATCCAGACATCACAGACACCGTTATAACTCTCTGGAAGATGAGCAGGAGCATGAACGTCGGAGTTCCAAGTCAAGGCATAGGCATAGAGATGATCACCACTACTCTGATGAGGAGGAACATAGGTCACATAAGCATCGGAGGAGGGAGCATCACTCCAGCTCTAAAAGAAAGCACGAGGAAGACCGATACCAGAGTGAACAGTCTCAAGGTCGTTTAGAAGTGTCATCCCCGTCTAGATCAGGTGCCAAGTTTGAATCAGACAAGCTGCCTGACGACACTGCACAATCAACTGAGGGAGCAACTGCAGTGCCGAGTGAACTGAGAGCAAAAATCAGAGCGATGTTGCTCGAGAGATTGTAATATCTGCATCACATCAGATTAACATTATATGTCCTTGGGCTTGGGCCTCTGTTTTGTAGCCAACTGCCCTTTCAATTTCTGTATTTGCTTTGAACGTTCCAACTCTGTGTGCATTTTATTTGAAATCAATGACCTGCACGCTAAGTTTGTTGGCCTGCTCCACATGTTGGCGTTTCTGCTGCATACATGATTGATACATAGGTTGTTATTATGACCATTTTGTTGAATCATCAAGTGGTCTACGTGTGTAATGTATATTTTTCAATATCTCTGAAACTGTGGGAGGGCTTGTTTGGAAACATGACGATCTCGTTTAGTCTATACGTATTGTAAGTTTTTGACGTGGAAAATTAATTCATTTTCCATTTCAATCCATATAGGACCTGTTTGGTAAAATTCACAACAGCTTTGTGAGTTAGCTTTTTTTTTTTTGCTAGACACTTATTTCTAAAACAGCTTCACCCAGCTTGTGCGTTGGTCTTTAAAATTATGGCTGAAATTACTATTGACTGATTTATTATGAGAGAAAAACACTGCTGATTGATTGAAAAAGTATGACCGATAAGACAAGCGTAAGACAAGCGAACAGGTTCTTGAAGTTATTTGTCTTCTCCTCCTACAAGACATGACATGAGTTAGAGTGAAGTTGAAAAAAAGTAGCTTATTGTAGCTCTTCTTATTCATTTCTCTCTCTCATCTATGCATTGAACAGTTATTTTATCAAACATTTTTTCTAAAACAGTTCAGCTTCATCTAGAAAATTGTTTATAAAGTTATTTTCTAAAAAAACAATTTTACTAATCAAGTTGAGCTAAGGCTTCTGAAAAAGATTGACTGGCTTGAAGAGAACGCATACCGATCATCCAACCAAATCCATCCATCCAGTTGAATCCGATCCAACCCAATTACCCAAACCAGTCGTCAACGGGGTTGGTTTCGTTTTCCGCACCTCCGTGCCCAAAGCGGCGGCCAACCCACCCATACCAGTACCACACCGGCACACCGCAGTCGCCTTGGCCTGGCTCGCATCTCAGCCGTCCATCAGCGTAGGCGCGGACCCGAAACCCGCCGCAACAAAACTAACGGCTCCAGCACACCCGAATGGGTCGCAAGTCGCAACCCACCACGCTGCCTCGGTCCTCCGATCTGCTAAGCCCCCCGCCGGATCGGGTTGCGGGTCGCCACCCCCCGACCCAGATCCACCACAGCTCGCCGCCGGCCGCCGCCGCCGCCGCCGCCGCAGAGGTTAGATTTAAATCACTCACCTCCGTCTCCTACCCCTTCGGTTTGTTCCTTCTTAACGGATCCGCTTACCCGGGCCATAAACCCTAGCTAAAAGGCGCGGTCTGCGAGCTGTCTCACACCCGATTTCCTAGGGTTTGACTGTTCGAGCGTGGGGACTGGACCCCGCTGGGTTTCGTTTTGGCGGGGGGGATGCCAGGTCACTTGCACGCTCCAGCTGATTGTGCCGTAGTTCTGAGGGATTGGGGATGGGGATCTGCTTGGGATGTGGAAGGGGATTTTTAATGGTGTCTCTCTCTGATGTCAGAGGCATTCGGTAGTGCTTGTGCAATGTGCTTGCTCAGCGTATCATTGCTTTGCAATCTGAGTTAGGAGAGAGCTTGGCAAGATTTTAGTCTGGTTATGGGTGGAAGGCTGCCGATTGCTTTCCAGTTTATGACCAAAGGTATTGGATATATTCATATATGCATTCTGTATTCAATTTTTGCTGCCCTTTCGTTGCTGGTAAAAGAGACAGAATTGAGAGCTTTTCCTTTTTCCTCTGGTATTGTTATATATGATGTGCTTCTCTGTATGTGCTGCAGTGGGCGATCGTGTTTGCGGTAACATGCTGGAGCCAACAGCAATGGAGGTGCCCATTGCTGGCCCAGTGAGCAATGCAGTGGTGCCTGCGCCTGTGGTTCACAATCCACGGGCACGCAAGCTGCGGTCTGCAGTTTGGCAGGACTTCACGAAGGAGCGTCGTGCCGATGGTCACTGTGTGGCTATCTGTAACCACTGCAAGAAGCAGCTCACGGCAACTAGCCGGTCAGGCACAACGCACCTCCGCAACCACCTCGCAATCTGCACCACCACCTCCACACGGCGTGCTGGTAAGCGCCGGAAGCTTGTTGTGCGCCGTATTCTCCACAACAAACCTTCCATGGATGGGCGCTCGGGTGAGGGCCACGCCTCAGGTGAGGACATTGATAATGAGGGCACACACTTCGATCAAGAACTCAGCCGCCGAGACCTTGTGCACATGATTGTCCAGCATGGCTACCGGTTTTCGATTGTGGATGATGTGGGCTTCCAAAAGTTTGTCAAGAACCTCCAGCCTCAGTTTAGGATGGTGTCGTGTGACACAGTGAGGGCTGATAGCATGGAAATATATGCAGGTGAGAAACTAAAGCTACATGATGTGCTCTTTAAGATCCCCTGCCGGGTTAGCATATCAGTTGACATGTGGCGGTCAAATACACAGATGGAATACATGTGTTTGACTTGCCACTACATTGACCATACCAATGATGAGTGGAAAGTTAGGAAAAAAATTCTCAACTTTGTGCATATGGAGGCACCTTTTACACTTGATCAGATGGTTAATCTCATTGTAGAGAAGTTGCAGAGTTGGGGTATTGACAGAAAGGTAGCTGCTGTTGTGCTAGACAACTGCAACGGTGGTGAAATTGTTGCCAGAGAGCTTCTCAGAGTCTTGCAGCCTCGGAGGCTTCTATTGAATGGGGATTTGTTCCAAGTACGCTCTTGTGCGCATATTCTAAATCTCACTGTCCAAGAAAGCTGGGAACAGGCATCTGATATAACTAATAGAGTTCGCAAGATGATTAACTATGTCAAGTTCGAAAGATTCCAAAAGTTTCAGGATATTTCAAAGGTACTGCATATGGATCAAAAGCTGCTAGTTGTTGATTCTCCTGATAACTGGCCGTCTACTTACTTAATGTTTGACTCTGCATGCTACTATCATGATGTGCTTGTGCGCTTGACAGAACAGGAAGGACATTATGATGTTTTTCTGTCTGCTAATGACTGGGCTGATGTGAAAGCCCTCACTGAAATACTGGACGTAGTCTATCATGCGATGGAGAAGTTTCCTGTGGAAAACCCAACTGCAAACCTCTATTTTAATGAGATGTGTGAGATCCATGTGCTTTTGAAAACCTGGAGCAAGAGTCCATCTACTGCTGTTGCTAAAGTTGCTGACCAGATGCTTTCTAAGTTTGAGGGCTACTGGGATCTCACTAGGCCTGTAATGGCATTTGCATCTATTCTTGATCCTCGTTACAAGATGAAGTCCCTCGAATATTTTTTTCGGCTCATTTATTCTGATGAGCAATTTACAGCAAAGGCAATGATAGATGTCATCCAGAATACCTTTCACAATCTTTATAATGAGTATAAACATCAATCATCAGATTCATGGAAGAATCCATCTGTTCTCTGTTACTCTAGAAACAGTAGTTCTTGCATGGGCTCTATGTACAGCAATGGGGATGATTCTAAGACCTTCTCACGTATCACATTATCTGATGCTCGACGGGGACTTGATCAGTATATACAAGAGACCTCATCAGGACAATCCTTGAAGTCTGACTTGGAGATGTATCTTGAGGAAGCAGTTTATCGTCAAAAAGAAGGAAATCAGGATAACTTTGACATTCTGGGATGGTGGAAGTCCTTTGCAGCCAAGTATCCTGTGCTTTCACTAATGGCTCGTGATATTTTAGCTATCCCTGTATCTATCATCCCTTTGGACAGTGAAGCCCGTACACTAAATGAGTATCTCAGTACTATGGACCCTTCAACGGTTCAGGGATTAGTGTGTGCACAAGATTGGTTACGGGAAGACCCAGAAGGTATCGCTGACTTTCTCTAACTGCTGTGAAGATTGGTATAACTTAATAATGATTGTTTTCTCCTGTGCTTCTGCAGTTGTTGCTCGTTCAGGTGGTCATGGAGATGATGGAGCACCGCGTGGTGACGAACTTATTGTGGTGCCGAAATAGGTGAATACATTTGAGGCTCTGCACTTCTTTCAGTTTATTTCCAGTACCATTTCATTTTATCCCTTGTTGAAGAGGTGCATGCATGAGATGTTCTGTCGAGAAAAAAGTTGATACAAAATGCTTTTATAAGAAAATTTGAAAGAAGCTGGTTTTGTATGCCATTTGTTTGTATTCATGGATAATAAAAGTTAAAAGCACAAGTCTATGAAGTGCATTTAAGATGTTAATATATGATAGCTTTTAGAATCTTCAGTGCTTGTTAGAGTGATACTTACCTTATGTCTTAAGCAGATAATGATACCAGCAACCTGGAAATAAGTATGCATTGGCAGTTCAAGAAACTGTCAAGTTTTGCCATTAAAATTATGTATAAATTAAGTTCAGTGGCTATAATAGTATTTGTAATGAAAGAACTGTTAGTGGGTGTCTATATCCAGTTTAACTCAGTTTGTACTGGATGGTCATTAGTGATGAAGGGGACCTGCAAAAGTGCAAATTACCAAAAAAAATTATTAGCTGTTTGATTTTGGAGGTGCTAATTGCAGGAACTGAGACCTCTATAGACCGTTATTAAAGTCTTGAAGCCAACTAATTTTTCTATGCCTTCATTTTCAAGACTACTACTTACTTTCAGTCATTTGTTTTGATGCAACTTTATTTACCCTCAAACCATTTTACTATATGTCTCTTTCAGCATATATCTCTACAACTATTTGGCTATGCTTTTGAACCTACTTTATGGCTAGAGCTATTTGGGGTTTACGGTACTAATAAAGCCTATAAAATTACCATAGGGACAGATGGCACAAGTGTAGATTGTTTAGAATGAAGAATTTACAGATTCATGCCTGAAAATGTACTTGCGCGCTTTACATTTTGTATATTTCTTTTTTATCTATTGGATGTCTAGAACTATTTGGTGCCATGATAGTAACAAGATATAGAGTTATGTGTTTTAGCTGATGTGTTTTAGCTATCAATGCAGAGAATTATGTGTTTTAGCTTATCAGTGCAGAGTCAGTGTTACTGTCTCTGGACTCTACTCTCCTAGAACCTTTACATTACCCGGATTATCATATTCCTTTATTGCATTTTTTTTATATCCTTTGGATTATGAATTCACCATCCTAAGTTCCTAACCAATTTAACATTGTCCAGAGTGGAGTATTCTGAAAGAAGTCGTTTGAGAAGACGTGGGTGGCAACGGTACCTGCATAATTTACTGTCCAAGAGCCTCTAGTACTCTCCTGTAAATGCATCTTTCTAGTTCTAGATGCTGATTTGTACAATGAACTCCTGGAGTCACCCTCCAAGGACGGTAACATTATCCGGCCATCTGCTACCACCCAAAACAGCCTATCATGTATTCATGATGACTTGATGGGCATTATGCTGCTCGTCAGGTAGCCTAAGCTATCTGTTGACATGTTTCGCAAGGCAATTGCGATTATTTGAAGTGCTCTTATGATGAACCATGCATGCCCTTGTCCTGGGAGCTCTGAGAACTGGAAGGACGGGGCACTTGAATTGGACAGTGTTGTGTGGAATACATGAAAGATGACAAGAAATTCGTGTTGTTCTAGCCCATGAGGAAACCTGAGGTGGACATACATCTAACAGGCATTTCACATGATCACATTATCCGTGTAAAATGCTATATAGCAGTAGCTATCTCCACTTAGCTTGGCTTGAACCTACAACACCATATTATAGGAAGAGATCGAGTAACAGCTGCCAAGAGCAAGATGCGTACAAAATTGGGTCACCCTGACAACTTGTAGGCATAACCAACCGTACAGAGGCCAACGCCAACCATCGCCCACGGCGGCACGGCGGCCATGCTTCGGTGCCGGTTACCGGGTACTGTCGCCGTCATCAAGTACGCCGCGGGCAGGCACAGCACGGCCAACAGACTAGAATACCACCACGGGGACAAGACAACCAAACAGAACTGCCTTCAGAATTCTGAATGGGTCTTGCAGCTGAATTGACAGTTCGCCGCGGAAAGAATTTGCCTAGTGAATGCTAATCCTCTGCTTGAAAACTGAAACTTTTATCTGGGTATATATTGTCGATGTTACTCGCAAAAAAAAATACTACTGTATGTATACGCTCCCGGACCAAGACGCTTCATTCCCAACTTCACCCGGCCGCTCTCAAGAGATCACCGACTTTTTCGGCCTGCAAGTGGGCAAACAGCGGTGTCAAGTACGAATACAGTTTATGTTTGTCATAAATTTTTGCCTCTATATACCAAGGAGATAATTGTTAGCCGCTAATTATCTTCTTAGATCCAAACAGGTCTAGTTAATAATCAGCTATAAGAACTATTTCACTAGTTAGACCAAACTAGCTAATATCAACTAATATTAGCTGTGACCTGTTAGCTAGATAACTATTAGCAGGTAATGGATCCAAACAGGCCCAAGTTACCCCAAAGCACTCAAAGTTTTAAACTAGCATAGGGGTACAGCAGTACAGCATCATTGGAATAGCCCATCTAACCATCCAAGAGGCTGCTCAATTTCTTGTAGACGCTACTGCCCGAGAAACAAATGGATTGCATATGCAAAGGAACAAAGACAAGGTGCATGCAGTCTGGTTTTGCCTACAGGGATACAGTTGTTGTAACACTCTGGTGTTAAACGAACTAAAACATGACATGTCATCATGAGCATTGCATAGTTTATTGGTTAAGTAAACCCTGATGCATTAACTTAAAATAAGTTTAATTTGGATGAATGTGTTTAGAAATTTAAAGTGTGCTTATTTTTGTGTGTGAATGCTTGTGTTGGTATTTAAAACCCTAGTGTGACAGTTTTTCGAGAGCTTAAGGGGGGAACACCCTAATTTCAAAACCCTAGATTTGCCCCCTTTTGTGCAATTCAAAAACCAAGCAAAATTTGAAGTTGAGTTCAAAAGCAAAGTTGTAGGTCTTGTCAAGATGTACAACTTTGGTGTTTTGAGTTTTTGGAGTTTCAATACAAAATTCAAAGT
>Ga0182004_10003861_pt1 | contig 11986 bp, 15 predicted proteins | sample Sormic07211540_1_FD_120479 | JGI IMG/M metagenome (GOLD analysis project Ga0182004, IMG submission 120479) | Endophyte microbial communities from Sorghum bicolor roots, Mead, Nebraska, USA - 072115-40_1 MetaG | ecosystem: Host-associated > Plants > Roots > Unclassified | place: USA: Nebraska... | reverse complement strand
TCCAGCAACTCGCGGTGGGCGGGGCGCGGCCGCTCGGGCACCGGCGGGCGGGGCGCGCCGCGGCCACCGGCTTCGCTGCGGCCTCCCGCAGCTCGCGGTGGGCGGGGCGCGGCCGCTCGGGCACCGAGCTCGCGGCGCGGGGCGTGGCCAACGGCGTGAGCGCGGGTTCGCGGCGGGCGAGGCGCGGACACCGGAGGTTCGCGACACCGGAGGTTCGCGAAACCACCGTGGGTTCGCGGCGGGCTTCTGGAGGCGTACACCGGAGATCGAGAGGAGGGAGATAATTGCGTGTGTTTCCTATTAGGCCAGTAATCCATTTCAATGCACTGTTTCCAAAACAAATCTGCTGACAGAGCATCAATGAAACGAACAATGAAACAACCTCCACAATACATGAGTTTCACCTTGATGTTTCCTAGGCTGGGCAAAGCATTTAATTACTACAAATGATTGGATCACATGCAAGATGGTGAAACGATTTAGTCCTCAGTGGGGATTTCATCCTGTTTCACCGCTTGAAAAACAACGCCAGCAGAGTACTTCCTTCTCTCTCCTCTTCGTTTCATGCAAAAAGTGCAGTTTTGCTGACATGGCGCTCTAATAAATGTGCATGACATCCTGGTAAAACCCCCACTGAGACTGGCCTTAGAGCCGCGGGTTGCAGGTGCGGAGCGGGCGGACGAAAAGTTTCGCGTCGCAAGTGCGGAGTGGGTAGAACGAAAATTTTTGCTGTACCAAAAAGATGTCTACCTTCTACTCTTTTTAGTTGTAGGAGATTGTTAGAGAGTAGAGACAGACAAGGACCACCCTGTAAGCCTTGACCCTGATAAGATGGGATGACTTGACAATGCCAAGTCCCCGGTGTCGACAAACGGATAACTACTCATATATCACGTTCACGTACGCGGGGCTCCGATCCGATCCACTCTTTCTTTTGACTTCTTGGTTGGCAGGCGCTGTCTTGATTTTTTTTTGTCTACATTTGTGATAAGCTTCCGATTTGTGTAATATTATGTGAACAAGAATACAACCAAAATAAGCTCTCTGCTAAATCGCGTTTATTTACCAACAGGCTACGTTGCATACTCTACCACCGGCCACAACGAGCTTGAACTCCCCAAGTGGAGTGCCCAACTACTTCCAAAAAAAAAAAATCAAACACAAATTCAGTCATTCAGATAGTGGGAGACGGAGAGGGAGAGGGTGATTAACGCAGTTAGCAACTGAGCAGAGTAAACAGTCTTTTAATCCTTTGCACCACATCTTTGCTTTGTACCGGTTTTGATCCCCAAATCATCAAGATCTTGATTGCACAGGAAGCAAGCAAAAGGAAAAAAAAAAAAAGGAAGCGAGCGAGCGATTAAAGCACAAAACTAGACTTGGAACTGAGGAAAATTCAGATCGGAGCTCTCAAGAATCCCCAAATCTTGGAGAGTCCCAAATTGTAAGTCATTCCAAGAATCTTGGAGAGTCAAACTTTTCTAAGTTTGACTAAATTTATATTATGATACGAACTAAGTATCATTAGATTTTTTTTTCTTAATTATATTTTCATAGTATACTCACTTTACGTTACAAATCTTAGTATTTTTATTTATAATTTTGGTCAAACGTAAAAATGCTTTGACTCACCGAGATTTGCGATGGATGGAGGGAGTATATCTTTGCCCCACGTTCAGCCCAAATGCTCATCTTTCCCCCCACGTTCTTCGCAGTCGGCCCAAACAGGCTCGTAAGAGTAGTTGGGCTGAGCGTGCCTCCGTATGGGCCGGCAAACGAAATCCTCCTTTCACGGCCTTTTCTCCCCACCTTTATGGCTTTATCACCGAGGAACACGGACACAAAACAATTTTCCGTGTGTTTCCCCCATGCGGCCACGGCCCACGCCTTTGTGCGTCAGAATTTACCGTTCCACCACCCCACGTCCCGTCTCCAACGGTCGATTTCCTCCCTTCTCTGCCGGTTGCCCTGCCTTCAAAACCCACCACACGTCGCCTCCCCTTAAACCCTCCTCCCCAACCCCTCTAGTCCAAGTCCACTTCTGTCTCCCTCCGCGTACGGCACACCTGATCCCCCACTTCATTCATTGAAGAGGCCGAGTCGGGGGAGGAAGGGGGCAGGGGGAGATGGTGACGGCGGCCGCGGAGACGATGGGGATGTCGCCGTACGAGGCGGCGAGGGAGCGGAATGTGCAGGAGAACAAGCGCAAGATGGAGGCGCTCAACCTGCGCCACCTCTCCGCCGTCATCAAGGAGGCACCCAAGACCCCTTCCCCTCTGGTCTGATGCGGCTGCCTTCCTTCCTTCGTTCGTTCGTCTTCGCCTGCCGTTTGTCTGACTGGCCCTTTGTTTTGTTTTGTTTTGTTTTGTTTTTGTTTTTGCGGCGGAGCAGAAGCCCAAGAGGCGCAGGATCATCGAGAACGCGGTCGTGGTTCCCTCGCCTCCTAGGAGGTCCCGCCGGCTTGCGCAACTCCCTGAGGTCAAGTACGCAGAGGTATCTGTTCTGTCCTCTTTTGCCTGCTCCGTTTTCTTTTTGCGGGTCAAATGAATGCACATAGTATTATTTCGTTATTTTTAGTTATTACTTCCAGACGTGTTTCTGTTGCTGCTCATTTGCTCAGCATGGTAGTTTCTTATTTCCGGCTCAAGGCTTCCCATTTCTTTCCACCGGAAACAGAGCAACATTTTATTTCTCCGCTCTTATTAAATTGAAACATTTGTGGTGTGTACCAAGTTGCCAACCCATGTAGTGTAACTGTGTAAGCACAATCTGTTCACTGTACCGATAGTTTTTGAATTTTTTCCAAGATTTATGTGTCGCAACAGATTGTTTTCTTTCCTTTATAATAAAATCGTTTCAAAAGGCATTTCTTTATAAATGTTTCTTCTAACAACCATCCTGTAATGTAACATGGCACAATAAAGAACATTACATCGTGCCGTTTTGCCTAGCATCCATGTCATGAACTCATCATCAATTTCAACCATTTCTTTTTTACTGACAAGTTGTATTTACCAACAGATAGCACCACACACTGCAGAAAGAATGACAAGGTATGTGGATATTTGCTAGCGGTAGCGGCCTAGTATGACCGATCATAGGAGCTATAACATATGGTCTGCTCAACAATCCTTTTCTTCCGTTTCTTCCATAGATCTCCTAGAAAACCAGCTGACCTCATCTACTTGGCAAGAAGCGGAACAGTTTCCATGAAAGCTAGGTTGGAGGCAACAAGAAAGGCCGAGGAGCTAGAATCACAACTTGACCCTGACATCCCATCCTTTGTGAAGGCAATGTTGCATTCACATGTGGTTCGAGGTTTTTGGCTGGTGAGTTAGTGAATACTCATCTCTATGCAGTTTGCTCTCCAGAAACTTCTTAGCTCATTTCATGTTTTCTCTTTCTGTATGCATGCTCCTCCCAGCAACTTCCGTGCCATTTCTGTCACACTTACATGCCAAAGCAAGACTCCATTATCACCTTGGTGGATGAGAAGGGTGAAGAATTCGCCACCAACTACCTTGCCTACAAGAAAGGGCTAAGTGGCGGATGGGCTGGTTTTGCTCTATGCCATGGGATGCATGACGGAGATGCAGCTGTTTTTCAGTTGATTAAGCCCACGACCTTCAAGGTACTGAATAACTCGGAGCTCCAAGCATGTTTTTGTTTTTCTCTTTAGAATGTTCGGTGCTCATTCACAATGAATTCGTCTCCCAGGTGTATATCGTCCGAGCAGCTTCTGATGATGGCAGTGAGGTTGATGAGTGAGTCTGCATCACGCGACAGCTGTACTAAGTACTAACTTAGCAGGAGGTTTAGCAGGAGGTGGAAAGTGGGATTTGGGTATTTTTAGGCTTTATCTGTCAGGATTGCCCTAGTATGTGTTTTATCTGTATGTCTGTCGGTACTCGATGCTACTAGTGAGACTCCTAAGATGCAGAAGTCATAACTTGCAAAATGCATTATGAGCTATTTTCTGGCCACGGCATGTTGTTGTCCTAATGGAAGTTTCAGAAAATGCATGTCTCGTGACTATTCTTTCACCTAATACTTATACCTAAATTGATGCTTCTTGATGCAACATGCGCCAACATGTACAACAAAACTCTAAGAATAGGACAGAGATGGCGCAAAGGCATGCTAGATATGAAATCAATCTTTAGCTCTCATACATCAGACATCAATGTCATCCTACAACTTTTGAAGCCTTCAGTCCTCTCCCTTCATCATTGAACTGTATTTGCATGGGTGCAGCATCATGTTGAGGATAAGCATAAAGATATTTCCTCCTTGCCAGCCTCATTCAAATTTGTTCCCCTCAGTTCTGCAAGTTATTCATGCAAAACATATAGTCACAACTTATGACAAAGCAAAGAACCTAATAAATTTATCCACATTCTTGACACCTCAAATCAAGTCCAGCTTTGTTTTTCAGACCATCTGGTATCTTGCCCGTGAGATTGTTGTAGTTCAGGTATCTGCCATTTTTGAGAAAATGCATCAGGCAAAGAATGTACGGAGATATTATGAAAATGAGTTATCGAGTACTAACAGCTCCTTAAGATTGACTAGTTTTTCCATTGATGGTTTGATCGTTCCACTGAAATGATTGCTATCAAGGCGCCTTTTTCAAATGATGAAAAGCTTAGCATGGTTAGTAAAATCTGCAGAATGAATGTTCAAAACAAATCAAGTATGCTTGAGCTTACACGGCAGTTAAGGTGTGCATGCTGCTCAAGTCAGGTATGGGGCCTGAGAGATTGTTACCACTGAGATAGCTGTAGCCACAATTTACTAGGCATTATTAGAAGGATCGTCCATCCAGTCTGCTGATACCATTGAGAGATTAATTTTGTGTCTATCTTACATGGTTTTCATCCCTGTCAAATTTGCAATGCTGTCGGGAAGCGATCCTGAAAGACCATGATTTTTTAGATCCCTGTATTGCAGAAAATCGGTCATATGAACACAACAATGATCAACATTTTTCTAGCCTTTTGTTTTTATGCATTTGCTGAATTTAGCGCTTTTTATTGAGCAGACTCGATTTACACTTTGAACGCCATTGACATTCGATTGGATTCGGCTGTCATTGTAATCTGAATACTTACAGTGACAAGACGCGCATGGGTGACTCCTGGGAGCATTCCACCCCCGTCCATGAGTGTTTCTGTGGCAGGCAAGGGTCTCCAGCCCAGTCCGGTGGTAGGTTCTTGAGGCTGCTTGCGAGATCTTCCATTGCAACCACTGCACAAGGGAAAAGCCTAGAGCTTCTCATCGCCCAGACATTTTATCTCACAGACCGAACGCCACCGACACGGCTAATTAACTAGCTCAAATATATATTCAGTCGCCATTGACAGAAGCTCATGCGCAAAAAATGCATACCATCTCTAGTGGCAGTCCTGCCGCCGAGCGGGACAATCTGGTAGATCTCTCCGGCGTTGATGAGCGGGCCGACGGGCGACGTCTCGTTGGGCGTGAGCAGGATCTCCGTCTTCCCGGACAGCTGCATCATGCTGGAGTAGACCATGACGCCGGCCGCGGAGGCGTTGAGCCCCCGGAAGAATTCCTTGCCGTTGACGGCCACGTCGAAGACGCGCCAGCTGAAGGGGCTCGCCGAGCGCGAGTCCTGGAAGTAGAGCGCCACGTAGTAGGTCGCCGCCGGGAGCTCCGTCGTCGGCCACTGCACGGTGAGCTTCTTGCCCCTGCTGGTGGTGACCCCGGCCTTGAGCGCCTTGGCCGGCGGCTGGTTCCAGAAGTCGTCGGGCGAGATGTCGGAGTGGCTCTCCACCATGGGGTTGGCGTCCGCGAACGGCGCCCAGTACCGGTTGTACGGGTCATCTGGATAGCTAGAAATGCCAACCACGTCACGTCAGGATTCCCCGGCCGGCCGGCCGCCGGCGGCCTCACGCGCACAGCGAAGGGCGAAGGGGCGAAGGGGGCGGGCGTACCTGACGATGTCGCCCTTGCTGCCGAATCGGTTGCGCGCCACGGTGCTCATGACGAACCTGCCAAAGTCGGTGGTGTTGTACATGGAGTCGGCGAGGTCGATGACCTCGAGCGCGGAGATGAAGGGGCTGGACTTGGTGTCGGGGCGGCGCGCCAGGCACACGCTCATGGTCCTGCCCTGCCCCTGCGCCACCATCTCGAAGTAGGTGGACATGCCGTGCCGGTAGTTGTCCGTGGTGTTGACGGCGCTCCACAGGGTGCCGTCCACGATCTGGTCGAACACGGGGGGTTCCTTGCCGCCGTCGAAGCCGCCGTAGAAGTAGGTGGTGCGGACGAGGTAGCGCGTGCCCTTGACGACGGGGAGCTGGTAGCAGTACTTGCGCGCGGTGGCGTCAGGGAAGTAGCGCAGCGTGGCGAGCACGGGGAGGAGGTGGGGCTTGTTGATGGCGGAGGCGTTGCCGACGGCGGTGAAGCCCTCATCCTTGGCCCAATTGATGCTCCCTACCTGCACGTCCTTGCCCGACCCGCAGCTTATGTAGAACCCCTTGGCCTGTGGCACTGGCACGGCGGCCGGGGCGGGCGCCTGTTGGGAGGACGAGGACGGGAATAAGGTGACGACGACGACGACGGAGGCGAGGAAGAAGGGGAACGATGCGATCCGGCTTGGCATCGTAATGACATGCTAGGATCCGGAGGAGGACGATGGAGCACCCGCGAAGGGGAGGCTCCGCTCCGAAGGAGAAGACGCGAAGAAAGGGGGGCCAGCCAGGGATGCCAGAAATGTTTATGGGTTGGCCCCCTGGCCGGGCGCCGCATGCATGCATGCATGGGCGCCGCGCATGGCAGGTAGGCAGCCTGCACGACGAGCGGAGGACGATGGCTGGTTTTGGTTTGTGCTCAAATATAGCAAGGTTGAAGGAGTGTACCCGGCGCTGGGTTCATCATCAGATCATCTGACAGCACACAACTGGCGTTCCGGCGACCCTTTTGACCGAACGGCGACGCGCGGTGAAGGGAAAATTATTTTTGCATGTGCTCCCACTCTCTCTACTATTAGATTCGCATTAAGAAGTGTGCAAACACACATCTCAATACGAATCTGCTTTGAGATGTGTGTTTGCACATTTTTCAATGTGAATCCAGTGGGAGAGAATGAGAAACATATGCCCCTTGAGGGAAAAAAAACTGCGTTCGTGAAGTGAAGTAGTACTCCATCGACGGAGAGGTACGGTATTTCGCCGGCCAACGGGAAACGCGACGACCGGCCGACGGGACAGAGGTTCATTGCCGCAAGCTGAGCAAATCTGTCCGTGCACTGCAAAGCCAGGCCCGAGTCGGCCCATCCGCCCATGGAAAAAAAATCTGGACTAGCGGTGCGTTTTGGGCCACCACCTGGGGCTGCCAGTGATAAAGACAAGGAAAAAGTTCACTTTAGGTCCTCAATTTTTATGAAAGTCTGATTTTCATCCCTGAACTCTAAAACCGGATAAAATACATCCCTTAACTTTTAAATCCGTGCACATTACATCCTTGACCTGGTTTTGAAAGCGGTTTTGTCTTTTTTTATTTATTTTGGCTGAATTTTTTGAAAAATTACAATAAATCACATAAAAATCATAAATAGAAAACTCAATTTTGTTGGACTTCACATGAGTACATCTACACATTGAGTATATAATATAGTATGTTTTAGTACAAATTTTTTTATGCGGCTTTAGATTTATGCTTTTCTATAATTAATTAGACTAATTATAGCTATAGTTTCTATGGTCCAATTGTGATAAAAATTATATAGTGGGCTAATTATTCTATGATTGAGTTGTAGTAAAAATTTCATACTCATTGGATCATGTATTACTTAGTTATAGATTTATTCAAGTTTATGCTTGTTAAATATTAATAAATCTATAACTAAGTTATACATGATCTAATGAGTATGAAATTTTTACCATAGTTTAAACATATAAATAATTAGCACAACATAAAAAATTCACCACAATTGGGCCATACAACATATAGCTATGAATTATTCGAATTAATTATAGAAAAACATAGATCTAAAGCTACAACAAAAAAATTTGTACTAAAGCATACTATATTATATGTTCAATGTGTAGATCTACTTAACTGGAGTCCAACAAAATCATATTTACTATTTTATGAATTTTATGTGATTTACTATAATTTTACAAATATTCAACGGAAATAAATAAAAATGGAAAAGACAAAACTGCCTTCAAAACCGCTCATAACCATGTCAGGGACGTAATATGCATGGTTTTAAAAGTTAAAGAATGTATTTTATCCGGTTTTGAAGTTCATGAATGAAAAATAGACTTTCGCGAAAATTGAGGGACCTAAAGTGGACTTCTTCCTAAAGACAAGGACAAGTCCGATCCAATTCGAACGGGAGGTCCAATTGTTTTCTTTTGGTTGAAAGTAAAGTCCAGTTGAGATCAAAGATGAAAAAAAATAACATTCCAACGACCAAATAATCTCACAAGTTCACACTAGTTTTTGAAAACTAGTTTTTTTAATTGTCTTGAAAGGTTCGTGCATGTTGGCAAATCTAGATGGACAAGTAGCGCCAACGTTGAAAGATCAAAATCTTCAAGCTCATGTCAAGTGTGCGGATCAGGTAGCAGTGGTGTAGGCCTATTCAATGACGGGTTTGTGCAAGTTTCATTATGTAGTTTCTAAACAAACCCATACAGCAACCGATTAGGCGGTATGGTTTTGATAGTTGGAGCGGTTTAAACCATGGCTTTTGTCATTGAGCACCACCACTGCAGGTACTACTCGAACATCCACCCCGACATGGGCATCCTGTGCTTGATGTTGTCGAATTAGTTGGTAGGCACCTCAGGCGGCTACAACCCTAATTGGCCACCTCGACCTCCTTTGGGTCCGCCTCGTGCAGTGCATCCCAATGTCTGGCTTGGCTGATTTTGGCGACAATAACAACCCCTTCCTCGATGGCTCCACGTGTTTCTTCTTCTTTTTCCCAAATTTTGGCGATAACATCCATTGCGGCTTCGTTTCTTTTTTCTTTTTCCAAATTCTGGTGATAACCTCCATTGCGGCTTTGCTTCCTTCGTTTTCTTTTGTCCCCTGGATGTGCTCTCCCCTCTACGACTTCACGCCACACCGCCACTGTCAGATGCTGCTCACCCAACCCACATGAGCTGCTTGCCGTTATCGTCCAGCTGCCCATCGTGCAAGTCACCTGTGCTTTCTAGCAGGTTCAGCGGGTTTCCCAACGGGTTGATCCAACCCGTTTGGAACCAGCTTTGCGGGTCAGTTCGGGTTGGTTTGACGGTCCAAGCGGTTTCAAACCAAACCATGAACATGCCTAGTGCAGCTAGAGGAACTAATTCGCTCTAGTTGGCATATGTATCTAAACACAGAAGCGATTAGGATGTGTGGTACAAGAATTGTTATAGAAGCTGGTGGAAAGGTTGGCATGACTAAACGTAGAAGGGAGACCTAACGTGAAAGAGTACAAAGAAGATAATGGGATTTTTTTTTTAGGAAATAGGAGGGGTTGAGGGACCTCTACTGAAAATTTATTAAAAAAACATAACCAAGAAGATTACAGAGAAAAGACACTGGAAGTTGAACCTCAAAGAAGGCGCATGGCCAAGTCCAATGATTTAGCCCTACCCAAATTTGATCCTAGGTACAGTTTTGCAGACATCTGACTTGACACGACCACACCTAGCTCGAAACTCGAACTGAGCTTATTCATTATTCCACCAATGAGAAACCAACCAATCCAATTAAGCTGTGCATACTCCCCTGGCCGGCTGGCCCCTTCATGTGTGTGTAAGTATGAACAATGAGCGAAAAATTAAAGTAACCCACGAACCAACAAAATGTGGCGAAACGATGGAGCTCGATGAGGTGCCTAGCTATCTCGCTCTCAGCTACGACGTGTACGCGTATGTACCAGCAGGCGCGATGGAGGTACGTAGTCGATCATCATCATCATTATACATGAGAGACAAGAACGAAATAAAGTGGATCAGTCCCATTTCCTTGGGTCCGTGATGTTGATCTTCCAGTGCTGGTCGGCGTACCCGACCTCCTCGGCGACGTGCCTGTCCCATGCGATCTCCACCTTCCTCCGCTCGGAGAGGCGGCATGGCCCGCGCATGGTCTCCCCCATCTGGTCGTACACCTGCCACCAGCGCCTGTGCGCCTCGTCGCTGGCGTACACCCGCTGGTCCGCCACGTTCCAGTTGCAGTCGTAGTCCCTGTAGCACGTCCATGGCTTCATCCCCAGGTAGTGGATGGACCACACCTCGGCCGGGTCCGCCCGGAACATCCGCTCCTTGAGCGCGCGCTCCCCGGTGGTGTTTGCCCAGAAGTTCTTGAGGTAGTTCACCCGCCGCGGCAGCCGGTGCCACCACACGAACACCTCGTTCAGGAACCCCTGGTCGCCGCCGTTGTACGACCGGATGGTCCGGCGGTCCCGGATCAGCGCGTCGAACGTGCACGCCGACGGCTCGATCACCATCACACCGGAGTTGAAGAGGGACCCGTCGTTGCCCACCGCCGTGAGCTGCGGGAACGCGAACAGCGCGTCCAGGCTGCGGAGCACCAGGATGTCGGCGTCCACGAACACCACGCGGTCGTAGTCGGTCAGCTGCCACAGCCGGAACTTGCTGTAGTTGTACTCGTTGTAGGTGCCCCGCGCCGCGCGCGGGTTGCGGATCCGCTTGATCCGGCGAGGCGTCCACCCGGCCGCCGTCAGCGCCCGGAGCGCCGGCTTCGACACCGTGTGGTCGTGGAGGAGGATCAGGTCCCGGGTGGACCCCGAGCGCCGGATGCTCTGCGCCAGCACGATCGCGCCGCACAGGTACGTGTCCGACGAGTGCAGCACCGTCGCGTACGCCTCACGCCGGGGACGCCCGCCCGACCACGACGGCGACGTCGCCAGCTCCGACGACGCGTTGAACACCTCCTGGATCCCTGTAGTGCAGCATACACAGGGGCACGTGCTTGTTTAGTTTAATTTTTTCTTGTATGAGCCAGAATCTCCTCATCATCAAATAAATAATCATGCATGCATGCGTTGCTGACGAGCATAAGAAAACAGGATATCGATCGATGTATTTCCCTCACTCCAATCATGCATCATTTTTCCTATGAATCTCCTTATCAAACAAGACAAATCGTACAAGCAAGTTTCTTTAATTATTGTTGTTTTAAAGAAGAAGCTGTTAATCATGCTAGCTGTGGCTGTGTGATAGAGATTGGTACTAACACCTTGCAAACACTATCTATACTTTTTATTTCTTTCGCGGAAAAAAAATTAAAACCCCTCGCTTTATAATATAGCAATCGCTAGACAGTTCAGTTGTAAAACATATATGTCACCAAATGACAGCATACGTACGTTGATCTATCTATCCAGCGAAGCGTAGCTCCCCCAAAAGAAAGTTGTGCTGGTGGATAGACTGAAGTGTTCGTCAAGTCAAAACGACCAAACTAAATAAAGAGAGACGGCATACATGTATCGACCAACGCAAGTAACCACGAATATAATAGATCGATAAAACTTTATTTGCGGCGTGCGTTTTGCGCGTAGGTTGGTGATCCACCTCCACCTGGCAGAATGCAGTAGCATGCAATGCAAGTATCACTAGGCACACCGCGCCGCACGCCGCCGCGTGCGTGCGTCCCCAAAGGCCAAAGTCCCAAAGCCGGCGAGACCCAGAGAGAGAGAGAGCAGAGCCCTGCCCGACCGGTGCAGCTCACCAACCGAATCTAGTTCAATCAGTCGTGTCGATGTATTCGCCGTGCCATCATGCACCGTGTATGTGTGTGCTCGATTGATCGGTCGATCAGACGGGTGGAGGTGAAAGGCCTCCAGCAGAGCGTTAGGTAAAGACCCAGTACCTCCCCGGTATTAATTATTATTATTATTATTATTATTATTATTATTATTATTATTATTATTATTATTATTATTATTATTATTATTATTATTATTATTATTATTATTATTATTATTATTATTATTATTATT
>Ga0182004_10003860_pt1 | contig 11988 bp, 8 predicted proteins | sample Sormic07211540_1_FD_120479 | JGI IMG/M metagenome (GOLD analysis project Ga0182004, IMG submission 120479) | Endophyte microbial communities from Sorghum bicolor roots, Mead, Nebraska, USA - 072115-40_1 MetaG | ecosystem: Host-associated > Plants > Roots > Unclassified | place: USA: Nebraska... | reverse complement strand
GAATATGTCTCAGAAAAATACGATTCCTGTTTTACTATCTTTGCATGACTGTGTAGTTGCTGGGAAAATAAGGAAAACAATATTTGCTATAATAATTAATTTATATTGATTTAAATGCTTGCATGGCAGTAGTTTATGATTTTTAATAAATAATCTGATCAGGCAATTAATCTGGAAATGTTGGTGAGCCTTTCTTATGATAGTAAGTAAGTTAAAAAATATGAAATCTGTTGTTTGACACTTTTGCATGAGTAGGGTAATTTTCTCCTAATTGTATTAACAAACTTGCCCAAATATTATGAAAATTTGGTGGTAGACTTCATATATGATCTGTGCAATGCTGTAATTTTTGTAGAATTTATTGAGATACAGGAATACATGCTAGTGTTGTAAGCCTAATAAATAATAAATAATTAAACCCTTGCTATGCATAAAATAGATAGGGTAAAGTATGTTTGGTGTATCTTTGAGGCACTATGATAGCTTGTTGGTTTTGTAGTAGCTTGTAGAAGAGAATGCAATAGATGGCTTGTCTAGGTCACATGTTCTTGGATGATGTTGACTACTTAGTAGTAGTAGTTCCTTGTTTCATCTATCATGACTCTTCTCTGTCGGAGAGGAAGTATGCACTTACTCCGTAAAAAGCATATCATAATCATCTTGCCTTCACTTGCATACACCTGCACCTCGAGCATCCTGCACCTCCGCTTATTTGTGCATGTGCATCATACAGGCTCATAGGAGAATGAGGTAGAGCCCGAGGAGCAGGAGGAGACCCCAGTGCAGAGACTTTTGGAGGGACACAAGCCAGAAGAAGAGCTACAAGAGTGCCCCAATCACAGGCATAGCACCTTCGAGAGAGGCAAGCCTCGGAGCATCCTAAGTCTCCCTAATTTCTGCTAACTTACTTTGTTATATCATGATGGTTTACTTTGTTGTATTAAGTTATAGGAGTTGTTTGACACCGTTGATGTATAGTTATTCCTTGAATTTACCACCTATCTACCTGCCTTGTCCTAAGTAGCATAACCCCAAATTCTATGCTTACCTTGCCTAGCACGATAGAAGTTGGGTGATTTCCTGTCACCTGCGAGATATAGGTGGATACCAAAAAGGTTTAGCTATTTGATGCTATCATGGGAAGTAACCAAGTATGGGAATGAAACTAAGACCGGGTAGGGTCTTATGGGGGTGGTGGACCATAGTGCACCTGCCTGTGTCGATTAAGGACCGATCATTGGTGGCCCTCTTGTCATGTTTAATGCATGCCCCACACTTAACTAGAAGGATAAGTCATTCCGACTATGAAGCCTGAACACTATCCGGGCCGGGGGTCGAGCCGCCATGCACTGTATTGGCGATGGTTGAGGAGAACGACGAGGGCGTGGCACGCAACCTTGGTATACCTTGGACACCTCGGTCACCGGAACGGTCCTCGGGTACTGGCGGTGCCTGCCGAACCCGCAAATTGGTCCTAGATAGTGTAATACGGTGACCTGTAGCTAACTTGATCAGTGAGTCTGGTTTGTGTGGGGAATAACTCGCCAGCTAGTCAAAAATCAATTCAAATCGCCATCACACCTGGATAGTGAGCACTTGACTTGAGCTTCGTCCTCGTAGTAAGGACTATGGAACACTCTGGTTATGTGATGTGATGAAAGCTGAATGCTATATGATGTGGTACTATCATATTGAAACAACTGTTTCCAATAGTATAGGTGCTAACCTAGATAGTAGATAATGATACTTAAACTAAGCTAAATAAAAGCAAGAGGTTTCATATATAACCTTTTAGATGGGTTAAGCTTTTATGCAAAAGGGTGTCCAGCTATCATGATCCTTGAGAGTCTTTTATTTCTAGTTTATGACGGGTAAGTCTAGCTGAGTACATTCTCATACTCAGGGTTCTATTCCCATGTTGTTTTGTAGATGGGTAGATGTATTATGGTTATTGCATCAACTACTTGTACCTAGCAATGGGTGATGACTAGACTAAGGGCAATGGTCACTCTACCTCCTCTTTTGCTTCAGTGGGAATGATTAGACTTTGGCACTATAATGAACTAAATGTGTGTGTGATTTCAAACTGAAATTCTTCCACTACTATTGAACTTGGTTTGTAATAACTATGTTGAACTTCGATGTAATTTCTAAAATATTGTGAACAGAATGTAGCTTGACAGTGACTGCTGAACTTATTACGATCTTGGCTATGAGTACGGAAAAAGGTTTGAAATCCCTTGAGATTTCACGGACTACCGGGATTATATGGGCTTAAGCTACATGGTTTGACTATGTAAATGGTCATTGTCAGGCTTAATATCTTATAATTTGGACGGTTCTGTTACAGCTGGTATCAGAGCATAGTTTAGCAGATTACTGTTCATAAGTACGTTTTAAAACAAATTAAAATATTTAACAAAACTAATTCCCTATTACTAATGATCAAGGTGTTAAAATGAATTTTTGGAAAACTATGAAGTGTGCCAGTGGTCATATCCTTTATGCCCAGTTAAGAAATCTAAGTTGGCTAGTCAAGTACTAACTTGGGGGTTGTGCATCATCTTTCTATTTTTGTCACTCATACGACGTGCAATAGTATGTGTGCCATTCAGTTGAATGGTAATGAATGGATCATTTTTCCCCTACGCCTCGGTAAGTGAGAGCTGTGAGAGCATGATTAGATACACTGCAGGTCTAGAGAAGTGCTTCAGGGTGCTATGTCCTACACACATATTCCGTGTGCTTGGAAAACACTACCGCATGGTGGGTGATTCCGTCCTGAGAGGCGATGCCGTCATTAGGGTGATCATGTGGGTAGTAGCATGCCACATACAAGTGTGGGTACCTGTGTGTGTAGAATGCATAGCTTTAATTCCTGTTCTCCATGTTTCATGTTGTGGTTGGGCTGAAATGAGTTTTCTGTAGGTACCCTAACCATGTTTCTGAGTAGAGTGATAGTTACGTTGATGAGAGAACATTGTATGCCACCGTATATATCGATTAGTACTAACCCTTGTTTCTAAGCTTGTGAGATCGTAAGTTTCGTGCATGCATCATGTTCATTTCATATCATTGCTTAGTTCCTCCCCTTATATAAATCTGTCCCATTTTAATAAAAATGACAAGAGTTAATCCTCAGTCTTACCTAAGGTATCCCATTTTTCAAAAGATGGTTCGCACCAGGTGTACCGCTCACAAGTGCACTGGAGGGTGGGTTTCTCGCCATCAGCTAGCACCTAGGGACTCGTGTCGTAAGAGTAAGTTCCTAGGAGAGTTTGGTATGCCTACTTTGCTGTGGAGGGTGCTTAGTGTGATGGGGTATCCTGAAGGAAGGGAACCTAGCAACTTTTTGAGCAGGTAGCAGCTTGGTGACGGGACTCTAGTTGGGGTCGAGGCAGCAATTCTTACTAGTGGCAGTGACCCCACCTGGGGCGGTTGGGTATATGAGTCCAAAGGCAGTACTCCTTTTTAGGGAGCCAGCAGGGTTGCTTTTGTAGTTCTGAGGGATATCATGGAGAGGTTTCCACAAGAGCTAGCTCATGCCTTCGCTGGGGTGTTTCCCTGGGGTGACCCCTACACCTTGGTGTGGGATTAGTCAGAGGAGAGTGCCTTAGAGAGGAGTGCGGAAGAGGACCAGCATAGTGATCGTACAACTATGAGTGCTATGTTTGCTATGATGAAGACCTATGGGGGCCTAGAGCGCTATTTGGGGCAGTTGACTAGGTCTCTACTAACAGTCCAGGATGAGAAGCGCTAGTTGCAGCGTGCATTCAATAGTGAGGTTGAGAGGTTCTAGGCAGAGCTTACCCGTGTGACTCTAGAGAGGGACCAGGCAGTTCAGCAGAACAACGTGTTGAGCCAAGACATGCTAGTAGAGAGATAGTATAGAGATAGGGTGACCACAGCCCATAGGAATTGTGAGCGCATGCTAGTTCATGTGCTTGGACAGTGGAATGAAGCTTGGCATGAGGAAGACACCCTTAGGGCCCGATAGCTAGAGCTTGAGCATCAGCTAGCCAATGGTGAGGAGTATAATGAGAACTTGCATGAGAAGATCCACCAGTTGCATAACCAGCTCCATCCACATCACCTTCCTAGAGCAGCTGAGATAGATACTAAGGAAGAGATGGATGACGATCTAAAGATGGAGGTGGCAGCAAGTGAAGACAAGGAAGGCAAGGGTTCCAGCATGGATAGCGACCATAGCGAGTAGATGCTAGTGTTCTAGTGCTAGTCTTTATTTTGTTGTTGTTGTTTTTGCATGGCATGTACTCCTAATCTGGGTTGAGACTTGGTTGTGTGTGAGACTTGATGTGGTTGAGTTGTGTTGACATTTGAAAAGTCCAGTGTATCTATGCTGGTAATTTTGGATGTATGCGAACCACTTTGGTGATGTGTTTAAGTAACTCTGTTAGTGATGTTGTGTGTGGATGATGAATTATTGTGCCTCTATTTATTGTGTGGATTTATTCTCATCAGTAAATTTAGTATGGCATGATTTTACATGTACCTACTGATTGGTGACAACTCCTAACGATACCATATCATTGACGCGTGCAGATGGTGGAAACACATGGCAGGGGTAACCGCAACCAGGATGCTGGGGAAGGTTCCTCAGGAGGCGCGGCTCGCAGGAATGAGAATAGAGCACTACCACTGCCACCACCACCTCCCCCTCCATACACTGCAGAGGTGTTCTTCGTGCAGTTTCTAGTGAGTTAGCGAAACATGGAACAGATGCAGCAGAATATGGAGGCTGCCCTACGCAATATCGCTGACAACACACACTGTGGTGCTAACCCAGGCGGCCATGAAGTGAATTAGTAGAGTTCCTCCAAGGACTTCATGGACACAAAGCCACCGGTCTTTAAGGAGGTCGTAGAACTACTTGAGGCTAATGAGTGGATCAACACTATGGACCAGAAATTCCATCTCCTCTGAATGACTGAAGAGCTAAAGGCAGAGTACGCGACACATCAACTGTAGGGGCCCGCTGGGATTTGGTGATCTCATCATCGTATCACTTATCCTGAGGGAACCCCGATCACCTGGAACCGCTTCACTACTACATTTCGAGGAAACTATATTCCCCCAGGCTTGGTGGAAATGAAGGTCAGGGAGTTCATGAAGCTGTCTCAGGGAACCAAGACTGTGAAAGAGTATTTGCATGCTTTTAACAATCTCGCTCAGGGACCGTGTTACAACTGCCATAAGATGGGGCACTTTGCCACGGAATGCTCCTACCCCAAGAAGTAGCAGACAACCTACCCAGCCTGTGTGCACCACACCTCGATTGAGGAGATTCTGGAAGGAGAACTAGTAACAGCTGGTATGTTTCCTGTCAACCAACATCTTACAGTTGTTTTGTTTGAGTCCAGATCATCGCATTCATTCATGAGTCAAGCATCTGCACAAAAGCATGATCAAGCAGTTACATAGTTGGATTATGGCTACCACATCAGCTCAGCAAGGGTAGATGTTCTAACAAGTAAAGTGGTTCGATGGGCAACCCTAGATATAAGTAACTGCATGTTTTGAGTAAATCTTGTGGTCATGTCTGGCTTAGTCTTGGATGTCATCATAGGCATGAACTAGATGAAGGAGTGCGACGTAGTCATAGATGCAGGGAAGAGGATGCTTTCTCTTAAGGAGCCTCAGGGCAATGATTCTTTCCAAGTACCTTTACCTCATCAGTTCGACTTTGCTAGCATCTCTTGTGCTACGCAAGTTGTTCCTTTAACCCAAATCCCTGTAGTTTGTGAGTTTCCTGATGTTTTTCTAGAAGAGCTACTAGAGCTTCCCTCAGATAGAGAAGTCAAGTTTGCCATCGAGCTACTACCCGGTACAGCGCCAATCTCTAGGGGACCATACCGGATGTTGCCAATTGAGCTTGCAGAATTGAAAATCCAGCTGAAGGAACTGCTAGACATGGGTTTCATTCGGCCAAGTTCGTCCAAATGGGGGTGTCCGGCACTGTTTGTGAAGAAGAAGGATCAATCCTTGCGCATGTGCGTGAACTATCATCCGCTCAATGCTATGACCATCACTTGTTTGATCAGTTGTCATAGGCAAAAGTGTTCTCCAAGATAGATCTAAGGTCAGGGTATGACCAAATCAAGATTCGACCGCAAGACATACCAAAGACTACCTTTTCTACCAGATACTGGTTGTATGAGTATCTTGTCATGTCCTTCGGATAGACAAATGCTCCGGCATACTTTATGTATCTGATCAATTTTGTCTTTATGCCCGAGTTGGACAAGTTTGTAGTGGTGTTCATTGATGACATTTGAGTCTATTCGGAGAATGAGCAGGACCATGCCGAACACTTGAGGGTCGTATTGAGTCGACTATGGGAGCATCAGTTGTATGCGATGTGAGTTTTGGCAGAAGAAGGTTCCGTTTCTAGGTCAGATTTTGTTGGAAGAATGGATTGCCGTAGATCCAGCTAAAGTACAAGAGGTCATGAACTGTAAGGCCCCAACTTCTGTCTCATAAGTTCAAATCTTTCTTGGGTTGGCCGGTTATTATCGTCGTTTCATCCCCGACTTCTCCAAGATCGCTAAACCAATGACTAGCCTACTGCAAAAAGATCATAAGTTCACCTGGACAAAGGAGTGTAAAGTTGCCTTCTGCACCTTGCGAAAGATACTGACCACTCCTCCTGTTTTGGCACAACCGGATATCTAGAAGCCATTTTATGTGTTTTGTGACGCATCAAAATGTGGTTTGGGGTGTGTACTTATGGAACAGGGCAGAGTCATTGCTTATGCTTCTCGTCAGTTAAGAAAACATGAAGTCAATTATCCAACGCATGATCTTGAGCTTGCTGCTATTGTGCATGCTCTAAAGATCTGGAGGCATTACTTGCTTGAAAATAAGAGTCACATCTACACTAATCACAAGAGTCTTAAGTACATATTCACTCAGTCAGAGCTAAATATGAGGCAACGACGATGGTCAGAGCTAATCAAGGACTACGATCTTGAGGTACACTACCACCCGGGCAAGGCTAACATCGTGGTGGATGCCTTGAGTCGCAAACCACACTATCGTATACTTCAGCCTTTGTTTGAGGATGGGTTCAACCTGATGCATCCTGAAGTTCTATGTCACATACAGCTCAGTTGTTTGCTTGAGAGCCAAGTCATAGAGGGTCAAGAAACTGACAAGGGCATTTTTCATATCAAGGAAAAGATTAAGGACAACCCCAAGACACAGTTCCGAGTAGATGAACAAGGGGTACTTTGGTTTCAAAATCAGTTAGTGGTTCCTAAGAATCAAGAACTGAAGAATCTAATTATGAATGAAGCGCATCTTTTGGAACTATCCATCCACCCTGGGAGTAGCAAGATGTACCAAGACCTAAGACCCCACTTCTGGTGGACCAAAATGAAGAAGGAAATAGCAACCTACGTGGCCCGATGTGACACGTGTTGTAGAGTCAAGGCTATACATATGAAGCCGGCGGGACTATTACTGTCACTGTCTGTTCCAGCTTGGAAGTGGGAAGAGATTAGCATGGATTTTATAACAGAATTGCTGACTACAAGAAAAGGGAATGACTCGATCTGGGTCATTATTGATCGATTGACCAAATCAGCTTATTTTCTACCAGTTAAGGACTCGTACAGACCATCTGAGTATGCTGATTTGTACATAGCTGAGATTGTCAAGTTGCATGGTATTCCCAAGACTATTGTATTAGATAGAGGTCCGTAATTCACCGCTCATTATTGGGAACAAATGCATAAGAGTTTAGGCACCAGCCTGGTGAGGAGTATAGCATATCATCCTCAAACCTCAGGCCAAACAAATACACTTAATTAGATCATAGAGGACATGTTAAGAGCTTATGTGTTGTCTTCAAAGCGTTCTTGGGAGGCCTGGTTACCTTTAGCTGAATTCTCTTACAATAATAGCTATCAATAGAGTATCAAGATGGCTCCATTCGAAGCCCTGTACGGTCGAAAGTGCAGAACTCCATTAATTTGGGTTGAACCCGGTGAAAGGAGGTACTACGACATCGACGCTGAGAAAAAGGTGCAAATCATCCAGCAGCACATGAAAGCCACACAATCATGTCAGAAAAGTTATGCTGATAAGAGGAGAAGACCACTTGAGTTCGCGGTAGGTGATTATGTATACCTCAAAGTTACACCAATGAAGAAAGTCCAGCGTTTTAGGGTTCAAAGTATGCTTGCACCGCGATATCTGGGACCTTATCAGATAATAGAACGGAAAGGCACTATGGCCTACAAGATATAGTAGCATGAAGAGTTAAGTTCATATTTCCTGTATTCCACGTGTCCCTGTTAAGAAAGTGTCTGAAAGTATCTGAGCAAAGAATTGAACCCCGAGGTATCAAGATAAAGGCAGACCTAGAGTACAAAGAGCAACCATCACTACAAGAAATACATGGCTTTTTAACCTTTTTTGTATGACAATTGTTAGAATGTTACTATATCATCCATTTTGTGACATTATATGTTAGGCATAGTGACTTAGTGACAATTAAAAGTTGTATGTCACAATAAATGTCATTTAACAAGTCTGATTTCAACTAGTGACAATATTTTTTATGTCACAAGGCCGGTTTGTGTGTCACAAATTATTTTATTAATATTTTAAAAAAACTTTCCATGTTGACACTAACTCTTATGTGTATGAAAGACTTGAATATGTTCATCATTGATCATGTTAGGGCACTCACAATGCAAGACTCTATCACAAAGTCCAAGACAATTAATTACATATTATTTTTGGTATTTTGCTGATGTGGCAACATATTTATTGAAGAAAGAGGTAGAAAAAATAAGACTCAAAATCTTACTTAGACTCTAAGTCCACATTGTTCGAGGTAATAAAAAACTTTTGACTTTATGATAGAGTTTGTATTGTGAATGCTCTTATACACTCTAATTTATATGAAAGATTTTGAATATTTTAATCAATGATCACATTGCACACTCAATTTTTTACAATTTAGTATTATTAGGAAAATATGCTCGTGCGTTGCATCAGAACATATAATTTGTTATTCAGTATTTGTGCCAATAATAATATATAATTTATAGTGTGGTACTCGTGCCAATAGTAAACATGTCCTTACGTGGTAACAAGTCGTATTATTTTTAGATTCTTATATAAATGTATATAATCTGATTGTACTCTCTCCATCCTAAGAAATTGTAACTATGAAAACTGTGTTGGCCCATTTAGCTTAAATTTGACTAAATTTATAGTAAATAATATTAATATTTATGTCTTTGGATAAATTTAATATAAAAATATAGTCTATAATTAATCTAATGATATTTAATTTCCTGTCGGTATAAGACAAACCGACTGGAGAATTATGAATTTTTTTGTCGGTTTTACGAAACCAACTGAAAAAATTAAGAACCGACAGAACAAATTAATTTTTGTATCAGTTAATATACAACCAACAGAAAAATAATTATTTTTCCTGTGTGTTTCTTTGGTACCAACAGAAAAATTATATTTGACGTGTGCAGGAACCAAAACAAGTAACCAATTTGGGTCTGGGCAGCGCTGGCCTTTCAGCCGGCCCAAACGTGGGCGCGTTCTACTCATGGGTGCATAAAAGCAGCCACCGTAACCCTAGCTCATCGGTCATACAATTCCTAAAACCCTATCTCCAGCACCCATCCACCTAGCAGCCGCTACACACAGACTCGCATCGAGCGCCGCTCATCTGGACCTCGGGGCGGCCCTTCTCCACCACCACCCGAAGCTCACCGCGGCCGCCGTCCACGCCGCTATGGCCACCGTCCCTACCACGCAGTCGTCTGGGCCGCATCCCTGCTGTGCGCTCGTCGAGGTCGCCTGGCGACGGCGTGACATGGAGCCCTGGCCGATGGAACCGCAGTGTGCGACCCAGGTACCCTAGGCAGTGTGTGTTGGTAATGCAACCAGGCCGAGGGCATTGCGGCTGTCTGGTGTTGTGTGTCCTCCTACTCCAGGCAGCAGCGAGATCTGGCGAGGTGGCTCGAGCGGATCTGATGAGGTGGCTTGGTGCAGAATGGATCTAGGTAAGTATTGTCATTTATAGATCCCTAATGAATTGAATCTGATGCATTTTCGTTTGTTTTAGTTGATCGTGTTTATCGTAGTCCGACAAACTTTTTCATTTTATAAGGCTATGAGATCTCATTAACAGAGTTGAACCAAACAGCTTGGTTCACAGGAGCGATTCAATACATCACTTTTTTTTTGTGTAGTTTCCAATGGCATGGCAGGACCTGAAGGGGTAGTACCCAGCGTTCCAGGTTTCAAGGCCTCAGGGATTTTGTTACATCGTTGCCTGATCGAAGTGAAATTGTCATTCCGCATGAAACCAGAGGTGAGAGCCATTTAATTTTACTTGGGTGCACTTGCAGTCAAGTGATGATAACATTTTTAAAATACATAAGATTTTAGATTGCATATTGTTTAGACATAGATGGAATGTCAAATGCAGCCAATTTGTTCTTAAGCCACACCACAAATTTGTTTCTAATTTATTGTGGGATAAAGCTAATCTGCACGTACACTGAATAGTACTAGCCCTTTGTTGTTATTTTGTTTTAGGTGTGGTTCCATTTTCATAGCATCCTACCAAGGATAACTTGCTGTACTCACAAACATAGAATGTTCTGGACACAAGTATAGAAATCTGAATTATTTGGTGTTATTGTTGCTAGGCTCAAAGGCTTATGTTGCTGAACCAACAAAAGAAGGTAAAGATCCGAATACTTCTCTCCAAGCTATAGCTCATGTTCTGCCGAAATCAACGTTTCTTCGCAATGTCGGCCTGCAGCCCACAGAGATGTGCTGCTACTGCCGTGGGTGTTGTGCTATTACTGCTGCTGTGTTGCTTCTGCACTTATGTTCCAGCAAGTTGAAATTTGAGACTTGAGACTTATCTGATGTGTAATGAATTGGTGGATGGATGTAAATGGTATTGAATTGAATCTGATTTAGTATGTGTTAAAAAATTATATGAACACAATTGCATATGATAAAATATTGTATATGGGCTGAATTGTGTGGGCTGAATTTTGTGAGCTGGAAACAAAATGGGCTGAATTTGCGGACTAGATTGTATGGGCTGAATTTTCTGGGCTTGGAAAAAAATGGCCTCAAATATGTGGGCTGCATTGTGAGGACAAAAAAAATTATATGGGCTGAATTGTTGTGGGCTCGAAATTTATATGGGCTTTAACTAAAAATAATGGACCAGCTAACACCACTCCAAATAGATTTCAGGCCCATGAGCTATGTGGGGTTTAGTGGGCCAAAACTCATTTTGTGATATTTTTTCTCCCTGCCATGTCAGCTGCCACGTGGCAAGGCCTACGATTTTGTGACAATAAACCAATGTCATATGCTTGTGACATGAACCAACCAAATGTCACATAATCGTTTTATGACGTGGGTTTTTCTACGTTTTGGTTTTTGTCAACTTGATGTCACAAATCTTAATTTGTAACATAAATTCTATATATTGTGTCGTAACTGAACGTTAAAAAGCCATGTGTTTCTTGTAGTGCATGGATTATAATAGATACCAAGGAACGAATAACTAGAAACAGAGTGGTGAAAATCTATAAAGTTGTGTGGAGTCATCACGATGATAGAGATGCCACCTTGAAACCGAGGATTATCTAAAGGAAGTTTACCCAAAATTTCATAAGAAATGGTTAGTAACTCAAAATCTCGAGATGAGATTTCCTTAAGGGGGAAGGGCTGTAACACCCTAGGTGTTAAGCATACACTAAGTCTCATAAATCATGCATGAGCATTTTCATAAAGCATGGGCATGAGCATTTCATCATATGTGCATAATTGAATTAAATGTGATTTTATGTACATGTTTTAAATAGATTTAATTATGCTAAAATATCATACTTGCTTTAAAACTTGTTTGTGATGCCCAAACTTGGTTGGTTTATGTTTTAGATGAATTAAGAATAATTTTAT
>Ga0182004_10003859_pt1 | contig 11989 bp, 14 predicted proteins | sample Sormic07211540_1_FD_120479 | JGI IMG/M metagenome (GOLD analysis project Ga0182004, IMG submission 120479) | Endophyte microbial communities from Sorghum bicolor roots, Mead, Nebraska, USA - 072115-40_1 MetaG | ecosystem: Host-associated > Plants > Roots > Unclassified | place: USA: Nebraska... | reverse complement strand
AAATATATTTATATATATATATATATATATATATATATATATATATATATATATATATATATATATACTTCAAAAATATTGATTACATAACATTTTGCTGGATTGCTGGTCAAAAAGTAGATTTGTATGCATGGTAGATTTCTAGTAATATTTATGACTAAGAAATATTAAAAAGAGAAACATATTTTGAGTTTTATAAGGAGATGGAGTGACCTTACTCTTTGTGCTTCATTCACAAGGTACTTTAGTCACTGCAGTTCACACATTGGTACTGTTTCATTGTCTGGTTGGATTGCTTGGGCTGTATCTTCTTTGTGATCTTCAATGTCTTAAGGCTGAACTGCGTATTTTGTTGTAGGGGAAACCAAGCATATGCAGAAGGACTGTTAACTAAGGCTGAAGAATGCTATACTCATGGGATTGATTCTTTTTCTCCAAATGAAGTTTCAAGAAAAGCATTAATGCTGTGTTACAGCAATCGAGCAGCTACTCGGATGTCTCTGGGTAAGATGAGAGAGGCCCTATCTGATTGTCGAGCAGCTATTGATATTGATTCCAGCTTTCTCAAGGCACAAGCCAGAGCTGCCAAGTAAGACCAGTGCGCTAACTTCAACACAAAACTATCGGAATTTGTATTATATTCATGTTAAATCTGTTTAGACAAATTTGCAGTACTGATATTTTGTCTTATTGGAATCCAAGGAAACATCCTACTATTTTGGCGAGTTTTCTTGGGATTAGATTTTTAACTCAACCTAACTGATATAGAGTGTTGCATCCACAAATAAATAAATATTTCATGCAATTGAGTTTAAGATCCGATAATACCTTAACATGTCGAACTCCTGCTCATAATTTGTGTTTCCATGTCGCTGACTTTGGGAAGGGTGTTACTGGCCTTGAGATTTTGATATCCATAATCTAGAGAACAATTATCATGAACTATTTACAAAGGCAGAAGTGATTTATAAACTTATCTTATTTTAAGGTCCATTTAATAACTAATGTTTAATGATACATTTAGCCAGTCGCAATTGTGTAGCACCCTTACTATTACATTCTAAATTATTAATATATTAACTTTTTGTATGCTTATCTAATGAGTCTAGCTGCCTGCTTGCCCTGGGGGATGTTGAAGAAGCACAAAAGGCTTTTGAGATGTGTTTGAAGTCAAATCATCTGTCAAGCTTGGACCATAAAATTGCAGAAGAGGCTTCTGACGGTCTTCTAAAAGCTAAGGTAGCATACGGACTAAATTTCTGCTACCGTGCCAGATTTTTCACGTTAAATGTTACCCAAATTAACTATTACTTATGTTCCAAATTATTGGTTGTTTTGCCTTTTGGATACATAGCTTTTACTATGTATCTATAAACAATGTATATCTAGGTGCATAGCAAAAGCTCTGTACCTAGAAAAGCCAAAATGACCTATAATTTGGGATGGAGAGAGTACCTTTTGAACAGTTATTTCCATTGCGTACATGATAACTACCCAAAAACATTGTCAGCAAACCGTTGGCAACATTTTGCTAATGAACCATCAGCTGTTATAATGATAAGTGGGGCTTGATCCTGCACTGACACATTCAGTTTTATATTTGTCAAACTGTGTCTTTCGAGAAGTATGAAAGAAAATCTATTTATGAGGGATGTACATGGGAATTTCTTGTCTGGATTCTGTGTCCAACTTTACTGTTCTTGGAAAACATGTTATCAAAATAATTTGCTGTATGGAACTTGATAACCCAATCATCATGTTCCCGTATTTTTTGGCAGAAAATATCTGGTTTAATTATTGAATCCAAGGAGTATCTTATAAATAAGGCATTTGACAAGATACCCAGTGCCTTACAAATGATCTCTGATGCTTTGTCCATAAGTATTTATTCAGATAAGTTCATGGCGATGAAAGCAGAAGCGCTGTTACTGGTCTGTATTTACGGTAAACTTATTTTGCCTTGTGCACATCATTACTAAGTTTCATCGTTCCTCTGGTATTTTTTGGCCTAACTGTTAGTTTTGTTGGACTTCAATAGTTGCAGCGATATGAAGAAGTAATTCGGTTTTGCGAAGAAACTTTTTATGTAGCAGAAAGGAATAGTGTGTGTTTGTGTCTTGATAAGCATTCAGAAAGCAATAACTTGGACAACAATACTTGCTCTGTGAAGTTGTGGCGTTATCATCTTATTGCTAAGTCATATTTCTTCCTTGGAAAGCTTGAAGAGGCTAACCAGTTCTTAAAGAAGAATGATCAAATAAAAGTCATGGGATGCAGGTAATATTTTGTTACCAATGCAATACTAGTTTGGGTTGTTTCCAATTTCCATGTATATGATTTGCTAATTTTGAGAGAACACTAACTAGGTGTGGGAAGCAATCTCAGGACTCAATTTTATCATTCTCCATGGTTATCTCTGAACTACTGCGGCTTAAAGTACGTCATATGTTGGCCTTGGGCTACTAATCTCTCTATCCATGCATTTCAGCATTCTCTTTGCTCTGTGATGTTGTTATATATGATGTGCGTACATTATTGCAAGAATTTTACACTAATGGCATCAAATTCTTGTTTGCTACATTTCAGGCTGCTGGCAATGAAGCATTCCAATCTGGTAAATATCTGGAGGCTGTGGAACATTATACTGCTGCTTTGATGAGCAATAGTGAGTCACTACGCTATTTAGCAGTCTGCTTTTGTAACCGTGCAGCAGCATATCAAGCAATGGGTCAAATTTTAGATGCAATTGCAGATTGCTCACTGGCTATAGCCCTTGATGCAGATTATGCTAAGGTTGGTGTATTATCCTCCTGTTGTATCAAATAAAAATGCTTGTATGGCTATGTTCTCCAACTCTTTCTAGACAAAACCACCTGTTTTTGCAGTTGGAGGAAAAAAAACCCCACCTGTTTGATATTGTGCTATGATGCCCATTTGTTTTATCATGTGCTTGAGCTGGCCATGCTTTCCGTTTTGTTAGCTCATATACTGAAAATTTTCCTATATTTCCTTGCTTGTTCTGATGCATGAGAAATGAAGCCCTTTGAACTGTTGGTTGCTATTTTCAGCTTAGTTTTACCCCAGACTAGGTAGATAGTGATATATGGATAATGGTTATGACTTGTGGCTTTCTATCTCATCCATAGGCATGCTCCATATAGATTTTGTGCTCAATTCCACAGTGTAGTTTCAAAAACTTGGCCGGTAAGGGAAAGACCACCCCCACAGTATTTTACTAAGAAGAGCTCAACCGGAACCCAGCCAAGAAGAGCTCATACATGGGGATGCTGCCCCCTATGGTTTGGGCCTTAACCCATGCTCTGAGGTCCAACCCACTACCAGCCCCTTACAAGAGGGCCCACCCACTATAGGGGAACCAATTAGTCACTTTTTCTACCCAACCTGAAATTTGCTCCCACGGGGATTCTTCGCACAGTGTAGTTTCATATTTATTCTTCTATTTAATTAGTGGGTTGCATGATTTACTGGTTATTCTTCTTGAATAATCAATGGTAACAAGCAATGTAATTGAAGGTGAATATAATTGGTGGAATATTGGACATATTGCATTGGGCCTCATGGGCTGATTATATAGGGTACATAGGACTAACACCTTATGTGGGTACACAATGTGGTACTATTCCTATTTACTCTAACATCCCCCCACAGTCACAACGGGAGTGCTACAGACAGTAAGACTGGAGAAGAAGCCGATAAGTAACATCCTTCCGCAGTCATAACAGTCGATGAGCCGTGTATGTTGTGGCTGGAGAAGAAGCGGATGAGTCCTCATTCAAGGTGGTAGCCCTTTATGCCGATGTCGAGGTAGCCGAGCGTGAGGGCGCAGTAGCCATGGTCGAAGAAACCGTGCTGAAGATGGCCGAGGTCAACGTAGTTGTGGCTGGGTTGTCGTGTAGATGGAGCTGTAGGCGCACAAGGGGCGCCATGGTAATGACGGAGACGCGTTGAGGCAGTCGTTGTGGGAGGGGGCGATGCTGAAGTCGACGCAATCGGGGCCGTCGTAGATGTAGAAGAAAGGCGACGACGCAATCGAGGCAGACAGGGTAGGAATGGGAGTGTCGATGCCGAAGTCGATGTAGTCAAGCCGCCTGAGCACCGAGGCGTAGCTGGATTTGCCATATCCAGCAATGCGTCGGGGACAAAAGCACGCGTCGATGTTGCCAATACCGAGCGTACAAGGAGAGGGCCCCAACCGTGTGGTTGTGCTGGACAAAGAAGCAATGCGGGAGAAGACACGTCGGCGAGTAGGTCTCAGCGACGACGCAGGTAGTGGCAGCTCGATGACGAAGACCCAATCAGCAGGACGAAGACTTTGTGCAGAAGGATAGCGCATCAGGGATTGCGCAGCACAGTCGTCAATGCACAAGTGACGGCGATGTAGATGCAACGGCGAAGCGGACACACGGACAACGGTGCTGCGGCCCGATGAGGTGACACAGCAGCAGCCCTGTTGCTCGGAGAAGATGTGCGTAGTACTCGGAGACGGTGTCGATAAAGTCAATGCCGATGCTGAAGTAGAACACGTGAGGTCGACAGGCGGTGGGCGACTCAATCTCGATTAGTGATCGGGCAAACCAAAAAGATACAACAACAGGAGATCGGGTGTACCTAGCAAGACGACATGACGGCGGCGGTGCGTCCCGATCGGGCGACGCAAGGCGCACGACGGGTCACGAACACGCGGGGTTGAAGGCGCCAACGCGGATCAACGAGGTGGAGATAGGCATATCCGCCTGACAAAAACGACACACCAGATCTGGCTGCCTCCATGGCAGCGCAAGGTCGAGGCGTGTGGTTGCCCTGGCCGCCACCACGGCGGCACGAGACGAGGCGAGATCTATCTGCCTCCATGCGATGAAGATCAGGTGTTGATGGACGAGGCGGCGGCGGCAGCCTGACGATGACGTAGGGGAGATCCCGATCTGCTGTGCGACGACGACGATGGCAGCCGGATCAATAGGATCGGTCGCCTAAACAGGGGCGCTGCCCCCAGCGGAGATCGACCTCTCCCCGGGGGCGCGCAGTGCGGAAGCGGCGGCAACCTGGGTTAGGATCTAAACCTAGGCGAATGATACCATGAAGGAGAATATAATTGGAGTATTATTGGATATATTGCATTGGGCCTCATGTGTTGATTATATAGGGTACATAGGACTAACATCTTATGTGGGTACACAATGTGGTACTATTCCTATTTACTCTAACAGTAATGAAATGATACTACTTTTCCATCTTTTGGATTTACATTTACGCTTTATGGTTGGGGGGACTCTTTTAGTCCTTTTAATCATTTGAACTGCAGGTTTCATTATTGTGTGGCGGTCATCTTTCTTCATGTAAATTTGGTGATTGGCTAAACTAATGTTTGATATGAACCTTGAGCATTGACTTAATATTTTTCAATATGCACAGTCGTATCATTTCTGAAATTAGTTAGCTAAGGACCATGGAAAATGTGTACAGATCGGATAATTTCATCCAGTGTGAGGTTTGACACATGGTTCCTCCAACCACATGGTTGTAAATATTAGATGGTATTTTCAGTGTGTTCCCCTAGAACGGCATGACAGTAAAACATTAATCCATGAATTCAAGTTCTTCCTGTAAAAATGTAACCAATTGTGCTTGCTATGTTTTATGTTTTTAGGCTATTTCCAGAAGATCTAGTTTGTATGAACTTATAAGGGACTATGGTCAGGCAGCAAATGATCTCTGTAGGTTAATTGCTCTTCTTGAGAAACAACTGCAAGAAAATATGACCATGCCACTAGAGAAGACTGAGAGTATTCGTAACAATCTGAATCGAGCCAATCTTCGGTTTTCTTCTCTGGAGCAGGATGCCAGAAAAGGGGCTTCATTAAATATGTATTTGATATTGTAAGTATTTGTCCTTTGCAATTTGTCTATAACATACAGAATTATATTTTTAACTATTTTTTTTTCACAATTTAGTCTTGCATGTTAACTCTGAAACAACATGTTGATTTAGTATTCTTTCTTTAGATGGGTGCTTTTGATTTTTTTTTCCTTGATTGCACAGGAGAGTTGTGTATCTTTGTATGAGAGAGAAAGAATGGACCCTTACAACACAATCCCCATAATCTCAGTTAAGAGGGGATTGCAGAAAGTGAATAAAAAAAACGATCACCTGATACAAAAAGATCAACCACAACCTAAACTGGACTAATCAAGTTAATCCTAAACCATGACCTATGCTCAACTCCTGAAGCTTTTTAGCTCCCGTCAGGCACCACTGCTTCAACTTCTTCCTGAAAAACTGATGGGCCTCCATGAGAGAAGGGGATGCACCCTCAAAAACACATTTGTTTCTATAGAGGCACGAATTCCAAGCACCTAAATTTACAGCACCATTAAAGCCTTAACTGGAAGGTTTCTCGACCCTTGGACTCGCTTTTCTCCACCACTTGGCAAAGTTCTGATCACTGCACCTTGGAGTAGCACGACCAAGAGGAGCGAACAAATTATGCGAGAACTGCCTTGCAAACACATAATGTTGAGTATATGTAGAGCAGATTCTTCTTCCTGATCTCAAAAGATTGCACTTCTCGCGTTCCAAGAAATTAACCAAGTTCAGGTTTGACTAAGTTTATAAAAAGTAGTATCAACATTTATGTCTCCAGATAGGTTAACTATGAACATAATATTCCATGATTAATCTAATGATACTTATTCGGTATCATAAATGTTAGTACTTTTTTTGGATAGATTTAGTTAAACTTGAAATTGGTTGACTTTTTGGAAAACGAGTGCACTCTTTTTGGGACAGCGGGAGTAGATTGATAGCACAAGATTGGCATTCATAGATTCATTATGAAAGAAGCTCAATAATATCTACCTCTTTCCATTTAAGATAACGTCTTTTTTTGATAGACATAACTAGTCAGTCTCATAATGGAGACAGTGTCAATGTTCTAATGGACTTAGATGTGATCAGAGGAAGTTAGTTTATATAAATCTTGTTTGCAGTATTGTCAACTCCAACCCCCACATTGCCACCCAGAGTTGGATAATTTCCTGCCAAAATTGACACCCATTTGTGTCCCCTATGGAAGGGAGCTGTTTTTTATGCCTGATCTTACCTCCAAGGTTGGTTATTTTACTTGGTTCATTCAGCTGATGAGTGGTGGAAATTAGTTTAGGGCATGCTAACCTGAGGAAATTCATGTGCTTTTGGTGGAAAGAAAGTTCACATGTTCATACAATCATGTGACCAATACACTTCCTTCTTTCAGAGGAATCGAGCCTTCTTCCTCTGCTGTGGATATAAAGAAGGCATACCGCAAAGCAGCACTAAGACATCATCCAGACAAAGTATTGTATTATTTTTTCTCTCTATTGTGGCTATCATTGTTCTCTTGTCTAACAGTAGTTATGCCACAGGCCAGTACATTTCTTGTCAGGAGTGAAAATATCAGCGATGCTGTATGGAGAGATATAACAAATGAAATCCGCAGGGATGCTGATTATTTATTCAAAATAATCGGAAAGGCATATGCTATGCTTTCAGACCCTACAACGGTATGCATTACTGAGATATCTTTCATATTATTTCTTTGCTCTTGTTACTGGTGTTGTATTTTTGTACTTTGTTTTTACCAGAACTTTCATGTCAAATGAGTGGGCATTATTTTGGATAAGATCTATCCTGCCTGATGTTAATTACAATAGGCCAAGTATTGCGATTATAAGTCAAATGTAGGAAATTATATAAAAAACAGTGAAAGGAACAGTAACTAAGAACATGCTTCCCCCCTAGCCTGCCTGCAGCTGTGGCACTGATTTGTGCCATGTGATCTGGTTTTGTGCCATATCACTCAAGTTGGACCCACCTGTAAGCTCTGCATAATCTGTCTGTAAGCTATCTGTCTGTCTCTATTATTTTGATCTGCACCCCAAGCAAACTGTTGCATGTGGCCACTGAGCTGTACAGCTGCTGGCTCAATGAGGCATAGGCTCAGCGCAGGAGAGGGCAGCGGCAACTGCAGGCAACAAGAGGATAGCTTCAGCATCCTTGGTAATGCAGGAAGCAACGGGCACCCATCCTCCACCACCTGAGGCACCGGTGAATGGTGGCATCAGTATTGTTGGAATATAAGTGAATTGTCCACCTCTCCCCATCAGCCTAAGTTTTTGGGTTGAATTAGTTGGTGCATGCAACTCAATATGGTATCAGAGCCAGAGGTCTCTAGTTTGAATCCTGGTTAACACAATTAAATAAAATAATTGCTGCTCGCTCCTATTCCACGTTTGAGGCCTGAGGGAGCCTCCACGTGAGGGGGAGTGTTGGAATATAAGTGAATTGCCCACCTCTCCCCATCAACTTAAGCTTTTGGGTTGAATTAGTTGGTGCATGCAACTCAATAAGTATTACCATGCGGCACGTCTTTGTGCAGGTTCGTGTGGCCATGGACGATTGAGACATGTCCATGGACCTAGATGCTGCTCACCTTGCATGACCATGCCTTCGTGGTCTTGCAGTTGCCTATGGTGGCGGCCTTGTCACCTCATTGGCTAATTGACAGCGCTGCTAGATAGGATCTGGCCTTCATCTGCGACGACACCACTGTAGTTTGTAGAAGATGACGGCATGGATGGCTTCGTGTGAGGGTGGCACTAGGAAGCAGTATGCAACAATGGGGCATACTGCTATTGCTCGTACTCATGACTTCGCTCCATTTGTTCGCTTTCCTTCTCAATGACCTTGCTGGTGCTAGCGAAAACTGAAGAGGGCAAAGAAGGGAAGAGAGCACAGAAAGCAAACACGAGAACCAAAGAATGGAAGAACAGAGTATGGACACTGGTTTCGGCACAGCTGTAGGCAGCAGGAAGCCTGGTGTGGTAATGTGGTGGTGTAGGCATGGCCAAACAGCAGTTAAAAGGATATGGAAGGGGTGGAATGGGGAGGAAGAGAACAAGAGAAGAATGTGCTAACGTGTGGTCCCATGATGTAGAAGGGATGATGTGGATCATGATGTGGATGCTAACACACCAAAACCAGTGCCACGTAGGACAGAAATCAGCTAACGTGCTTGGGGTGTGGGTGAGACGGAGGGGGCGAGGTAATTTGTCTGCTATTAAGAGTGGAGGCGTTTGTGAATTTCTATCTAATACTGCATTGGTGGGTACTGCATGACATTGAACAGCAACACACCTTAACCTGGAGTGTGGTGTGTGTTCGTTCCTTGTACGCGGGATTGGGTCCTTCTGGACTCGTGTCCTAATTTTTTTCTACCTTAATGAAATGACATGCAGCTCTCCTGCATAGTTCGAGAAAAAGAAAACACCTTAACAAAATATTATGCATGTTATTTTTTTATTTCATAGTTCAATATTTCAATAATAACATTGTATTTGTGAGAATCAACATTTCTGATATGGATGGTGGTTTTCTGTGTACATTTTTCCATCAAGGTTTGCTTTTATTTGTATTCATTTTGAAACCAGAACATCATCAGCTGTATCCTACCTGTGTCATTTGCAATGTGCTGCAGAGAAGGGAATGATAAACCTGGGAAGTGGAGTGATAGAAAAGCAGTGCACATGTAACATGAGCAGCGGGAGCAATGAAAATGATGACAGGACCTCTTAGTGAGAGCATTTAATCATGAAGTGGTCAGCACACAGCTACCATACTGGAGAGGTCCTACGTGAATATTTTTTGTGTTCTCACCAAGGATAAGATGCCACCGGTGTCGTCCTTAGGTGAATGCCAGTCGGAACATGTCTCAGAAATTCCACTCTACTGACTGAATGCTAATACCATTACCCCGAGGAGCAGTTGATCTTTGTGTTCATGCTTGATCACTGTTTGGTGTTCTCTGATGTTCCATTTTGATATGCAGACTGCAGATTACATGAGCATCAGCACCCGTGCAAAAGGCTAGGTGTTGTTTGTAAAGCTGATGTCAATATATCTGATGTTGTGCATAGTATATTGGAGTAGTCCGAGTGGAAACAACACGAGTGAATAGTGTGTAAATAGAGGTATACGTTTCTTGTACACCCCTTCACCCCACATTTGCAGAGCATGGTAGAAAGAAGCATGCTTTGTCCTTTTTGAAATACTTATATCACCTCATAAGTGGTGGAAGCAAATGTTTTGTGGTATGTTGTTTGTACATTATAGTTTGTATAGGAAGCAACAGGAATTGTTTTTTACCTCCCTTTTCTTCTTCCTGCTGACTTCAAAATTGTGTATGTATCTTTGGAATTTGTGTAATTCTGAAGCAAAGAGAAGGTTGATTGATTCGTTCGTTGTAAGTAATAACAAATGAAATTGCATGAATGAACGGTGTATTTTGCTGATTTGTCTGTGCATATCTTTTGAGTTTTCACTGTTTCACTTCGTGTCCGTGTCCGAGTTAGGCTTGCAGGCGCCCACAATACCTTCGCGGCTCATCAGAAACAGCTACAATTGGTTCGTGGGTCAGCCTGTCGAGGACTCGAGGTACACGACAAACAATAAACTGCCGACGGTATATTTCATAATCAACAAGTAATGCTAATCTTTGTTAAATTAATCAGTATATGAACTTTTTTTATCTTATCCTAATATTAAACCATCAAACAATTTCTAGATTTTGTTTTTTTTCATTTTTCTTTTATCTGTTTCTTTTGTTCGTTCAATTTTGTTTTTGTTTTTTTCTCCCTTGCGGACTCACGAGACGTTTTGTTTCCTGTTGTTGTGCACGTGCGGACTTAGCGGGTGTTTGAGACTGCTAAAAAAATAAGCTCTATAAATTCCACCTTGGAGCAGTTCTACAAATAACTGGAGTTTGTGGAGACTTTACTTTTTTTCTCGAACTGAGTGTGTGGAGCTGAAACTGTTTGTCTAAAAAAACGTGAAGCGGAGCTGGAAATTGGAGTAGAGCAGTTCTAAACACCCCTAGAGGACGTTTTCTTTTTTTCTTTTTTTTATCCCCTCACTTTTGTTTTTATTTATCTTTTTTTACACCTCTTGTTTTTATTTTTCTATTCTCGTTCACCTTTATTTCTGTTTTTTTGTTTGCCCGTGCAAACTCACGGGCCGTTTTTTTGGCCGTCCGGACTAAGAGAGCGTTTTTTGTTTTCTTTTTTTTTGGCTGTCAGTTTTATTTCGCCATTAGTTTACACGTCGATTTTTTCATTTTATTTTTTTTCCTTCTACACGTGCCTAGAGTTCTTATTTCTTTTTTTTGTTGCTAAAAATATAGAGCATAAAAACGAAAATCATAGGTCTTTAAACCCTTATCCTTCCCTACAAAAAATAATAATTCCACAACCAAGTTGTTATGCAATTTTGATTAGGAACAAAAACTTATCTTATTTAGAACCTAGTTTAGCCGATGGTTTGATTAATCAAATCTTGAACTAAAACCTTGAGTGATTTCATGCCCATTACTGTCTACACAAATGCAACTAGGATGTACACATTCACTAGTGCAATCGTTGACCAGGGCTACAACGTGCAGAAAAGAGAGTTGTACCGTCATAATCATCAGCGGACGAACGAGCACTTGACTTATCAATTAACATTTTGTCAACTTGAATAAAAATCAGAATTATGAATTTTGTTGGGTCTTCAAAGCAAGTTATGAAACTTGATATTTAACTATAACAATGTATGGATGGTATGGAAATTGAAGTTATGAAATATTTATGAGTAAACAAATATTTTTGGGCTTTACACGGGAGAAAAAAATCTATCAAAGTTGTATTTTAGTTTGATACAGGTTTAGTACATTATCATATGATTGCTAATATTAATTAACTTATATAACAGATGTCATAATCAAAAAAAATAAATTATAGTTCAAAAATTTTATAGAAAGATAAAATATAAATAGTTACTCCCTCCATTTCAAATTATAAGTCATTCTAAGAATCTTAGAGAGTTAAAACACTTCAAGTTTGACCAACTTTATATCATAAGATAATAATATTTATGATACTAAGTAATTAGATTTTT
>Ga0182004_10003858_pt1 | contig 11991 bp, 8 predicted proteins | sample Sormic07211540_1_FD_120479 | JGI IMG/M metagenome (GOLD analysis project Ga0182004, IMG submission 120479) | Endophyte microbial communities from Sorghum bicolor roots, Mead, Nebraska, USA - 072115-40_1 MetaG | ecosystem: Host-associated > Plants > Roots > Unclassified | place: USA: Nebraska... | reverse complement strand
TGCATATATGCAAAGCCTCAACCTCTATTTGCAAAGTTAACCAAATTGCAAACCTTATTTGCAAAACCATTGGAGGGGTATTTTCTACTCTTTTTTGCAAATAGGGCAATGCAAAGTTTGTTTCCAAAGCCCTTGGAGATGCTCTTATAAAGGTTAAAGGTCTAATTGGTTTAGGGCCAGAATTTGGGCCTTTATGGCGGGGCTCCTCACGAGAGGCTCCTCTAGAAACTAGAGTCGTTTTGGAGAAGCTATAATTTGTGGCTTCACCAAAACAGCTCTGGCTCCTCTACTTTTTATTTAAAAACACGGCTTCTCTAGAAAAACGTTTGGCAGAACCCCTCTAGAGGAGCCAGAGCTGGAGCTGCAGTCGGAGAAGAGCCCTTCCAAACAGACCCTTTATCATACCAATGATTTGGCAAGCCAAAGTTAGGTAAATAATTTATCATAGATTTGGCAAGTCAAATATGAGAGGTTGGTAAGTTACGGTAGTAAACCAAACATTAGCCAAAATCTTGACTTGCCAAATCTTCGGTTTGGCATATTTTAGAAGCCAACCAATCAGGTCCTAAGAGCAACTCCAACAGCTTGGCTATTTTTGTTGTAGATGCTATTTTAGAATTTGCAAAGCAAAAAGTGGACTCCAACAGTTATGCTATCTGCTTTTGTAAAATAGAAAGTTTGCTATCCCTTAATTTTCGATAGCTATATATAGCCAACCAATGACACCAGCTAGCTGATTTTGTAAAATAGCAAAGCTGTTGTGGATCTCTTTTTTTTAAGAAGTTTTCTATTTTATAAAATGGCTAAACAATAAAATTTGACTACTAATTTTAGCCAAGCTCTTGGAGTTGCTCTAAATATGTATAATGTAACTATCAACTATACAATGACGCACTAGGACATTATCTAAACATGTACATTATTTGGTAATCAACAAATATAAAAGAAATTCAAAAGTAAACCATTAGTACTTAAAATACCTCACTAAGTAAAGATGACATATATGATTGATGGCCAATTTACCATATATCCAACCTATAGATGATCTAAAATATAAAATATAAAAATACCTTTCAATATGTATTTACTGTTCTTAGGTGCTATTTTTTATATCGATTTCTTGTACAGTAATTGTACTCAGAGTCAGACTTATCGTATGTTGGGGCGCCCGGCTACCACGCCATTTCTGAAATTGTGAATTCTAATAGGTTTTGGTTGGAGACTGAAACCTAGAGTAACTGATCGACGAAGACAACTATTGACTTCCTTCCGTGAACTTGAAGTAGGTCCAGCTCACCATAAAATACATCCATATATATACTATTTCTCATATATACACATAGTATACTAGTTTTTTATATAAAATTTTGGTATGGCAGAGGCCAAACCTCGCCATACTGCTGCCTCCGCCCATGTGTGCCGCAAGATTCGATGTGACGGGAAATCTTGAAAAGGGGTGAACTAAACAATGCCTATGTGTTGTCGTCGCCATATTAGTACCATTAGTTTTATCATATAATATATTTTCGTAAAATATTTATTTTATATCATAGATATTGATGTTTTTTTTATAAATTTGATCAAATTTAAAAATGTTTGACTGACATAGATTTTAGGAATTGAGGTTAGGGAGTACTATATATTTCCTAGCCAGCGATAGTGTCAATGAAGAGAATAGATATAAAATTTCCATTATATTATCTAAAACAAATGTTTTACTAGACATTGATAGTGTCAATAAAGAGAATAGATATATGAAATCAACAAGAATAAAAAATTAGAAGGCAGAGAGAGAGAAAAAGACACAAATTTTCAATGAAACTGAAGAAACGGCCCACAACAAGCCCGTGCGTTTGCTTCCCCTTCCGTCCGCTGCCCTCCACCTTCTTCCCTCCTTCTGTCTCTCTCTCGCTACCCTCTCGCTCCCAGACGTCTGTTGGGTGCTGAGGCCTGAGGCTTGGTCTCTTCGCCGGCGACGAGCACCCACCAGGTATTCCCACACCTTCTCTTCCCTTCCCTTATGCTGTGCGAAGCTAAGCACCGAAACCCTAACCTAAAGCTATTTAGCCATTTGACAGTCCTCCTAACTTCGAAGATTCTTTTACCGGATCCGCCCATGATTGGGGGAGGGATTGATGGCTAACAGCGAGTATGAGTACGTGAAGAGGGAGTTCGAGTTTGATCGCTGTCTCCCGCCCTCTAACTGGATCGTTGTCCGCATCGACGGTTGCCACTTCCACAGGTACCCCTCTCAAATATCGATTCCTCGTTTTGTTGAACCAAGTTTCTACTGTGTTGTTGGATTTTATCTTTTGCTTATCTGCTAAGTTTTAGTTTCTCCTTTGTAGGTTCTCCAAGATTCACGCCTTTGAGAAACCGAACGATGAGAACGCTCTAAGATTAATGAATGCTTGTGCGACTGCTGTGCTTGAGAAATTCCCTGACATAGTCTTTGCTTATGGTGTTAGTGATGAGTACAGGTATGACACCAGACATCCTCCCATGTGAGTTCCATTATATAGAATTTAGTTTATGCAGTACAGTATGCAACTTGTGAAAAGAATATCTGATATGAATTGCTTCGTGACCATCTCTTATTTCGAGAGATAAATGCATCACATTATTGATTTATTTGGCTAAAGAGCTCACTATGTAATTCATTTTAAAAGTTGCATTGGTACACTGCAAGTACTGAATGGATGTGGTCATGTGGGTGGGTGGGCAGATGCATATATAAAATTAAAAACGAACTTTCTAGCATATATAATGTATTGTCTGCTCCTATTATTATTCTTATATTCATTGTTTACCCTGCAGTTTCATTTTTAGAGAGGAACCGAGTTCTATCACCGGCGAGAAAGGTAACTCACTCAGTTTCACTTTTCGCTGATATTTGAATGTTGATTTGTCTGAAACTATGAGACAATGTTCATGGCATCATTGATATTGACATCTCTACCACTAACTTCAGCAAAATCCTCTCTTTATGTGTTTCCTACTTCACTTCTGTGTACGTAATGAAGTGGAAAGACTTCTTTCCTGACAAAGAGCTGAAGGAGCCACCATATTTTGATGCTCGAGCTGTATGTTACCCAAATTTGAAGACTATTCGTGATTATTTGGCTTGGAGACAAGTGGACTGTAAGCTATTGGAACTGCAATTCAAATTTTCTTGTATAGCAAATGAGACCTCATATTTATTTGTGCAATTTTTTTTTTGCCCTGAAGTCCTATAAGAATACCACATCATACCCACCAAAGTTGTACAAAGCATGAACCTTCTTGTAAAACATAAGAAGAAAAGAGCGATCTATGTTCGTGTCAGAATCGAACAATAATTCGATTAGTTCACTGATATGCATATTCTTTGTTTGTGCATTTCAGGTCATATAAATAATCAGTACAATACCTGCTTCTGGATGTTGGTGAAGTCTGGAAAAAGTGAACAAGAGGCCCAGATAGCTTTGAAGGTAGTACAAATTTTCTTGAGTTGGTGACCTTTCTATCACAATGGTATAAATGTTTTTAGTTCCAGTTTTGTTTTTCTAGGGAACATTTGCAAAGGACAAGAATGAGCTGCTTGCTCAACAATTCCAAATAAATTATGATGATGAACCGGCTATGTTCCGCAAAGGATCTAGTGTTTACCGAGAGAAGGTGATACTGCAAATGTTATCAGTCATGCAAGACAACATCTTTCTTATAATGTATTGCGTATACCTGTAGGTAGAAACAACTGTGAAGATTGATGACTATGGGGAACCCATAAAAAGACCAAGATTGCAACTTACAGTGGCGCATGTTGATATCATAGGGCCTGAGTTTTGGCAAAACCATCAACACATTCTTCGAGAAGGTCGGTTTGAATTATTAAGCTGTCCCTCCTTTCTACTACAGATCAAGCTATGTGTGTTTATAGCATTAACTTAATTGAGATATTTGGGGAACAGGAAAATTTTTGCATTGGTTTGTAAAGAATGCTGGCATCAATCACATCTTTTCGCCTTGTAATTGGATTGTTGTTCGCATCAATGCTTGCCAATTTGATCAGTGAGGATTCCTCTTCTTTTTATTTATCAGAAGCATGCTGGTTCTCTTTAGGATTAGCTTGATTGCCTTATTAACTGGGTTGCTTCATCCCCTCTCCCCTCCCAGATTCTCAACAATTCATTCATTTGACAAGCCAAATGATGGGACTGCACTAAGGCTGATGAATGAATCTGCATCTTTGATGATGGAGCAATACCCTGACATCGTCTTTGCCTATGGTTTTAGCAATGAGTATAGGTATGTTGTACTCCTAATAACTGCCCATGGAGTTGAATACTTGATAAAAAGGAAAAATTAATTCCTTTTGTGTGCTGGAAGAAAACAAATCGTATATGCTTTGGATCAGGATGACACAGTTTTCATCTCATGAACAGAAGTGATCTGCAATAAATATAGACTTGCCATTATAAAGAGTATAAAAAGTATTAGTAAAGCATACAATAAATCTGGAAATATTAACATATATTAGACAAACATTCCTTGTGGATGATCATTATTTATTGACATCCATTGCAGATAACCATTCTTACTTTGTTGTTACCCTTGCAGTTTTGTGTTCCATGAGAAGAGTGAGCTATATCAGAGACAGTAAAGGTAGTTATCATCATTATGCATCATGTGTTGTATTTGTAATTCAACGGCTAATAACTGCTTTGGTTAAAAATGATGCCAACTTCTTTTGCATCTTAATCCTTTCATCATGTTCTTCATATTTCGCTTCTCTTTACATGATGAAATGGAAAGAGTTCTTCCCCCACAAAGAATTAATGCAGACACCACGCTTTGAGGCAGAAGCTCTGTGTTATCCAAAACTGAAGATCGTATGTGAATACTTGTCATGGCGGCAAGCAGAGTGTAAGTTGTTTATGCTTGAATTCACTTGTTCATTTGAAATAGTGCGAATGAACTAGGTTTCAGTGCTTGTATAGCTATATGCTGTGATCTATACTGTTGGTGCCTATGTCCCTTATTTTTTTTAAAAAATATCCTACTGCAAGAGCTTGGCTACTCCATCAGTTGAATATACCACAACAACAAAGGCATATATTGACTCATTGATATTCCTAATTTTCAGGTCATGCTAGCAACCAATACAATACGTGCTTTTGGATGCTAGTGAAATCTGGAAAAAGCGAAAAAGAAGCCCATGAGATATTGAAGGTCTTCTTTCGAAATCGATGTGCTGGCGTTACGAATTGGCCTGGGTGGTCCAGAGGCAGAGGTGACCGTGCACAAGGATGAGGAGAGAAGATATACGTATCGTCAAGCTCAAAGCAGGCAGGAGAGGCTCACAAGCATCGAGCAATGAAGCAAACGCGTCGTGCGTTGCCCAAATCGGCCCAAAACTAGCTAGACAACCAAGGCCCGCATCCTGGCGTGCTGCGGCGGAAAACGGATTGAAAAACCACAAAAAAAAAGTACTGGAGCCGTCGGATGCCATGCCAACGTGATTTTTTTGCTCTGTAACGCCCACCCCCGCCGCCATTCTACTCCGATCTGCCTTCGACCCTCCGTTCTCCCGCGCGACTCAGGTGAGGTCAGCAGTCAGCACAGCAGCAGTCTGCAGATCTGCCTCATCTTCATTCAGTCTATGATCAGAATCCGTCCCAGTTCTCCTTATCTTTGTTATCTTCTGTGAAGGAATCCGTCCGCTACCGGTGATGGGCCTCTCACGTCGATTTCTGAATCTGATCGTGGACAAGCGCACCAACCCTGGAGCCAAATCGCTGTGCTGCATGGACCTTAACCTGCGCCGCCACAGCTTGTTCTTGGACACAGCAACACCACCGCCGGTATTACGCAACAAGACGACGACACGAACACGAGCACCCAAACGAAACGCCGCCGCTGTAGCCTTCAACAAGATCCAGCTTCCCACCCCCAGCTTCAACGTGCGAGCATCAGATTCCGATCAGACGGACCAACGGATTCACTTCTTGCCGGCGGCGGCGGATCAGATGGTGTTCTGCCTGGACCAGTCAGGGCGCGGGTTCCTCCTGGAGGCCAACACGCCCCGCGTGGTGATGATGCCTCTCCTCCACAGGCCCAAGCCGGATCCCATCTCCCTCTACGTCCCCTACACCGAGCCTGATTTCGATGACCTCGACGGCGGCGGCGGCGGCAACCTTTTCATCATGGACAGAAGAGTTGCCAAGCCAGAGCCCCAGGGTAGCGACGGCGGCGGCGGCGGCGGCTTTCAGTCCGAGGCCTTGGTCTACCGCAAGCCCCATTACACTGGGTTCCTGTCCAAGTCCTGGCACCGCGAGCTGGTCCCGCCGCCGCCGCCATACGTTCTTGGTGGCGCCGGTGATAGCTGCCTAGAAATCAGCTCCTACGCTGTCGTCAAAGCTGGCTCTCAGATCTGCGTATCCGTAGACGGTAACGGCACCTACTGCTTGGACGCGGCGAGCAACACCGGCACCACCGACTGGACCGGGATGGAGGCCACCTACTGTGAGGACGACGCGTGGAGTGAAGTGGGCAAGTGGACGCTGCCCTTCCGAGGCGAAGTTCGCTACGTTCCCGAGCTCAAGCTCTGGTTTGGCTTCACCGCCGACGCCGAGGACCAGTGCCTGTTGGCTGCTGCTGACCTGTCCGCCATGGATTCCCAGTCCCAGCCACAGGTCCACGACTCTTGGAAGGAACTTGAGACACCCAAGGGATGGCTGGAGGTACAGGACCCTCAGCTTGTCAGCCTTGGCTCTCGCAGGTTCTGCATCGCGAGGTTCTTTCGCACCGCCATGGATGATTGCCAGAATGTTACTGTCCTGACTGGTGTAGAGGTTGTCCGTGGCGTCAATTTCTACCCTGGCAATGTGGGGGATCTTCGGATGGTCAAGCATAAATCACTGTGTCATAAGTCGGGATGTGGTGAGGACACCATCACAGCGGTTTTCTGAATGATTTTAGGTGGTTTTGACTTTTGCTATCCATATGTGTATCGTCTGAATAATTTCGGTTTACTAGCCCTGATTCTCCAAAAAACCAATTTCATCATAACATAAAAAAGCAGTGGCCAGTGGCGAATTTGCACGTGTTAGTAATAGGTGGCTGAATAATTACCGCGTTTTTTTTTGCGTATGTACAGTATTTATTTACAAGTTGGGTTGCACGCAAGCTGGATGCAAAACAGAAGGGAGGATGGTACAACGTTTTCAGGGCAAGAACGCGGACAGACGACGACGTTGGGCAAGCAATGGTTGTCAGAGCCTCAGAGGCGGAAGCCGAAGCGCAGGAGGAAGAAGCAGAGCGTGGCGAGGACGACGGCGGACTCGATCACCCACAGCAGGTGGAAGACGACGCTCTCGTACAGGCGGCGGAGGAAATCGACGCGCGGGAGGCCGGCGGCGGCCCGGTGCCTCCGCCGGCGCAGCGCGGTGGACAGCGCGCGGACGCGCACCGCCCACCGCGGCGACGACTGCTGACCGCCCGAGCCCGCGGGTGTTCCGGCCACCGCCGTCGCCATCTTCTTCCGCAGCCACTCCCGCTTCCTCCCGCCGGCCATGGGTTGGTGGCGCGACCGACCAGGACCAGCTGGTGCTGCCGCCGAGAACGAGCTCTCTGCTTCGATCTGATCCTGTCCTTGATCAAACGCTAGCTGGCTATGCTTGGCAAGGCTACTCTGTCCAGTGTCCAGAGCTTTTTATGTTGGAGGCCGTATCATGACGCGTTCTAAGCTTGCAGCCGCGTGTTGACGAATCGTTGGAGCATGAGTTTCTGTATATTCTAGGGTATCATATTGGAGTGGTTGAGATCAGGCGGCCAAAAAACGAACAAGTCGGGTCAAACTGTAGCATGGCCCAGGGTGCAATGCTAACAAGACCGGCAGTTTCCTGGGAAGATGGCATGCTGTGCTGACGACGGCACGAGCGCTTGGCTTATGCAGTTGACCTCGCATGCAAGCGATACTGTGACACTTTCGTCTATATTTAATAAATATTGTCTAATTAGAAATTAACTAGATTTAAAATATTTGTCTTACAAATTACAGATAAATTATATATATGGTCATGGGCAGGTATCTAACTTGAGCGCTTGGCTTGTGCAGTTGACCTCTCGCGTCGGTTTCTGAATCTGATCGTGGACAACCGCACTATCCCGGGAGCCAAATCCCTGCGCTGCATTGACCTGCGGCGACACAAGTTGTTCAACACAACAATACCTGTACCGCAACTGAAAGGAAACAGCTCTGAATCAGAATTGCCGCAAGACGCCGCCACGCCTTGGTCTGACAATCGCAAGAACTGTAACCAGGTAGCAGCTTCAGTTACAGGAAAGATCCGGGCGATTCAACTTCCCCAATCAATCATCAACTTCCGATGTTCAATGGATGAATGCGGCGATTGGTATCTGGACTGTCTGCCGCTTGCAGGACACAAGGTGCTGTGCGTGGACCCGTCTGCCCGTACTGTCGTCTTCGATGTGGGCATGTGCCAGCTCGAGACCATTCCCTGCTTCAACGTGCCCAAGCGCTCGCTGTTGCCCTGCTGGCTCCCCCTCCCATCCATTGCTGATGCTACCGACAGCAATGGCAGTGCTGAGTACATCTTTGAGGGTTCTCCCTATCAGGAGGAGCTACTGCTGCAAGGAGACGAAGACGGCGCTAGGCAGGCGCTGAGCCATCAGTTTGTGGCTTTTGTCTACCACAGCGAGTCCAAGTCCTGGCAGAGGCAGCTCCTCCCACCGCCGCCATTTGTCCATGACCCGAAGCACTACGAGCACTACAGCCACCCTGACATCACCTCCTACGCAGTGGTTGAACGAGGCGGCTCCCATGTCATCTTCCTATCAGCGGATGGCGCTGGCGGTCCTGGCACCTACTATGTTGGTGACTGGGTGCTACCCTTCAAATTAAAGGCAAGGTCGAATATGTGCCGGAGCTGAAGGGCCTTGTTTAGTTCCAAAAAATTTTGCAAAATTTTTCAGATTTCCCATCACATCGAATCTTTAGACACATGCATGAAGTATTAAATATAGATAAAAATAAAAACTAATTGTACAGTTTGGTCGAAATTGACGAGACGAATCTTTTGAACCTAGTTAGGTCATGATTGGATAATATTTGTCAAATACAAACGAAAGAGCTACAGTGTCGATTTTGCAAAATATTTTGGAACTAAACAAGGCCGAAGCTGTGGTTTGGCATTTGCACCGAGGGCCGGCAACTGCGCGCTGCTGATCTGTCCGCCATGGACTCCCAGCCACAGATACTAGGCACTTGGAAGGAGCTCGAGGCACCTGGACGCTGGAGGGAGACGAAGCCTCCTCAGCTTGTCAACCTAGGCTCTGGCAGGTTCTGCATCACAAGGTTCTTCCGTGCTCTATTGAATCCCAGGTCCTCTATAAATCCGATGGTCTTCTGTGATTATGGATATGATCCAGTCGAAGATTTCACTGTCTTGACTGGTATCGATGTGGTGCCATGTGTCAGCAAGGGTAAAGTGCAGCTCCAAATGATCAAGCACAATTCAAGACGCCACATGTCTGATGTTAGTGATGGTAACATTGAAGTAGTTTTCTGAATAAGTTTGGTTCGTTGGTTGCAGACCCCTTGTGTGTTATCTTATCCATCACTAGTCTCATGCGTCTGAATTTCAGGGTTTAATCGCTTAGATTTGTCTGTAAGGAACAACTCTCGGTATCTCTTGTTAGCTGGAGAGCTTACTTTACGTTATCATGAAAGTCTAGCTTTTTTTTTGTTTAGTGCTATATGTATGGTGATATTATTTGTCTTTTGCAATTGTACAATCTGATCGAGTTATCTTAGTTTTAGCTCTACCATTTATTTGGTGACACTGAAGACACGTGTATCTTACAATATTTTTGGGGGATTTTAATTTTCATGACAGTCTGAAGAGTGGGGTAATCCATTTTATACAATATTTAGTGACAATGACATCTCTTGCAATATAATGAGTACAAACCGCCAAGGAAAGTAGTGTTCTGAATAAGTTTTGGTTTGGTTGCTTCCAGATCCTCATGTGTGTTATCTTATCCATCACTACTATCATGCATCTGAATAAATTAAGTGTCAAGGAATATACGGTATAGTTCTGCTTTTGACCCATGCACCACTTAATAATAATGAGCAAGAACAGGTAACCAAATAAGCTGTTCAAGAAGGTCAGCTGTTGAATGAACTGGTACCACACATAAAACTGTTCATGACATTGTTTCAAAAAAAAAGACTGTTCATGACTGAAATTTTTTGCATTGAAGTAAATCCCAAGGTTCATTTGTGCAACTCCAAGAAGATTCGCCATCTTATCTAAGTTATCTTCAATGAATTGAGAAACGGCAGCTCGCTGCGGCTACCAGACAGGGTCCACACCATGCAAAAGGGTATGCATCTCTCTTACAAGCATCACTACAAGAAGGATCACGTCATCCATAGGGAGGTTTACCGAAAAGCTCAAACGGAGCAGATAAAAATTCGTTGTATTGTCTTATAAGCCGTACTTTTTTTTTGTCAACCAACAGTGTTTTTTTCTCATAATAAATCAGTCAACAATATTTTCAGTTATGACTTTTCAGCCTAGCAACAGAATAGTACGGGCGTGACTTTGTGCTCGAGCGTTATACTAGTAGCTTAATTAGTTGTTCTATACGTGGACATGGTTGCCAATCTTCCGGGAGCGGCGAGCGTTTGGATCAAGGATGGCATCGGGGCGGGTTCGGATCAGGTGAAGTCTATGTGCAACTGAACCCGAACTCCGAAATCGAAACCCGAAACCGAACCGAACACCGATTCGGGTGATAACCTCTCCCCAAAACCAAACTCGCGGATACCCGAAACGGTTTCGAATGGATACCCAAAACCCGCTTTCTATGTCAACACAATAATAGCAATAATGACTTTCTATAAATATATACATAATATATATATACACACATATTTACATGTATAAACAAGAGGTAATAAAATATAAATATTTTCATGAGTTATCTTAAAATAAATTTCATAATCTAAGTAAACAAGTTATTATTATCATATTATAAAATATAAAAATTAATTCTAATGACTTATTTCGGATATAAAGTGTTGCAGGTAACAAGCAAATTTCATTATAGGGGCGCAAACCCCTCCAGTTCCTTAACAAAAAAAACAAGCAAATTCCATGTCCCCAATCACCGAACATGACACCAAACAAGAAAGGGAAAGTCTACTCCAAGATTTGCTTCTTTTGATATTTGGCTACACCATAACCATACGCATCAACAATTTCCTAGAACGCTGAAGTAAATTTATTTGTCTGGAAATATGTTGGAGATTCTTTTGTGCTGAGAACTTGAAATATTGAGCCAACTTGGGTGGGATTTGCTATCAACCTTAGCGCGCTGAAGAGCATCTTGAATCTGAACGCTTGCAGCCCAACTTGGGTGATAGATTGAAGCCTTGTTTAGTTTTCGAAAATTTCTAAGTTTGACTACTGTAACATTTTTATTTGTATTTAGTAATTATTGTCTCGTAAATTACAAATAAATTATATAATTATTTAGTTTTTATATATATTTAATGTTTCGTTACGTGTTTAAAGATTTAATGTGATAAAAAATCTTAAATTTTTTTTAACTAGTGTAAACAACGACAGCGGCTGAACGGGAGTCCAAGCGCATGTCGGGGAACGAAGACTGGCTGCTGGCTGCGATATACTATGCGCGGGACCGACCAGACCATGCATGCATGGCGCGCGTGCGGCATGCATCACTGTCAGTGCATGCAAGGAACGGACGATTAGGCCATCCTCAGTGAGTTTCATGACACAGTTTTCAACACATCAATATTTTGAAAACAATGCATAGAAGTTTTATGGGGATGAAACTCTCTCTACTCCCATGAAACTCTTATCATCTCTCTCTTCATTAATATAGCGCCACATCAGCATATTTAATGTGCATGAAACTCTAATGAAACCCCATTGAGAGTGGCCTATAGATGGC
>Ga0182004_10003857_pt1 | contig 11992 bp, 11 predicted proteins | sample Sormic07211540_1_FD_120479 | JGI IMG/M metagenome (GOLD analysis project Ga0182004, IMG submission 120479) | Endophyte microbial communities from Sorghum bicolor roots, Mead, Nebraska, USA - 072115-40_1 MetaG | ecosystem: Host-associated > Plants > Roots > Unclassified | place: USA: Nebraska... | reverse complement strand
CGAAGATTGACTCCTTCTAGTTCTAATCCTATGTAGCTATGCTAATCTAGATGTCTAATTGATGTGGTGGCTCTAGGCTTGATCAGAGGCTTCTTCTCCCTTGATGAATAATGAATTAGGGTTCAGAGGTCCTCTCCTCCAGGGGCCAGGGGGTCTGGTTTTATAGTCCTTCCAAGTGAATATGGGCCGTTGGATCAAACCGACATTGATTGAATGGTTATCGTTGATCCTTTAGGTCGGTGGAGCTTAATCCCGAAAGAGAGTCCTGATTGAACTCTAAAGGGGGGCGGGCGCCCTGGGCTAGGCTCTGTTCTGCCTCCGCTTCATTCCCGTGGCTTCTGGAGTCTTGTAGATGTAAGATAATTGCGCGGTATGTTGATATCTCTATGTAATCCCGACGTGTGGGACTTTCTTCCGTATTTCCTGATAACCCCCTGCAGAAATAGACAAACACCAAAACTCGTGGAATTCTGTCAGATAAAACCCTAAGTCTAAATGTTGATTTCATTTGGATCATTTTCTTTGTTTATTTGATAATGAAATTTGATACTTAAGGACCGTCAACAGCCACTGCCTCCGTCCATCAGCACCTTGGTGAGTCGGGTCTCGGCGATGATGGGGTCGACGATGAGCGGATAGCTCCTGGGGTTTGGGATTCAGTTGGGGTGGTCATTGCGGTCGAAGGTGATGGCTTCCTCTAACCACCTGAGGTGGGAGGGAGTAGCCAGGCTGATGGCGCAAACCTCCCAAAGCTCGTACTTTCTCTGGCTCATGGTGAGCCGAGCTACGCGTCCCCCAAAAATCAAGAAACAGTTCTTGACCTTAGGGAATCCGCCCCCTTGTCGTCGTCGTCGTCCTTGTCTTTGGGTTGTTTCTCCTCCGTGTCCTCCTTTGGAGGGGCTGCAGAATAGAAATGGCGTAAGATGGTGCACTCCTCGAGGGTGTGCTTTGTGGGCCCCCTATGATAGGGACATGGCTTCTTCAACATTTTGTTGAAGAGGTCAGGACTAGTAGGAGGCCGCTTGGCGTTCTTCCGATCCGCTGCGGCGACAAGAGTATCCTCGTGCTGACCCTACTTCCCCTTCTGACTCTTCTTTTTATTTTTAGGGTCTTAGGAGCCCGAGGCCTCAGTGACCTCATCTTTTTGCTTCCCCTTGGCCTTGCCATCGGAGAAGATCGCCCCAATAGCCTCTTCGCGTGAGGCAAAGTTGGTGGCAATGTCGAGCAGCTCGCCGATGCTCGAGGGGGTCTTGCATCCAAGCTCATGCACCAGCTCCTTGCAGGTGGTGCCAGCAATGAAAGCCCCTATCACATCGGAGTCAATGATGTTGGGGAGCTCGGTGCATTGCTTGGAGAAACGCTTGACGAAATCCCTGAGGGACTTGTCAGGCTCTTGATGATAGCTCCTGATGTCCCAGAAGTTGTTGGGGCACACGTATGTGCCCTAAAAGTTCCCAACAAAGATCTTAACCGGTCAGCCCAGCTATGGATTAGTCGTTCAGGAAGGTACTCTAGCCAAGCTCTCACTAAGTCAGCTAGATGCAACAGAAGGTTGCGACTGATGAGCAAGTCATCATCTGCGCCGCCCAATTGGCATGCCAAATGGTAGTCTGCGAGCCAAAGCTCGGAATTGGTCACCCTAGAGTACTTGGTGAGGTTGGCCGGTTGGCGGAACAGGGTTAGGAACATGGCCCTACGGATAGCCTCACTAAAAACACGAGGACCGGGAGGCTCCGGCGACAAGCTGCGATCATGCTCGGGGTTGTACCTCCTGCCTCCACGCAGCTGATAGCCTCGTGTTGTTGCAAAAAAAAATAGATCTATAAACACAAAGGGCTAATACCCGATCCGATATCCAAAGCGTGCCAGTCGATTTGACCTATTAATCGACAAGGATGATAAATCGAGCACTTTGGTCCTGACAACAGCGATACGTCCGGAAGTCACGGCCAAAAGGTACTCACACGGAACTCAAAGATTGCCGAAGGTCACACTGAAGCGATGCAGCTCGTCGAATCAATGAGAACTCATAAAAAGAAAAGTAGGCAAATTGACGAAGTCATCGAAAAGTAAGTAGATGCAAAATAAGAGTAAAATTGGCTTGATATTTGATTGATATATCTTTACATTGTCCCTCAGTCCATATTTATACTCTGACCCGAAGAAACCTAACCAGCTACAACTAGGACACCAAGTCCACATCTAAGGAAAAACACGACTCTTACATGAGTCATACTCTAAAATATAGAAAAGGAAAATAACACCTATCTACTTTCGTGTCTGCTTTGATTACGATGAAATCTTCGTCGGCTTCTGCTCTGTCGGCTCACTCCCTGCCACCATAAACTTCATCAGTAGAAGCCTTCAGATCTCCCCTCATCGACATCGGCAAGGTGTCATCATGAGCTTCATCGGCAGTAGTTTTAGATCTTCTTTCATCGGCATCGACAATAACGTCTCTGATCTTGCTAGCAATGCTTCCAAGTCAGAAGACACCATCAATCACCACCAATTATCGGCAACAATCTCCATCAGCTAACCTTCATCGGCACCTTCCTACCAGCATAATGCAATAACTTTCCTTCTGTCGATTAGTCCACTCTGATCACTTTGACACATGCCGAAAATGGTGTCAACACATGCCCTCTGTTGACAATTACTACCGTCATCACTAAAAACAGAGATAAACCCTACTCCTAGTAACAACACCAGAAAATGCACGTATATAATTAACTTGTCAATTAGCAATTAGCCACTTCCTTAATTATTAATATTCCTAAACATGAAGTAGGTTGTCATCTCTTAAGAATATATGAATCCGTTAAGAATAAAGTCTCCCTAATATACAATGAAATACTATAAAGTAGAACTAGAACTATTACTGAACTCTTGCGCTCCAGACCAATGCCAGGGGCTCCAGATCTCGATGAAGAACTAGATCTCCTCTACTTCTAGTCTGACAAACTAGAACTATGAACTAGAAGACTCTTGATGAACTTGAAGGCATTCATGCTTGATGGCTTGAGGCCTTGATGAATAATGAGGTGTTGTCTCAGGGGGGTTCTGCCCACGTATTTATAGTCCGGTGGGAGTCGCGCACGCCGTCGGATCAAACCGACTTAACCAAGGGCCGAGATGACTCCTCAAAGGCGGTGGAGGAAGCTTCCGGAAGGGGGGCACCAAACCATAGAGCAGGGGGCCGGCCGATGCTAGGGTGGGGCCGGCTGGCCCCACCTGGTGGCGGTTGGTCCTCCCCTCGCGTTGGGTGTCTTCTAGAGTGTTCCTAAATCCTCTCGCGCTGTTTCCCATGGTGGATATGTTTCCATGTTTGATTTACATTAGAGTCCCTATTTTGCAGCTTTCCTGAAATTCACCCTAGAAAATACAGAATATACAAACTAGTGGAAATTGTTAGTTTAAACCCTATACTAGTATGTATTTATGATCTCCTTCAAGTTTAAAGTTATAATAAAAATTGACGTTATCCCGTCAACACCCTCCAATTTTGGAGTATAAAATCATTAATGCTCCGAAATTCATTCTAAGTAACGATTGTCTTCACCTTAATTATCTAGCCCATTACAAAATCTAATGCCGAATCCAATTAAATCCAGCCTTGATTCACGCGCCTCAGTAAATATCGCATAACCTTCAACCACCCCTGTCCCGATTATGGTTATGATACAAGGGCAACAATCCATCAGCAAGGACCTAACACCATACCACACTGCCGATCTCGGAATTAAAATATCCTGTACACTAAGATTTCCTCCAAATCATGATTGCTTGCCATCAAATCGCCTACACAATCTCTTGATTGTCGTGCGAACAGTTACCATATCTATCTGAATAACCTCGACTTTTACGCGTGCGGCGGAGAGATAAGTCTAGAATGTCGCTGCTCCGTTCAGCCTAGAAATACATGACCCCCAGGCGTCTGTCTTCTACCTTCACATTCCAATCTTCAAAACCTATTGTCTCCGGCGACGATCTTGACGAGCAACTGTGCGGCTTCAACCAGCAAGAATTCTCCCAAGCAGCGGCCTCAAGTTTCCTGCCACGTCTCCATCCTGCTTAAGACAATGGCGATCAACTTCGGTGCCCCCACGGTTTGTTTCACCTTCGTCCCCCCTTTTAACTGTAATTCCTTTTTCCCTTACAAGTTCATACAGTCGGTGATTTTTATTTCCTTTTCTTCTGCCTTTTTGATCTTCCAAACTTAGGAATTACGCAACAAACTAGTCATTCCAATCGATCAGCCGCATATCCAATGCCTAGGCCCAATCGCTGACCTAGATCCAACTAATCTAATCAATGTAGAGACCAATAGAATCCCTTTTAGAGCTCAGAATTTTTCTTTAGATATGTAAAAAGATACCTTCTAATCTTGGCCCAAAACCACCAAGGGGTGGAAAGATTGGTATCTGAGGGTTATCGGGCCAATGGAAGTATATTGGGCAAAGAGGAAGCTAGATCAATGCATCAGGCTGTCGATTGCTGATATGTAGAATTACAAATCGATGATGATAGCTACCGCTTACTTTTGGTCAGACACCACCAATACTTTCATGTTTGGACACGGTCCAGCCACCCCCACTCTTACCGATGTGCACATGCTCACAGGCCTAGATATCTCAACTGCCAATGATGGCCTAGTTTACAGCAGAAGGCCTGAGTAAAAGGTGAACACTCGCAACATCGGCGGTTGGACAGGGTACATTCAAGAGTACCAAAAGACCGGGTTAGTGAGTCAAAGGGAACACGCCACCTTTCTAAATATGTGGCAAGAGAAATTTATCTTCTACGACCGATCGGTACAGCCAACCAGTGTCTACCTTGCTATAGCCGAACTGCTGGCCAACGGAGTAAGGTTCCCTCTTGGCCGATATCTTTTGAGTTCTACCTCACCTCCTACACCAAGCATCCTAGAAGCTTTTACTTGGTGAACCCATTGGCAACGTGGGAGGCCCATGGTGGTTTGTCAACATGTGGCTGAATGTCCATATGCATAAACGCCTGCAATAGAATTTCTTCACCCAACAATTCCCATAAGATATTGTCGAGGATTATGAACTTGAGGATGAAGAATCAGCAACACGCTCACCCCTCAATTTTGGTGAGGCAATAATAGTACTCCCTAGGACAGAGGCTAACAAAGATCAGATCGATAGATTCTTCCAAACCTTCTACAATGGCCTTTCTCGTGAGCATCAGGCCTGGATGCCCTATACTGACGAAGAATTAAGATTCCCCCTCCTCTTTAATTTTGCCGATGAGGCTCTGAACAAAAATGATGACCTTATGATGGCTATTATTACCCCCAGGTGATTCCAGTGAACACATTCAGCAGTGGGAAGAACACCAGCCTTACTTAATAGTTCTACAATCCATCGGCAGTATCACGGCAACTGGCCTTCGGGCAGTTACCGATCAAACTCTGCTATGCTGATGTGATCAAACCAAGGGAAACAATCACCAATAGATCAGATTGGGACAAAGTAGTGCATCTCCCTCCTGATGTCGATACCACAAACATTGTTCCATCCACCTGGGTGCCAACCTCCTTTATCACCAAATCATATAAGTCATGGTGGCAAGAGTGGAGGGGACAATTATTTGCAACATCTGCCCACACTTATCGGCATCTGATCGACCCTAAGCATGTAGTCCTTGATGACGTAGTAAGTCTCTCTTAACACTTAGTTTTCCCTTCACTTCTAGTTCCATCGGCAACTAATTCTCTTATGATAGGTTGATGACTCAGCACCGACTGTGAGCAGGAGTGGGAGAGCCTTTGACCTCCAGCCTATATCCCCAATATCACCGATTGGCTACAACGCTCCCACTTTGGCATCTGTCACCCATCGGGGAACCCGCGCCAAGAAAATCTCCACCAAGTCCAAATCGGCCAAGGCCAGCGTCACTCCATCGGCGGCCGCTGCAGCTCTAGTAAAAGCGTTCAAGGTAACAACCCTATTTAGTTTAATCCGTGCCGATTTCAAATCATACTTACACTAACTTTCAGGGTGCAAGAACTGTAACTGGATCTTCATCGGTGAATCCTCCTATACTAGACACTACCATCCTCGACAAGCCTTCAAAGGTATTCTTTCAACTTTCTATTTGACTTGTTTAAATATTATACCTTACACCTATCTTGCAGCAACAGACAGTTACATCGGCAAGTGCCCCAGATGTCCAACCTCTACAATCAACCATTGCTGATGCCCCCCAGCCAACCGCTGCCAAGGCCTAGATGAAACGCAAAGCTCCAACAAGCACCAAAACACAACCAAAACGACAGAAATCCATGCCCATTCCACCACCAACAAGACAACCAAAACCGGCCAATGCACCTGAGCAAGCGGTCGACCTATCTGCGCAAGGTACACCATCAGCCATTGTATCCCAAGAACAAACTACCGATGATACCACAGAAGAATTGCCACCAGCTTCAACACCAGTTAACCCTACAGTTGAAGATATCCCATCGTCAAGCACAGCCGATCCTTCACATGCCGTACTCTAGGTTGCTTCTTCCAACCAGAGGCAAGACATGCATTGAAGCAAGTAAGCCAACTGACTTAACCAATTTATATTATCCAGGAACAAGACTCTCCAGACAGCCTGTTCTCCTTTGCCATCGACATCTCCGACGACGAGGGGGAAGAGACAAGCTCTGCACTTGTGCTGGGAACAACATCAGCAGAGGTTAAGTCCAAACTGGAGACTCTTCTGAACCTACTGCAACAAGACACTACCCAACTAGTAGATGACTCAGACCCTGCAAAAATGATTTTTAAAATAGTCTGTGGTCAAGTCCCTACCAATGTTGAAGAGGCACTCTTCTTGGTAGCCCACCTAGAGAGCCGTCAACTCTAGTATCAAAGGGCTGCCCAACATATTGCCGACAGAGCTGCTCAAGCTTAGCTCAAGGAAGAGATGCTACAACTAAAACAAATTGCCGATGAAAAGCACAAAAACATCGGCAGTCTATAGACCTCAAGCGCTGAACTCAACCAAAAGATCTCAGACTTGTCGGCAAAGAGGGAAGCACTACTGGCTGAGCTGAAGGAAGTTGAGGAAGCTCTAACCCAAGCCAAATAGGAGGAAAGCCAGCTACCAAATGCCATCAAAGCCCTTCAACAAGAGAGAGACACCCAAGCTCGCAAAGCACTGGCGATGAAGAAGAAGCTCAAACCAGTGGAGGGTTCTGCCGATGAGGATGTTAGGGAGATAGAGGAAGCCAATCAGATTTGCCTGCGTGCGATATCGACTATCCAATCATTATCAAACTCTCATGCATCCATCCAAATACTAGGATAATATTTCTTTAAATATTTTCCATTCAATGCTTTGGGAAATACAACCCCTTCGAGGGTTTCTAGAATGTACGCGTTGCCAGGAGCAGATCGACTTATCTGATAAGGACCTTCCCAATTAGGAGACCGCTTGCCGAACTTCAAACTTTTAGTCCCAATTAGTAGAATAAATTTCCAAAGCAGATCTCCATCGGCAAACTCTTTACCTTAACCCTCTTGTCATACCATTTAGCTACCCTTCTCTTATTCTCTTTGATGCTAACCAAAGCCTTCAACCGATGACTCACTAAATCTTCTAACTCATCTTTCATCAGATTATCATAGTCATCGACTGTCAGTTGATCCTGAGAAAACATCCATCGAGAGCCAGTTTTAATCTCCCAAGGCAAAACCGCATCATGCCCGTAGACCAACTGATAAGGTGACACTTTGATTACACCATGACACGCCATCTGATATGACCATAGAGCCTCATTCAATACTGTATGTCACCGCCTAGGGTTTTCTTCAATTTTGCTCTTAGTGAGTTTGATAATTCGTTTGTTAGAAGCATCGACCTGACCATTAGCTTGAGCGTAATAAGGAGAAGAATTCAAAACCTTAATCCCCATACCGATAGCAAACTCATCAAATTCTCCTAATGTAAACATAGTACCATGATTGGTAGTAATGGTCTGAGGAATACCAAGTCGATAGACAATATGCTCTTTCACAAAATCGATCATATTGGCCGATGTTACCTTTTTCAAAGGAATTGCTTCAACCCACTTTGTGAAATAATCAGTGGCAACAAGTATAAATTTATGCCCTTTGCTTGATGGTGGATAAATCTGACCGATGAGATCGATAGCCTACCCCCGAAACGGCCAAGGTTTAATTATAAGATTCATGGCCGATGCAGGTGCTCTTTGAACATTGCCAAACTTTTGACACCCCTAACATCCTTTAAAATATTTAAAGCAATCTTCAAGAATAGTCAGCCAATAATATACATTCCTTCTGATCATCCATTTCATCTTAAAAGCTGATTGATGTGCCCCACACACTCCTTCGGGAATTTCACCCATCAAGCTTTTCGTTTCATCATCACTAAGACATCTCAGCAAAACTCCATCTATAGTCCGATAATATAATTCATTATCGAGGAGCACATACTTAGTAGCTTGAAACCTCACACGTCTTTCGGCCTTCTTGGATGGATCCCTTAAGTAATTGGCAATCTCTATTATCCAGTCATTGGCATCAACTATCGATGTCATCACCTCTTGGATAGGTTGATACCCCAAAGCATGCTGAGCTAGCCAATTAGCCTCTTCATTATGCAATCGAGAAATATGTTCAAGACGAAAATCTTTAAACTCCTTCAATAATTGCAATGACCCCTCATAATATGAAATTAAAACTTCACTTTGGCATTCATAAATCCTAGCCAACTGATTTATAACCAACATAGAATCACTGAAGATTTCAATAGCATCGGCACATATCTCTCTAAGTAACTCCAACCCCTTTATTAAAGCCTGATACTCAACCTGATTGTTTGTTGATGTAGCAACAATCGGAAATGAGAATTCATACTTCCTTCCTTGAGGTGAAATCAACACAATGTTGATACCTGCTCCTTCACCGCATGTTGACCCATCGAAGAAGTCCTAGGAGTAACTTCAAGAGAATCTATTGTATTGCAATGCTGAGTAACAAAATCGGCCATAACTTGCGCCTTAACTGCTTTAGCCGATTTATAACGTAGATCAAATTCTGACAATGCTAAAATCCATTTGCCGATTCTACCACTCAATATCGGCATCGACAACATATATTTGACTATGTCATCTTTGCATATGACAGTACATTTGGCTAACAGCAAATAATGCCTCAATTTGGTACAAGAAAAGAATAAACACAAGCATAGTTTTTCAACAGTCGAATACCTTGTCTCAGCATCTACTAGTCTTTTTCTTAAATAATAAATGACACGTTCTTTCCCTTCAAACTCTTGAATAAGAGCTGAAACGATAACAGTATCATCGGTCGACAAATACAACCTGAAGGGTTTCCCATGCTGAGGTGGAACTAACATAGGAGGATTTGTCAAATATTTCTTAATTTCATCTAGGGCCAACTATTGCTCAGCTCCCCATACAAATTCCTAATCGTGTTTCAACTTAAGCAATGGACTGAAAGCTTTGATCTAGCCCGATAGATTAGATATGAACCTTCTGATAAAATTAATCTTACCGATCAAAGATTTTAGTTCGGTTTTATCGGCAAGAGCAACTACTTTATTAATCGCATCAATAAACCTTCTACTGATCTCAATACCTCTATGATGCACCATAAAACCCAAGAACTGACCTACCGATATACCAAATGCACATTTATTAGGATTCATCTTCAATCCATGCTTCCTCGTGCACTCCAGTATCTTTCGTAGATCGGCTAGATGTTTTGTGAAATCCCTACACTTAACTACCACATCATCAATGTAAATTTCCACTAATATGCTGATGTACGCATGAAAAATGAAATTCATAGCTCTCTGATAAGTAGCACCGGCATTTTTCAAACCAAAGGTCATAACTATCCATTCAAATAAACCCACATGACCTAGACATCTGAAAGCAGTCTTGGGAATATCTTCTTTAGCCGTGAATATTTGAATATAACCCGCATTACCATCCATGAAATTAATAATCCGATGTCCAGCTGCAGCATCAACCAATAAATCGGCAATAGGCATTGGATAGCCATCCATCGGCATAGCTTTGTTGAGGTTCCTGAAATTAATACAAACACGTTGTTTCCCATTTTTCTTATAGACAGGAACCACAATAGAAATCCACTATGCATATCGACACTGCCGAATAAACTTGGATTCAATCAATTTAGTTATTTCGACCTTAATGTCAGGAAGTACATTAGGGTTGCATCAACGCGCTGGCTGCTGATATGGCCGAAATCCAGACTTGATAGGTAATCAATGTTCAACTATCGATCGGTCTAATCCAAGCATCTCAGTATAATCCCAAGCAAAACAATCTTTATATTCCTTTAATAATTCGATCAATTGCTGCTTACACTTGGAATCTAACTTAGTACTAATAAAAGTGGGCCTTGGCCTATCACCATCACCAATATCTAATTCTACCAAATCATCAGCCAATGTGAACCCCTGACCTAACTTTCTATCATCGGCAAACCTATCCATTAATACTCATCATCAGAACCGACTGCTTGGATCGGTGGAATCTTGTAATCGGCAACTCTGAGGAACTCTTTCTCTCAAGCTTCTCCTGATATGCATTTGGTTTGCTCATAAGTGTCTGATTCTACCGATGCGATGATGTAAGAAGAATCACTAGGGACAATCTCGATCTTCTCCCCAACCCACTATATGAGGCATTGATGCATTGTGGAAGGAATACAACAATTGGCATGAATCCAGTCCCTTCCTAGAAGCAGATTGTATGCACCCTTACCGTTGATAACAAAGAACGTCATCGGCAATGTCTTGCTGCCGATGGTCAATTCAACGCATACTGCTCCCTTGGCTGGTGACACATTGCCATCGAAATCCTTCAGCATCATATCGGTCTTGGTCAAATCTTGATCTCCTTTGCCAAGTTTCCAATACATTACATAGGGCATAATATTAATTGCGGCTCCTCCGTCAATGAGTATATTAGATACAGACTGTCCATCAACTCTACCTTTAACAAATAATGCTTTGAGATGTTGTCTCTCATTATCAGTAGGTTTCTCAAAGACAACCATCATTGGATCTAGTGCCAGCTGAGCTACTTGATCGGAGGGAACTACTTCTTCCTCATCATCAGAAGGTGCCAGAAACTCCATCGGCAACATAAACACCATATTAATATATGCCGATGGGCCCTTACCCTTATGCTTCGACTGCCACTGCTGATCTTCGAGCTTCTTATCAAAAGAGCTTTCCTCTCTGTACAGGTCCTCCTGATGCTTACATTGCATCCTCCTCCTCTGAGTTTTTGTCAAACCTTCAGGGCACCATTGAGGAAGCCTAGTTTTGCATACCGGCTGATAACGTGTCTCAGTTGACTCCACACGGTGAATATTAGGATCCCTGTAGAATATTTCTTCATCGGAGACTCTTGCATTTGCCATCTCCTCAAGCTCTTCTTGATTCCTTGGAAAATAGCCTACGCGCTTACCCAGCCTTTCATGTACACTGAGTTTGCCACCCAGCCAATCATGCACCGATGCCCTGCCTCTGATCGGCTCATTGATACATAAACCCCGCTAAGACCTCCTTTTTGGTCGATGTGTTCGATAGTAACCATTGCACTCAGGGCAATTCTCAACAGTCGGCAATTTAAGACCTTCTTCCCAGCAATGGATGAAAAACGGGCAGTTCCAATGATCTTTATATCGTTGCCACTCTTCCCGACGTCTTTCTTCTTGCTGTTGTCGATATTGGTCTTCACGCCAACACCAATCCCCCTACTGCCTTCCTCTTTGTTGTCGTCGATGAGTGTTGGGTATTTTAAACGCAAACAGAAAAAATCCGCAAGCGCACAGATACCAATGTAGCCTTCACCCGGGAGTATTCCAGAGTATCGATTTTCCACAGAGAATGTGAGTGTACTAATTAAGATCCAAGATCGCCCAAGGATAACTATATAATTATTTTT
>Ga0182004_10003856_pt1 | contig 11995 bp, 17 predicted proteins | sample Sormic07211540_1_FD_120479 | JGI IMG/M metagenome (GOLD analysis project Ga0182004, IMG submission 120479) | Endophyte microbial communities from Sorghum bicolor roots, Mead, Nebraska, USA - 072115-40_1 MetaG | ecosystem: Host-associated > Plants > Roots > Unclassified | place: USA: Nebraska... | reverse complement strand
CCATCCATCTCCATGCGCCCGTGTTCAGTTCGTCCATCACGACGTCACACGCAGTCCCCTGGTCACATGACGTCCACCGCCGCCAGCGCGCGCGGCTCGATGGGGGCAACGGCGTCCCGCTTCGTCTCGCTCCTCGCCTTCTCCCTCCTCGGTCGCCCTCGATCTACCACACTCGCCCAACGTCGTGTTTTAATTTCTTGATGGTGACCTGGCGTACGTACGTGTGCAGCGTCCATGGCGTTGATGCTGGGCTACTACAGCCCCGTGGAGCTGGCCGTCGCCCCGGGGTGCTCGCGGCTCGTGCAGGCCAGTTCAGTCTTCGTGCAAGGCATCGAGGTGAGCAGCGGCCGCACACTGCGCCGGCTCGCTCATGCTCTGACTCTGAGAGGCACTACACTGAATTTTCTTGCTCTCTGAACAAGCCTGGAGGCAACAAGTGTGTGTGCTTCGTGCGTTTTCAGGTCAGCGTGGACGCAGGGTCACAAGGGAGCGGCGGCGGTCTGGTGCTCTACGGGCTGCCTGTGGCTTCGCCGCCCGACGCGCCGACCGAGTGGCCGGAGTCCCGTCGCGTCGTCGTGCCGGCCAACTCTCACAGGGTAACGCCGCGTTGTGTCGTCGTCGTCGTTCGTCTCTGGATCTGATTGTCGCGCGCCGGTTACTGTCACGCAATGTCTCTCTGTCAGAATTCAGACTGTCTGTTGTTGTTAGGCTCTGGACTTCAGGTTGTTCTGCGCGTTCACAGTACCTGCTGGCTTCCGGCAAAAGCTTTCATCAGAACGTCTGCAACCAAACTAAGCGCGCGTTACTGCAACCGGCTCTATGAATCTATCTCGCCTCTGAATAGTGTTGTTTTGTTTGTATCGTGCAGCAATGGACGTATTTCCTCAACAAGGGAGCTCGACTTCAAGCCGATTACAGTGTCATGTCTGAAGATGACGTGCATCTTCCACTCTGCATCATCATTGCACAAGGTAAGGTACCGTCAGATATAAACTCAAGGCGTGGTTGGTCCCTAACGAAAAGGAGGGAAGAAGATGTGCCGAAGGGTTTGCATCGTATCACGAAATTTATCATAACTGCAAGATACCATCATCTTCCTTTTACTTTGGAAAATTCTGGTTGTGTGATCTTTGGCTCTGGCTCCACAGGCAAGGAAAGCTTCATTCGGTGGACTGAGATGCCATCAGTCCATAACAGTAACAGCACATTATTTTGGGGCTTGGTGCAGGGTTAGTACTATAATATATCAACTAAAAGAACCAGTTCAGTGAAATTCTGAATGCTAATGCTGTCAGACTGTCTGACCACAGGAAATGGAACAGTTGAGCAGACCGTCAATCTCTCCTCTGAGTACTACATTGCCGTGCGCAACCTAAACAATCATCACGACACGACGGTAAATTAAGTAGCCATCTTGAAAGCCTGGTGGAGTTCCTGAAGGTTTCATCCGGCATTTGTTCTGAAAGTTTCATCCGGCAGGTGCAGCTGGAATTCAGAATCAGGGCCTTGCTCTACAACACCAGCGGAGCAGATTACAGATGCTCACCGGGACCGGGTCACGCTATCTGCACCTACAGATTGCCATTTCTAGGACGGAATGTCGCAGTCCTGTTGTCCGGCCACACAGAGGTAAACTCCACATTCTTGTGATCGTCAGGTAAATTCCTTGTCTGCGTTAATTGCACTCACTGATGTAACAATTCTTCAGAGACTGAATTCTGATGCACAGCACGTGAAGCTGTCATACGAACCTCGCTGGACGGTGTACGTGGTTGGATCAGGTACGCTGTAAAAATGTTCACACGCCCTCTGATTACAAGCAAAGCAAACAACACAGTTCGTCGCATCTGCCTTTGCAGTCGTCTTGGCTCTTGTGCTGCTGCTCTTGTACGAGATACTGGACCAGCTGTTCGGTCCCTGCACCGGAGGCGGTGGCGGCGCGGACCTGAGAAGGCCACTGCTGGCGGGCAAAGAGGACGACGGCGCGAGCCTGGGCTCGTCGTACGACTCCGTCTCGCACGATGGCAGCGACGACCGGGAGCCGGAGGAGAGGGGCGAGGGCGGCGGCGGATGCGTGCTCTGCTGCGACGCCCCGAAGGACTGCTTCTTCCTCCCGTGCGGGCATTCTGCCACCTGCTACGCGTGCGGTGCCAGGTAAAGCCTCGGGCTTGCCATGAACCATGATGGTCAAAGAAATGATGAAGTGGGTAAATCTTAAACGGGCGCAAAACGATGGTGTTTTTGGTGGTGCAGAGTCGTGGAGGAAAATGGTGGCTGCCCATTCTGCAGAAGGAAGCTCAAGAAAGTGAGGAGGATCTTCACTGTATGACCAAACTGACTGATCACCAGTGTTGCTACTGCCAAAAACAAAAGAAAAAAAAAAAAAGACCAAACTGACTGATCACTAGTGTGTTGCACTGCTGCACTGTCAAAAACAAAAACAACGCCCACCGTGGGGCTCGAACCCACGACCACAAGGTTAAGAGCCTTGCGCTCTACCGACTGAGCTAGACGGGCTTTGTGAGTGTGCGAGCAGAATGTAATAAATATTTTAATACTATTATTAGCAAAAATGATTAATGTGAGGCTAGGTTTGGCCAGCCTAAAACCACCTGTTTTCCTAATTCCTGAGATAAAATATGTGCGTGAGTATGATACCTACAAAGTATAGCATTTATATAGGTTGAACGATGTGTCTAAAAACATGTTCGAAAGAAACCAAAACAAGTTAAACTTCTAAAAGTTTAATCACATTTATAAAAATAAATAAATCGATCAAAATATATTTTATAGTGCATCTAATAAATCTTGTTTATGTTGTACATTTCCGCATTTCTCTAAAAACTCAGAAGGTCTATCAAAATATGTTTCATGCTATACAATAAATGATTTTTTAAAAATATGTTTCATCCTATACAATAAATGATATACTTTTTAATACCAATACAGATGTAAAAAAAAATACAAGCACTCACCACACCTTATCCATATGAGCACACCTGAACAACTCCGATCAACTAAGATGACTAACAAAGGACGTTGCGTGGGTATTCTTGAGAATAACCAATATTTTTGCTAAAACATTGTGTATATATATCAAGTAGGCACATGTGTATATGTTAGTTGCATTTTATTTTCGTCATTTTCTTTTTCATCTTTTTATCAAAAAAATGTAACTTACCGGCCTCTCCTCCAACCACACTCCATCCAAATTGTCATCCAACGGTTACCTAATCTTTCTCAGCTCCCAATCGCACATGAGTACATATCACTCCTAATCCTAAACCCCATCCTTCTAGAACAAGAGGATGGGGTTTTGTTATAAGGAATGCAAATGGAGAAGTGCTTGCATCTAGAGCTGGAAATATCTCCTTTTGCAGCATCAGTGATTCATACTGAAGCTATCGCCGCTTACAAGGGCCTCCATCATGCATCGCAAATTGGGTATGGCGAAAATCATTTTGGATACCGACGCAATTGTTCTTGCTGATGCTATGAACTCTATGCTGATTGATCAAAGCTCTATTTGTTGTTTATTAGACAGATGTGAGACTTCATGCAATTCGAGTTCTCTTCTTGTACTGTCTCTGTTTGTAATAGAAATAGTAATAAAGTAGCACAGTCTAGCAACTTATGGAGCACCCTGGCTCTTCTGCTAATGAGCCAAACCCCTGAGTTTGTATCTGTACTGGTATGTGGCGAGTTGCCAGGATGTAATGCGTAAATTTTCAAAGTTTTTTTAAAAAAATCCTCTCGTGTTTCTCAAATAGTCAAACCACAAATTCACAATCCCTATATTTGTACCAGTGACAGCTCTGAACAAAATCGTTTCCAGAAACAAAATCGTGTTTCAACAAAATTGAAAACCACAATGCACTCTTATGTGTATGTAGCAGAATATATGAGATTCCTGACAAATTATTTGTACCAGTGGCAGCACTGAACAAATTCGTTGCCAGAAACAGAACGTGTTTCTATGTAATGGAGTTTTCCATGCTTATAAAAGTAAACAGAAACATGTTTCAAGAAAATTGAAAACCGGAATGTTTCTTATGTGTTATATGAAATTAGATTGAGAAAAGCTCAATACTTTCAGGATGCATCAAACTGGAAATTTTCAGGCAACAATTTGGTGGCATATATACAACTCTGGAGGCACACCAACCTCTTCAAATGGTCACAGGTCAGAATGTTTCACATACAATCGAGCATTGTTTGGTTTTGCTCGGCAAATGATCAAACGAAAGTCTCAAGTCTTCTGTCAGCGGAATGTCTCACATTTTCTAAGACAATCATAGAATGGTCCTACAACTACCCAGCAAATTCACATTTCAACTACAAGCACATCACAACGAGCAACATGACCATGCTTTACTATTGCCATCTTTTAGATCCCTTGACTGAAGAACCTCCTGTCAGCTGGCTCGATGGAGCTTTTGTATTACCTATTCAATTAGTATAACTTTTGTTAGAACGGTAACTGTAGCTTAACATGCTCAAGTAATTGTATGGCTGATTGGCCTAGAATACATACTTGGAGTCTTAGCGTCCTTTGATTTTGATCTAGACATAGATGCCTGCCCATTTTTTGTGAGAGTGAATCTGCTTATTCTTGACGGAAACCTATGCCTGCAATTTTAACATTACCAAATAAGTTATCATTCTTGCTATTGTTGAATATAATGAATAAAGAAAGAGAGAATTTACAAGTAAATGATTTACAAGAAGTGAACGAAAGTCTAGATGACTTACAGCCGTTCCACTGTCATCTCAGCAGCTGAATTCAAATTGTCGGTTTCACCTGATAAACCATCATCGGATGCATTGTCCTCATATTCTGGTTCATCTAAGCTCACTGGTGCAGTACCCGTCAAATTATGGTTAGAATCTCCATTCATCTCACCATAACTCAGAGGATCTGATAGAACTCTGTCACTAGACTTAAGCATTCGTTCGCCTGATGATAAATTTGGAGATTTAACTTTGTCTTTGGTGACTTGGAGCTGCTCTATTTCCATATCTTTGCGTGAAATTGTGTCTTTCAAAGACGCAACCTGGATAAAATATGTAAAATGCTACTCTTTCAAAACTGCTGCTGTTTCAAAACCGAGATAATCACAGCAAAAAAAACAGGAATCACATGCAAAATGTAGTACATCATTATCAGCGTCTCTACTACTAGTCCTGGTTTTCCATATATCTAAAACTATACAAACTTTGGACATTGTAAATGGTGTGAAGAAGGTTCAGACTTGAAATTTCCCCTTTTAGTTTCCATTTTATGATTGATCCAAGAGTATGGTTTCATCACAAAGAAAAAGGATGAGCTACTAACTTAGTATATATGTAGCATTAGGGATGTTCTGTGACTGGTGACTGGTTTATCGTCATGAAACAAATACAAAAAAAAATAAACTATAGAAAACTCAGCTAGCAAGAGCCTGGAAAGATTCTAAAAAAAAATAAAATCACTTAAGCTTTAAACTTTGATTCAGGAGCTAGGACAAGAAGTGATTGTAGTATGCAAACCATGCTTTGACAGTTGAACCTTGATAAATACTAACGTAGCATTCATACAAAAGCTTGCCCTTTTTTCAGTATACTATTTCTTTTAAACTAAAATTGCTTAGACAGTCAAACAGAATGAGAAAAAGTCAAAAATAAGAAATACAAGAACCTGTTCCAATAGCTCTTTTATATCCTTTCCCTCCTTGTTACTTCTCGCAGCACCTAACTCTACTCCAGATACCCTTTCAGCAAACTTTAAAGTGCTTATAGTTTCTGAATATGACTCAACATCAGGATTTATTTGAACAAACATTAGAGTTTTTGCTTGTCCACCTGGAAGAAAACAAAAGCTAACATAAATATTTTCAAGATTCGCATAAATCTATTTAATATTTATAATTTACCGGTAGTAAATAGATAATTGATTACCTAAAGAACTTTGAAGAACTTGTGTTAGCTTGCTGTTTCTATAAGGCACATGGGCACTTTTCTGTGACAAAGCAAAAATCACATCACCTAATGCAGAGAGTGATTTGTTAATGTATTGAGCTTCTTTTAATCTATCCCCGGTTGCTTCAGACTTCTCAACCCTTTCACTACCAGCAAGATCAATAAGATGCAGACAACCCCTAGAGGTGGATCCATTCTTCAAATCCAACCCTCGAACATGTACAGTTAGGATACTGCAAATAAAATATTCAGAATAAGATGCCATGCTCAAGTACATGTAGAGGAAACTAGTTATTGGCATGACTAACCTGTGCGACCGACTACTTCTTTCATTTAGGGCTGTTGAACCAACTGCTCTATTTGCTTGCCCAATTTCCATCAAGTCTAATACATCAGATGTTGACTTAACTGAGTGCAAGCTTGCGTCTGGAACAACAAGCCCATTGGGTTGAGAAGTGCTCCAAATCCCAAGTGTTTCTTTATGTTAAGGAAAAAATATTTTTCTAGATGCAAGAATATCATCAATATATGAATATTTTGAAAATAAAAACTATAATGAAAAAGGCTAAAATGATAGTTCAAAAAGGATATCTTCTCTGTGCAATATCATTTGATAGCAGATCACGGACTTGTTCATTATATATCTCAACCATTTGTACCCCAACTTCATAAGAGAAGGCATTTCTCCTACTTAGTGAAATATCAAACAAATCATTTAAAGCTCGATAATTGACACCCCAATCTTGCTTTGATGTGCTAGGCCCACTCTAGAGAATAAATAATAACGAAACAGGTATCATAATTAGTAACATTACTATGTAGTGATAACAATATTTTTATTGTGATTGATCCTACAATACCATTGTGTAAGTTTTGCCAGAACCAGTCTGGCCATATGCGAAAATACAAACGTTGAATCCATCCAGAACTGATCGGATTAGTGGTTGTATGTCAGAAAAAACCTCAGCTGTGAAATTACAGAGAATAACAGATTATAAAACTATTAACATGTAATAACTAATCAGATAGTTTTAAATTATAAAAAACATATATACCTTGAGAAGCAAATGGACTGAACACTTTATTAAACTTGAACATTCTATGTCCGTCCTTCCCTTGCTTAAATGGATTTGATATAAGCAGCTCACCATTTTCCCCCATGTAGTCAATTGTGGTAGACTTTTTGTCTTGACCGGAAAGAAATGGCCTAACACGACAATATACTCTTATATTACCTGGAAAAAAAAGACAAGATTGAAACATGACTATCGCATCTATACTTAGATTCTAAGGTAAAGAAAACATTTCAAAACAAAAATACCTTTTAGTTCTTGCACTTCATTAAATAACTTTTGGTTCTCCGCCAGGACTTTATGATAATTTTCAGCAGCATCAACCAAACATTTTAACCCAGATCCTACACAGATTTTTAGCAAAAAAATGTCGAACATATTAAATAAATATACTTTACTATGAACTTTTGTATAGCATATCACAAAAAAAAACGTACCTAAATTAGATATCTCATTTCTCCACTGCATTTGAAGTGCATACATATCGTTTTTATATGATTGCGACAATATTCTTATGTCCTGCATTTTTTAAGTAGCGGAATGTAAAGAAAATAAATGACATAAAAAATGGATTAATAAATAAAATAAAAGGAGTCACTAATGGTAAACAAACCTTGATAATTAATTGTTGATTATCCGTGTAGCTCTGAAAATTGTTTTCTTTCTTATCCCATAACTGTGATTTTATCCTGGAGGCAGTCTCAACTTCTTCAACTTTCTTATTTGATTGTAGCAAGAGATACTCTACTTCTTTAACTTTGGTGGTCAGTTGTTCCTCCATTTCCTTTGCCTTTCTTTCCGTTTGTTCAAGTTGCTGCTCATGCAACCTATTCATGGCTTCCATATCTTTCTTTAAGTTTGCTATAATATTTTCAGAATGTTCTTTCTCTTTCATTAATCGATGAACATCTTGCTCACTGAGTTTTCTTCTCTCTTCGATTTTTGACTTCTCATTCTAAAAGAAGAAAAAGATATAATAACATTAATCATATTCATAGACCACTACAACTTTTACTAATTACCAACTTAAGTGGTAATGCTGAGATGTTTACTTGTGTCATCATTTTTATAACATCATATACATAATAGCTGACAATTTGAGGATACATCATATCTGCTACCGTAAGTTCTACTAACAGTATAAGTGGTCAAAGTAAAACATCATTGTTTATTGACTCATCATTTTTATCACATCGGATATTATGTATCTGACAGTTCAGAGATCTTTATGTTATTATTGAAGCATACATAATGCATGGAATAAAGAAAGAAGTTTTGAAAACATAGGAAAAGTTTCAAACCTTGACTATCTGAAGTCTGTTTATTGCCATCTGAAGAGAGAAACTACATGTCAATATTAAACGAGGTAAAAACTTTTACACACGCATAGTTTGTCTAACTAATCAACCAAATGAATTATTACCTGGTTTTCTTCATTTGTGCCATTTACCAATATTTCAAGTGCTTTAATTTTTGAACAATACTTCTGTTCTCTTGTCTTGATGATAACATTTTGCTGCAGCATAGGGTATTCGATTCATTGTAAATATGAGTGCCCAAAAGGAAAATTCATGTTTTAAGAAGATTCTCTTACACTTCTTATGTGTTCTGCTTGAATACAAAGACGGCGCTCAATCTCTTGAACGACTTTCCTCAGTAAGTAAACTACACGCTGAGATGAGGCAGTCAAAGTTAAGCACTGTTATAAACAATCATCAATGGAAAGATACTGATGTAGTACAAAATGAACACATACATGTGGTATTTCTCCCTTTTTCCTTTCTATGCTTTCATCCAAAATGCCATTAACAACACTAATAAGTGACTGTGTGGATGCATTCTGCAAGAAGATTACTAATGTTACGACAGGGACACCAGATAGCAGGGTAGCATAACTCAACAACTTTGGGCAGTATCCTTGAAGAACTTACATCTAAGCTATTAGAGTGCATCATCTCTGAAATCTTGGCAGCAGGAAGATCGGAGTATGATCCGCGTTTTAATTGGAAAACTTCACGAAACTTTTGTCCTGCAGGATACATAACAATCCCCCATAAATTAAACAGATATGAAATCTGCACTCCAATGCAATGAATGGCGCTATACAAAATGGAAAATGTTATAATATTGCGGCTGTGCAGCTTGGAAACGATATTAAAATAATAGTGATTATTGAAAGTTTGTGTGTGAAATAAATCTACCAGAAAAGACAGGAGTTTTCTGATGGGCTTTGAGATCTGCAACACCGTTTCTCTTGTCCTCTACAGGGGATCTTTTCTCTAGTGCTGCACCAGGAACTTGAGGCTTGTCCATTTCCAAAACTCCCCATTGTTTTCTCGATGGAGTTCTGGTAACATCTGGTGGAATATTACCACCTAATTTAGGATCCACACTGTCCCTCAAAACCAAGAGACACTCCACTACAGAAGACATTAATCCCTGTAATCATCCAGCCTAGAAGTTAACAGAATGTGACAACCAGGAGTGCAGTAACTAGGGCAATAGTATGCCACATCTAAGTACTCCCTATCTTATAGTGCACAAATAGAAAAACTGTGGAATTTTAATCCATGTTCCCGTGCTCATGAGCCTCAGCAACATAAAAACATTCAAATAGAATGACATGTTACAGGATTGTATAGCTATGTTCTGACATAAGGTTTAAAGCAACAACCCATCACATTTGTAGTTGAAGGCCACCTTCGTGAAAGCAATCAGCATAGTACAAAAAAAGGAACTAACAAAATCAAGTATATTTACCGTGGAACAAGATCTTTGTTATTGCTGCAGTTCAATCATAGCTACACACTGTCATGGTATCAAGAACGCATTTATCACCAAAAACAAAGGAAAGGAATAGCATATAGAAGTACATTCCAAACTTCTACTTGTCTGTATATAGATGAATGGAAAATGTCAAAAGTTCAAAAACATGACCGATAATGCTATGAAATACTACATAAAAAACAGCATCCATGCAATAAAAATTGTTCTTCAAAAGTATGGCAATTCAGAGTTCTGGCGTGCATACCAACTTTTGTGTGTGTGACAACTGATAATGGAACCCTCACCTCATCAAGATCTTTCACACTGAAACCTGGCAGCCCCATATCCGCAACCACAGAGAGGAATTTCTTCACATTGCCTAACCTCTGATCTGACGGTGCGTAACCCTCCCAGGATCCCTGAACAAAAAATGACCACACTCAAAGCACAAACATCAACATCTACACAGCACAACAAAAGCAAAAGCAAAACATATTATCAAACGAAAAAAAAAAAGACTTGCCTCGAGAACCCCCGGGATGAGTGTGTTCACAACACGGCACAGGACCACACCGTCACTGAGCAGCTCTCGTAGCTCTTCATCCGATGAATCCGGAGGCAAACTGAATTCCGGGAGTAAGGCATTCATCCATTCAATCAACTGCGCACGCCGATTAGCTGCAAGGATTTTACAGCACCGTGTGATATAAATATGACCAAAAAAAGGGGGGAGAAAAAAGAGGAAATGACAACTCCGAGCTCGACTGCTCGACAGCTCCAAACCAAAATCTCAGAAAGGCACGACAGCTAAGTTCAGCCATACACACTGATGCTACTTCAATAAATAGAGCTAAACAATCAAACACTGAGATCCAACCAATGAGACCGTCAAGCTAAAATTCAGCTCAATAAACACAAAACAAGAGCTGCCCATTGGTGGGTGACCAAAATCATGAGAAGACTCTCCCTGACCCCAACCCAAACATTCGAGCTGCCTGGCTCGAATTCCACACCCCAAAGTGCACCCAGATCAGCACACGGCTCACCTTCGTGGATCCCCTGGACCCCGCCGTCCACGCTCCCCATTCCTCTGCCGGCGCGCGGCGGCCCCGGCTCAGATCGAGCCCGCCGGCGTCGAGATTGCGCGGATACGAGCTCGGCCCGGGCCGAATCGGAGGGTTCCGGCGCAATGCGGCGCGGGGTTTTTGCCTTCCGCCACGGGTCGCCGGGCTGCGCGCTCGCCTCTCGCTCTTCGTGAGCGGCTGAGCGCTTTGTTTCGTTTCGGGATGGTTTGTTGTTTTCTGTTTTCTCCTCGCGTTGGTCGGGGGGTTTCGATTTTCGAATTGTTTTTTTTTGGACTCGCGTGTTGAATTGCGGCAGGCGGAAGCGGAATTGGCTCTCCTGAGTCCTGACTCGCTCTTCCTAAACTCTCGCGCGCCCCGTCACTGTTACCGTTAGCTAGTAGGGGCCACAGGAGTGATGCCGTTTTTATTTTTCTCCATACTTTTTTTTTGCCCGAAAATTCGGATCGGATTTTAAATTTAATTCTCTTGGTTTTTGCAAGAGAAAAATAGCAGTATAGTGTCTGAAACTCATTCGCACCCACCACCACAATTCGCGAATTATGCTTCAGCGCGGTAGTAGGTTTGAATTTCGTAATTATGGGGTGTTTAGTTCCTCTTTTTTCTAAAAAAAATTAGGTTTTGGTCTAGGAGTATCATTTCGCAAAATAGAACTAAACTTCATGCAATTTTTTTGTCAAAAAGGTGATTATTCTTCATTTTGGATTTTGATTGACGCCAAAACAACCTAAAAAGATGACAATAAATTCTACATTTTAGATGGAAGTAAACATGACCTTAAAAATTTTAGTATTTTACATTTCACGTTCCAAAATAGTTGGCATTTTGCTTTTTTTTAAACTAAACACCCCTCCGTATATGTCATTAAGTAGAGTCGTTAACATCATGACGTGTCGACATGAACGCCTTGAGATGGTTCCAGCAACTGCAAGATGCGGCATCATACTCCTATTGGGAATGAATGAACAGAATGGGTAGATGCTTGAGTATACTCCCTCCATATAGAAATTATTAGAAGTTATTTAGGATATGATTATATTTACTAAGATGTCATTAATTAGGTGATATTTTTTATGTTTACCCTTGCAGAAATCATTACTAGTTCAACTGTGGGTG
>Ga0182004_10003855_pt1 | contig 11996 bp, 6 predicted proteins | sample Sormic07211540_1_FD_120479 | JGI IMG/M metagenome (GOLD analysis project Ga0182004, IMG submission 120479) | Endophyte microbial communities from Sorghum bicolor roots, Mead, Nebraska, USA - 072115-40_1 MetaG | ecosystem: Host-associated > Plants > Roots > Unclassified | place: USA: Nebraska... | reverse complement strand
TCTCCCTCATTTCTCTCTCTCAACTATGCATGAAGTAGTTGGTGAAGCTATTTTGCCAAACACTTTCTCCAAAACAGCTCAGCTTCATCTAGAAAGTCACTCATAAAGCTATTTTCTAAAAAAGCAGCTTTACTAGTGAAGTTGAGCTGTGCCAAACAAGCTCTTACAATTTTTCCCCCACGAGTGCCTTTGGAGCCTTGGCCAGCGCTGGCCTCACCTTAGCCCGAGACCACCGTTGTCTCTAATCCCAATTATCTTCTCCAATTCTAGAATAAGTACCCTTGCCTCTGATGGTCAACTATTGTCGTCGCTAATCATAGCATCCACATCCTTCTCTCAAGCCAACGCTCCCATCGCAGATACTGCCTAACCCGCCTCTCCCATCGCCCTAGGACAGTGTCCTCCCCCCAGACCTATACGTTAAAAGCGTGACCACTAACCTAGCTCGGAGTTACTCGATCCGCTCGACTTGTCATCATAGAAGGGCTTGTGATCGTCAGATGTATTTAACATGTTGAAGGAGGAGGAGGAGGGCCTGGAATCGCCAGAAGGAGACTTTGGATCCTTGTCCGCCATGGATTTGAGAGGAGAGGGAGAGAAAGGTGGAGAAAGACAAAGGAAGCAAAGGAAAATGAGTGTGGAGAGTGCAAACTGGTCCAGGAAAGATAAGATAAAGGCGCTTGGCTAGAGAATCTATACACCTAGATGTAGATATATATCTATAACTAATATTAAAAAAAACTATGTCTTGCCTCCAACTTTCTCTCACAATCCGTTTCTAAATTACTGTAATTATTATATAATTATCTATATCTATAACTAATATTAAAGAATATAGTTTTTTTATCTTCCGTTGCTTTTTCCTCCATCGTCTATCTCTAAATTATTATAGTTATTATATATTAGTCTAAATCTATATCTAACAATAAAGAGCGAAATCTATAAATAATATATAGTAGTCCATATCTATATTCATATCTTTATCTATACATACACATACTTATATCCGTATCTTTATCTATACATACACACGTATACTTGTGTGTATCTCTCTCTACAAACACCTAATACTAAAAGTACGAATATCTTCTTCTCTCTCACCCCTCCTCCATCGGTCCGACGTCTCTCACTCTCATCCTTCTCACCTTGGTTTTGAAGCTGCAAGACCTTTGTTGGTATCACACCCCACTCATATCATGTTATGGTTGAACAAGTCCGTTCATATCGCAGCACACATGCGGACATGTGGCTCGCCTTTGACCTTTATTTAAATTGGCTAAGCTCCTGTCAATTTCCTATACGAGATTAATCATGTATTTCACTAACATTTTATTGAAGGCATTGGAATTTATTTAATTTAAGGTTGGACCAAGCTCAATTAAAAGCAATAAAAATAACTAACCCACCATGAACATCATGCAACATATTATAAGAACCCGACTTGTTTGTTAGCAATGTATATTATAGTATGTAGAAGAGACCAGAGAGCGCGCGTTGCACGAATGCTGATGACAATACGGATACGTATTATGCATGAGGCATTAAAGTATGATGATGAGGAAGTTGTTCAGACGAATTAACGAAGGAGACCTGACCGGGCATTGCTTGCCAGTTGCCACCCCGGTGACGTGTGTCCTGATGCAAACTATTTGGTCACAAACTTGTTCCAAAATATATGGGCAGCACGGCAAGGCAGCAATTATGTGATGTTAGCGGATTAAATATAGACGATCATTGAGCGAGCAGCCAAAGGAATCTCGAGAAAAGAAGCCGTGGAAAATTCTGAGGATGGAACGGCCGGGGAACCAGTTTTACTGTGGCTGGCAGTAAATCGGACAGGAATATCCCGATAGCTAGCACAAGGATAATGGGGTGCATGGAAAATCTGGAAATGGTTGGATCAGATGGCAAAAGCGGTTCGTGTGGTTGTGTAGGCGCAGCAAACTTGAGCCGCTTCCCTCTCTGAACAAGAACAAGGCATTTGTCCTCTTCAACTTGCCCTCTGCTAGCAAGAGAACGGTCTCCTCCTTTTCTTTGACACGACTTCTCGTTGAACCAACACCTGTCGATTTTTTCTTGCATGGGAGATCACACTTGTCAAAACTTTTGCCATGCCAAAATTTTCACCGGGTGCGGGCAGCATATGCGTGTTTCTTGATCGCCAGGAGTTGGACTCGGCAAAGGAACAGCATCGTCCGCGAGGTCAATGAGACGCTTGGGTGACAGATTATTGGCACTGTCAGGCACAAATCATTTGGGTGTCCAATAATTGGAGCAAATCATCATTTGATAATGGCCGTGATGGGCCACGTGGCGTCCGAAAATCTCCCATTTTTGCCTGGCGGCTGGCGCACGGGCCGACGCGTCAATACCCACGTCATATCATAAAAATATATAATATACGTACGCCCATCGTGATCCCAAAAAAGGAATAACTCCCAGAATCATTTTTTTTCAAAAAAAAAAAGTTAACTCCCGGTCGAAATGAAACGGTGTCCCGTCGTGGTCCTTGCGACGAGACAAAACGGACAACTCCCTCCCGGCGCGCGGTAGGTCTTGTTTAGTTTTAAAAATTAAAAAGTTTTATATTCAAAAAAAAAATTGAAAAGTTTTCGGTACTGTAGCACTTTCGTTTGTTTGTGACAAATATTATTCAATCATAGACTAACTGGGATCAAAAGATTCGTCTCGTGATTTACAGCTAAGCTGTATAATTAGTTTTTGTTTTCGTCTATATTTAATGTTTCATGCCTGTGTCATAAGATTTAATGTGACGGAGAATTTTGAAAACTTTTTGGTTTTCAGAACAAGACCGTAGTAAAATCGTGTGGTCACAGTGGAGTCGTACTGCCCCCGAGCCGAGCCAACGGGGTGAGAGCACGGCGCAGAGGCAGATTCGCTCCGGTCATTTGGTCGCTGCCACTGCCGGGGGTTGACATCAAGCGGCCGCGACAGGGCTCGGGTACGGCCGGGGGCACGCGTATGTGTGCGCGCCCCGCGTTGGGTGGCTGCGGCGCGCGCGTCGTGGCATGCCCGCGCCCGCGCCACACGTTCGCTCGCGCTCGTGCCGTCGACAGTGCCATGGCTTTGCGCCGTGTCGCTGGTCCCCCGTCCCCTGCTTTGCTTGGGGTGCTCTCGCCTGCTCGGTGCGTGCCCTCCCGCACTGTCTCGGTGCCCGTACGACCTCCGACGCGCGCACGGTGCGTGGTTGGACTCTGCATGTGACGGAGCCGGGGCGCTCGCTGATCTCGACGCGTCCACCACGCTCGCCGACGACGCCGCCGGCGTGACGATGGAATGCGACGGGTGGAGGATGGCGCGCGCGGCTCGTACTACCGCTGCCACTGCTGCTATAAGGCTGGTTGTGGTTTCAGTAGAGGTTCTCGAAATATCCGGCGAGGTCGATCGATCGATGGATTCGGCGAGACGATATCCGACATGTAAGTTATGGCGAGGTGACCGCTGGCAGATGGGACCCGTGCTTCGCCGGTGACAATTTTTTTTTTGAGAGGCTACGTTCATGCGACTAGTCATTTTCATTTTCACGAGTTTGTAAGCACACAAGATTCCTCGGGGATTATAGAGCAAAAAATTCGCACATTTTTAATGGAGCCTAGCTAAATTTTCTCTAGGACGGGAAGGAGTGGTAGACCATTAGACCAAGTCATGCTTAGGGTTTAGGTAGTATGTACAAATCTAGGTTTGATATTTTTAGACAAGGAAACGAAGTCTAGCTAGGTTTGATGGGCCACTTTTGATATTAAAAACATAGAAAAAAAAAATCTATAGCCGCCGATTAGGCTTGGACTTTATGCTCTACACATAAGCTTGTCTTACCAGGCATCATCACACACGTCCTAATTCTCGCTAAACCTAGGCACTTTTAGGGACTCTATAACAAAGGTTAGGCGGCATGTCGTGCTACATGACAGCATGAGTAGGGCGAAGAGTGGAGGGAGGAACCGGCCGCAACAAAAGCTCAAATATCTTTGGCCGCTAGTACGAAGCCAGTACCACGGACATGGCTGCGTGAGATTCAAGCGCACCGGGCACTGGCAGGGCAGGCAGGCGTCTCAATAATTCCGCTGCCTGCCGCGCTGCCAGTGAGCTGCGACGCACAACAACAATTGCCAGGCAGGCAGCCTTTGCCGTATTGCACTAGCATTTGCATTGGTCGACGTTGGAAATGCAGGTCCAAAGTCCAAACCGGTGTACTGCACCAATTGGATTTCTCTCCCGTCTCCCGTTTCCGTCTCCCTTCTTGGCCTTGGCCCTTGGGTAACCAACAATGCAGGTACTATTCAGAGTCCCGGAGTACCTCGTCATCATGCACGCGTACGTACGCTCCCAGATGCTGGCGAGAGAGAAATTATTGCAGGAGTTTCTTGTTCTGAAAACTTGTTAAACGAAAACAGCATGCAGAAAACACGTCGTAGTCCGGTGCAAATTCAATATAATTTCGAGAGCAGAGCAGGCTCCTGATCGAAGTCTAGTTGGGATTATTGTTCTTGGGCAGGATATGAATTATTGGGAAACGAATGAAGATAAGAACGAGCGGGTGCTGCTGGCGCATGATTATTACTGACCGAGATCGAGATGCAGGGAACGACGGAAAACCATCCATCGGCGGCTCAATAATTCAGAGAGACAGCACATCAAGCTATGGCGTGCGGCCAGTGTGCTCTAGCGCCAGTCCACTAATCATTGGCAGCCATTTGTGCACTACAGTAGCTGTTTCTCTTAATTTTTTCAAGTAGTAGCTGAGACTTGGATCGGAGAGCGCTGCACGCATCGCATAATTAAGCATCGTTCCAGATCGACCTGCTAATTAATCGGCAGCTGCTTGGAGTGTGTGTGTTGGACTGTCAGCTCAGCACTCACCAGCCGCCATCAGGTTCAGGTCCATCCACTTTTCTGCATGCACTGCTGTCCAGCTTTGCTGCTCGGCAGGAAGCACAGAATTAAGTAGTAGTAGTAGTATATGAACTTTTTCGTTATGGGACGAAAGAAATGTTAATAATTAAGAGAGTACTAGTAGTAGTACTCTAAGTAGGATGCATGCATGACAGCATGGGGCGCTAAGTCCAACAAGCTAAGCTAGAATGACGAAATGAAGCAAACAAGGCGGCAAAAGTATCCGTCTCCCGATCACGGTTGCTGGGAAACAGTGACTTTACTACTAGCAAAAGAAATAAAGCTGGAGTTTAGGACAGCAATGCACCACAGCTTTACTACTTTACTAGCTATTATCCTGGAGAGCATGCACGGAAATGGGTTACTCATGTCTCACACATGTCCTAAAGCACCACGTGTGTGAATGGCGATGTCGTCCTTGATCGTATCATTTTTAATCATTAATCAATCCCTTTCCCTTCTCTCTTGCGCGTCCTTCACTGCGTTGTTTCACGCACATGGATGGCGCCAACAACCACTCCATAGCCCTAACCACAGCCACAACATAGCAGCCTCCGCCCTCCAGCAGATTTCAGCAAATCCCTGCAGATTTCAGCAACCACACCACACACGTATATAGGCACCGAGTAGACCAAAATACTGTATGTAGTAAGTAAACGTGAGAGTTATTAAAAACAAAATGCCGCAAACACGCGCTGTTAATTAAAAAAAAAGCCCTAACACACCGCACATGGTGTGTGCTAACATGATGATGGTACTAAGATCGACTATACTGATGACTAATGACCCGGCCGCGGTTTAATTTCGCCGTGTGTGTGCGTGTACACCATACACGCGATGCTATATATTTCGCTGTCTGCCGTGTGCGTCGCAGCAACAATTTGACGACGACGACCTCGGCGAGCTAGCTAGGGCACGCAACGCGACGTCACGGCGCGCCTCGCGTTCGCATACGCGTCGCTGGAAGTCGTCCGCAGCATACCGCTCTCGGCTTTGTTTATGCAGTCGAATGGCGATGGCAGCAGCAGCCGTGGTGTTGTTTATCACGGTAGTCGATTTTAAAAGGATTGAGAGATCCCGGCGGCTTATCTGGGACGGTGTGTAGTTCAACAACTACTGCTGCCCTAATTAAGTTTACTTTGGACACTGAGGAAGGAGAGTATCCATGCATCCATTATTACTTGGACTGCGGCGATCGCGTAGGTTACTCCCTCCAGGACGTTCTGGACTTCCTCTCTAGTTTCGCAAAGAATGACGTTGTAGCTTCAGAAGAGTTCCGATGGACCGCACTGCCCTTGCCCTTCGGTCTTCCGCACGCGAACGGACGTCTCGGTCTCCGCCCATGCTACTCCACGTCTCGGTCTCCGCCCCCAATTACTCCGCATGCTACTCCACGCCATGCAAAATGTGACGTCCAAGAGAAAAAAGGTGCAGGCCATAGGGTTCAAACCCCTGCCCTCGCCCATGCGCGCCTTGAAACCAGCCCCAGTAACCAGTAGAGAAGAGAATCTTTCATGTCTAGGGAACACCTTCTGTTCTATTTAATAAGAGCAAAACCGGAAGATTAGCCTCTAATTAATGACTCCTTGGTAAGCACAATCATATCCTAAACGTCATCTAATCCTGGTATGGAGGGAGTACTACTACAGTCCAGTCAGCACACACATAACCAATGGAGGCATCTCAAAATAGCCAATATAATGCGATTCTCGTTTACAAAATAGCCTATTGTCAGTTTCAGGAGTGGAGTGTGGTATCAGCCATCATGTGGCTCCAAACGCACTGTCCTCTAGTAGCTAAGATGGTTTCATTTTCTACCCAATTTCGATACACACATACTGTATATATACATGCTTGCAGATTGCACAACTGTGCTACCGCGCGCTGTCGTTCATATTCAGCAACGGCGATCGCGCGAGGATACGACAAGTATATGCGTTGAATTACGCTAGTTTCTGTTTCAGACGCACATCGCCTAGCTAGGGAGAGGTCTGTCGGTCACATCAGAACTTTCAGTTCTGGTCACGGCGGACTTAACCGTGTTCGTCGTCTCGCCGTCCTCAGGGAGAGCAGAGCAGGTATACATCGAAACTGTCGCAACAGGACAATTCTTCCACTGATCATGGGTCGTCGAGGCACACAGTTCACAGTTGCGTGCCGGTTGCCAAAGCCCGAAAGAACACTGGTCGCCTTGCCAAAAGCACGCACTAGCCCCTGATGGTTACCCCGCTCATCAGAGCTGGCGCGCAGTGAAGCAGTGCTGATTGCTGAAGCCACCACTTGTACAGGCGCAGGACGGATTGGATGGGGGTGCACTGGTGCAGTGCCGCCAACGACGGATCGGATCCCCTGTGGAAGGAAAACTAGAAATGTGTTGTGCCATCCACGTGGTGAGCTGAATGAATGAATGAAGGCCTGAAAGCTGCTGCTGGAAAGAATGGAAGTGCACCAGATGATTGGTGACTGATGAGTGAGTGACGACCGACGAGATCACGAGAAGGTGTGTGTTGTGTTGAGTGCTCCAGAGTCCAGATTGGCAGGGGCAAAGCTGGCTTGAGATGGATCGACGCGATTTCGCTGCTGTTGGCGCTAAGCCCCGGAGGGGCGTTGGTTCTTTCTGTGCATCTTCGAGCCTGACTTTTCGTCTACTATAATCAGCGTCGCGTTAGCTGCCTGCCCAGGACCACGCACGCACGGGTCGCAGGCACCTCAGGCCGAATGCGCGCCAGTGGGCAGCAGTGTCGCGATGGGCGCTTGCTTGATAATTGATGGCGGCATTGTCAACCATCTTTCTTGAAAGATACAGCACGATGCAAGGAGTAGGTCTAGATGAGTCTGAACACTGATGATTTGAAATGTGAAGTCTGAACACTGTAGACAAGCATGATGCATGCCAGAGATCTTTTCGCGTAAACTAAAAACGGGGTCCCGATCTCCCCTCTGTTTATTTACTCGATCTCCATTTTGCGCTCTTTATGCAGTCTGCTCTTTTTCTTTTCTGGTGTCACTGTTGTTCACGCAAAGGTGCAAAAGGTCACTGCAGTGTACTACTGCTGTTCAACTGCCAAATATCTTCAGAACAATCTCTATGCTACGTGTCAAAATCGATCGTGCTCTTTTTCTCTGACGACGCAACCAGACTATCGCCCACCCTATGAGGCTATATATGAGGCTGACTGGCTGTTTACAATACGATGAGTCGATGATGTTTCTGTGTCAAAATTCTGAAACATTGTGTTCAAAAACAAATTCTGAGAAATAAGACAGCCAAAGATATAGACGGGGTCGTGCCGGTCGGGCCCGGCGTGCCGTGCCGTGCTTGCCCTGGGCCGCGCCGTGCTGTCGTGCTGGTCGGGCCGTGCCATCATCGTGCCTCGTGCCGAGGGTATGGCCCAAGGCACGGCCCGTGAGCCATCGGGCCGGCCCGAAGACACGGCGGGCCATCGGGCCAAGGTCGTGTCAGGCCAGTAGCATGCCTATATTTTTTTAGAATTAGCAGACTATATTTCTTAACATACTACTCAAGATAGATGGATAAGCCAATAGACTTATATTTTCTTTTTTTCTAAAATTAAAAAGCTATATTTTTTATTGGGCCATTAAGCACCAGGCCGTCGAGCCGTGTCTGAGCCGTTCCACGGATCACGGTGGCGGCCCAGGCACGGCCTAGTGCCTCGAGTAGCTGTCGGGCCAGGCCAACGGGCCACGAGCTGCATGGCCAACTATAGCCAAAGATTATTGAGCGCCACTAAACCCATTCTGAGTGGGAGGTTTCATATCTCAATTTTCAAGAATTCAATGCCAATTTCACCATATAAATACACAATTTCATTGTAGCATTTAATTTCTACTCAATAGACCGACAAATCACACTTGTGCTCCCATCTAAATTTGGGAGCACAACTTTTGGTCTATAGTTTGTGGCCAATTCCCAAATAAATTAGCTACGTCCTTTGGTGGTTGTAAACCAAAAGTGACTTGAAGTGCTTTCCAAATAAATTTAGAGACATGGCAATCAAAAAATAAATGTTTTATAGTTTCCTTGTTATTACAAAAAAATCAATTTTCATTACCTTTCCAATGTCTTTTGATTAAATTGTCCTTGGTTAAATTAACATCTTTAATTAAGAACCAGATAAAAATCTTAATCTTAAAGGGTATTAAGTTCCCATAGGAATTCACTTGGAGACAACAAATTTTGATTTGATATGTTTATACATTGACTATACATCATTTTTAGTAGCAGCTCATTTCAAAGAATCTTGTTGGTCATTTTTACAACTAGCTCATTCCATTTAGTTAACTTGTCCTCCACTAAAGCCCTGTGAAGGGAGATATTGTGGGGTACAGAACTAGCTAGATACATGAGACATTGTAACATGTTTGTTTTTAGTAATGTTATATAAAGATGGATATTGTTCTTTGACAGAAAAGTTACCCAACCAATTTATAGTCATGTCTGACAATACACTCTATCTCTTCAAGAGGAAAATGACTCTTGGGCTTACATTTGGGGATCAGACCTTTTCTCTTAAAAAAAGCTTACAAATAGTCGAGTGGCACAAAGATTAGTCATCTCAATCTTCAGGAAGCTATGGAAAACCTCCTGCCAAAACAACCATAAGATTTTCTTCTGGTTACTTCTGAAGGACAGGATAAGTACTAGAGAATTGCTAAAATGAAGAAACATGGAATTACCAAGCTAAAATTGTGCCCTTTGTCAAGAAAATGTGGAAGAATCAGTGTCCCACCTTTTCATTGAGTGTCAGTTTGCATGTGACTGTTGGGAAACTCTTGATCTACACCCCAAGCAAATCTACAACCTCTACAAAACTTGGAACTCTTGATGGCACAAATTGGCAAATCATCATTTTTGTGCTGGACCATATGAAAATGTAGGAACAACCAGATCTTTAGTAATGTAAGCTTATGTTCAAGTTGAGTTCTCTTTACTCCTTTGGTGAGCAAAGAAATCCCACATATTCAAGAATGGTTGCAGAACTTAGCATAGCTTTCCCTCCTTTCTTGAGCTCCTGCTTTTCTTCTTTAGCTTTTTTGTCTTGTGAACCTCCTTCTCCCCTAGCCCTGAGCTTTTGTAATTCTTTCTTTGAACTAGTTTTGTTTTAATAAATCATAGTAGGGGTTAAAAAAAAACCAATCTTCATTTAAAAAAAAATACCCCATCTCCATTCATTAACTTGTACAACCATTCGCTTAGTAGGCACACCTTATATACTTCTAGATTTAAAATATCTAGACCACCTTGTTCTTTCGGTGAACAAAAAAGACCCTAATTTTCCACTCAATAACTTTTTCTTATGATTATTATATCTTGCTAAAAAAATCTTGATATATAGAAGTCTAACTTATTTAGAATACCTTTCAGCACTTCAAAGAAAGACATCATATACATAGCAAGACTACTTAATACAGAAACTAAGAGGACTAAGAAACCACCATAAGACAAAAAGTTTATCTTTCCAACTAAGCTTTTTTAATGGTCTTCTACCGCTTTCCAATCCTTATTACTGGGCTTTCTGTGGTTCATTGAGATGCCTCGATATCTAAAGGAAACTTTCCCCATTTCATAGAAAAAATCTTTAAATACTTTTTTAAGAAACTATAAATACTAATTTTCACAGGAATTTACGTCTCTATAACAGAAAGTTCACTCTTATTGGCATGGGTTTGTAACCACAACTAGTGATTAGTGGTCTATGTGTGAGACTTTGATGGTTAACACTCAAGACATGAGAGGGTTTATCCTACTTCGAGCTTTGAAACTCTACATCCAGAGAGTTTTTAAGCTCAATCGAGTTCCCAACAATGGCATAATTGGGTCGATAATGATGCAATATGTGAGAGTTACTAGTGAGACTTTTCTAGTGGAGGTAGGAGGGCTCTTGGTCTCTGTGATATACTAGACAAATACCCTAGCAACGTGCACGACAAATTATTGATCTCGCGGTTCACGCGCTCCCTCGTGTTGGACGGGGGACTAAGGTCTTGTTTAGTTTCCAAAAAAAAATTCAAATTCCTCGTCACATCAAATTTTTTGGCGTATGTATGATGTATTAAATATAGATAAAAATAATAACTAATTGCACAGTTTGTCTATAATTTACGAGACGAATCTTTTGAACCTAGTTAGTCCATAATTTGACAATATTTATCAAATACAATCGAAAGTGCTACAGTGTCTATTTTGTAAAAAAATTTGGAACTAAACAAGGCCTAACAAATTTCGAAAACTCTAAAACGGTAGAGTAACCGCCTGTGGAAGCTTGTTTGTCGTTGCAGATATTCGTGACGATGGAACGCAACTGCTACAGGCCTGGCCTGCGAGCAACAGGCTAGAGAACAAGCTGTCAAGCTTGTGCTAGTGTACATGAATTTGATGGACTGAGTGAGATTGAAAGGGTCGTCTAGACCACTCCTGATTGGATATGGAATGATCTTTATAAATGATTAATGTATAAAATGTATAATATCCCCTCTTTGCATTGAAAGATGTTGAAACGACTGAAATTAAGTATGCAAATAACGTCGAGCCAGCTCCTGGCTAAAGGAAAATCCGAACACCAAAGCTAGCTGTTCATCATAAACTCCAAAAATGTTGGCGCTAAAATCATTCTTTGGGTCACATCTCTTCAGGGTTTCGATAAGGTGGCGTAAACAAATTTGCTTTTCGGTCATGTCTACTGTATTTTTATAACAAGACCGTGATCTTTCGTAGGGTCATCCTGAGATCAAGCTATTTGGATCAAATTGGCGCCCAACGACGCGTTGAACTGCTGCAGCCATATCTTATTATGGACCCGTCTTCAGGGCCACATGTGTATCACAGTGAATGCACCGCGTCCAGAGCAGAGGATCGTTGTGGGATCCATGCATGTATATGCATACGATTGTGCAGGCTTCACATTCCCATGTCGAGTGCTATGGACAACTTTCTAATAAAGGCCTTGTTTAGTTGGCAAAATTTTGGGTTTTTGGCTACTGTAGCACTTTCGTTTTTATTTGACAAACATTGTCCAATTATGGAGTAACTAGGCTCAAAAGATTCATCTCACAAATTACAG
>Ga0182004_10003854_pt1 | contig 12001 bp, 4 predicted proteins | sample Sormic07211540_1_FD_120479 | JGI IMG/M metagenome (GOLD analysis project Ga0182004, IMG submission 120479) | Endophyte microbial communities from Sorghum bicolor roots, Mead, Nebraska, USA - 072115-40_1 MetaG | ecosystem: Host-associated > Plants > Roots > Unclassified | place: USA: Nebraska... | reverse complement strand
CCGCTATGTAATAAACACTGCAATGGTACATTTAAGATTTGTCTACTTATGTGTGCGACTATTCCTGGGGCACATATGAGTCTTTTAGGCATCCTATTTTGTTCTTAAAATATGGGTGTGACAGTATGGCGAGAATTAGAGCATCTCCAGTAGACTACCTAAGCAAACTACCTATACCCAATTTGGGTAGTAGAGGTAAAAACATTAACTCCAGCAGACTACCTACTATACCTAATAAATTTGTTGGCTACCCAAATTCCCCTCCCACCAGAGACTACCCATTTTCTCGTTCGCTTGTTTCTTCCCTGTGCGAGTCTTCTCTTCGACCGAGCCCGACGTAGGGAGCCCACCGCCGCTGCTTAGGAAGCCGCGACCCCACTGCAGGAGAGCCGACACCAACGCAAGAAGTCCGACGCGCCATAGGGTAGCCCACCGCTGCCGCTGGTCCTTCTCCGCCAAATTTGGGGTCGACCACCTCTCCAACTTGCTTGTCTGAGCTGCCACGCCATCCATTATCGGTAGCCTACGCCTACCCGAAGCGCCTCACCGCTTCTTCGATGCCGCTACAAGTGCCACACAGAGCAGCCACGAAGTGCATCCACTGAGTGCATCTCCACCTTGGCGAGCCAACTAGATTCGCATCTGCGGTCCAAGGCTCATCGTAAGACGCTAGTGGCCTGTGCGACCCCGTCCGATGTGCCTCTCCCCTGCAGGCTCCCCTCCACCGCTATGGCCAAGTTCATCTATGATGGGGAGATAGGGACGAGGATGACATGTGGGAACCAAAATTGCAGCAGAATGAAATTAGGTGGCTACCAAAATTGAGTTTTAGGTAGTGTTGCTAGAGATGCTCTTATGTTAGTGGGTGCTTTTCTTCCATTTTTTCTCATCTCATGCCACCTGCCGTCATCCTTCTCCTTTTTTATTTTTTTAAAGCAAACCATTGAACACTATTAGTGAAACACAATAAAATCCGTCCATACTCCTTTTTGAGTTAGAATAATCATAGATTTGATAAGTGATTTTTGGGACCCGATGGAAATGCTCTAACGAAGTTCATGTGTAGACGAATAATTGCCTCCTTTGAAGCCAAAATTGCTTATTTCCATTACCTAAGAACATAAAAAAAATCAATCTGTAATTTGTAGGTACTCAGTCAAAACTAAGCAGTACTAAAGGAACAGGCTCGGTATTCAAACTAGAGTGAAACATTTGACTCCTCTCAAATTATCAATAATTTTGAAAAAAATATCCTTAGCACAAATTCTAGAAATCTTACATCCTTCACCTTTTTAAATAGAACAAAGTACCCCTACATCAATTAAGGGTCTTTCTGGAACGCATGAGTTACATAATCAGTTCATTCCTCACAGGAAGAATAGAGGAATAGAAAAAAACCCTACATTCCTATAGGAGCCTAAAAACAGATATTGGGACCGGACTGGACCGGCGGTCCGACCGAACCGAAGCCAGAGGTATGCAAATGAATCGCTAATAAACCGTTGAACTGCCGGTTATTTTTGAAAAACCGCTCAAAAAGCCAGAGATCAGGCCAGTGACATCACGTGTGCAGAGCCAGGGAGGGGAGAAAATAGTGGAAAAAGAGGGCTAAAGTGGCTGCAAAGGGAATCGAACCAAAGAACCTCAACTTTAAAGAGCAATAGCACCACCGCTGCGCTATGTCGGTGTTTGTGTCTTTAGGGCAGATCGAAGCTATTTGAACCATTTTGAACCGGCAGTCTAAACGGTTGAACCAATCAAACCGTGAACCGAGAGTTTACCGGTTCGATCTCCGGTCCGGTCTTAATAACTATGCCTAAAAGTGGTTTTGAGGGTGTTTTTTAGTTAAAAATAAATCTGGTACATAGTAGATAATGTTTTATAACTAAAAAAATAAGCCTAAAAATTTGGAGAAAACAATATTTGAGACATATTAGGACAAGAGACTCCCAAATAAAATATTGGGAGGTCGAGAAATTACTTCAAGAAGTTTCCAAAAATTGGATTGACCTATAGGAAAATTCAAAAAATTTAGAAAATTTCCAAAACATTAAAATCAACGTCTAAACAGAATGCCGGTTGCATCCATGCTTGTTGCATCACATGTTTTTATTGTGCAAAGTTTTTGAAACATGTTTATACATCAAGAGTGTTTTGGGAAATTTCAATGTTTTTCTCATTTGTGAAGAGCTCGATCAATTTTTAATAGCTTCCATAAAAAATCACACAAACCTAAAATATATTTAATTTTGGTGTCTATTCAAAAACTTTTCTAAGATTTTTATTGATTTTTTGGTGTCTTGATGATATTTTTAGTGTTTAATAATCTTATATACTCCCTCCACCCAAAATAAGTGACGTTTTTTTACTTTTAGATTTCTTGTTTGACAATTTATCTTATTTAATTTTTTATACAAATAATAAAATAAATAGTTATTATTAAAGTATATCTAATGATAAAAAATGTCATAACAAAATAAGTAATATTTATAAAAAAAAAATGTTTGAATAAGACAAACGCTTGGCTGACTGATTTGTTATAACTGCTGAATTCCTGATAGATTCGGTGAAGCGAACATCGAATATGGAAGAGAAGCCATATATGAAACCCAAAACCACTCTCTGTGAAACGTTTCATCATGATTTTACTGGTGGTTCCTGTCTAGAACCTGGAATAATTCAGCTTGATGCTCGGGTAAAATCAGGCCTCAATTCTATCGAATCAACTGGGAAACACCCGACGACCCATTAACAGAACAGCGCACTGAAAATGACCAAAGCAAACATTGGGAGTTCGACACCGGAGCACATGGTGGTGGCGCCCACCTAATCCAGGAACTGCTGCAGGAACTCGAGCACCTTGTCAACGTCATCCGGCAGGACGTCCTTCGCCGCTTCCGCGGCGGCGAACCGCTCCCCCCACGCGGCCAGGAGCGGCGTCCTCGCCGCGTCCAGGACCCTGACGCCGACCATCTTCTCGAACACCTTGAACCACCCCAGGTAGCTGCCCAGCACCACGTCCACGAACCCGACGCCGTCGCCGCCGAAGTAGTCGACGTACCTCCCGCCGGAGCAGTCCCTGAACGCGCCCTCCAGCGTCTCCAGCGCCGCGATGATCCGCGACGCCGCATCCGCCTTCTTCTCGGCCTCCCGCGCGAACAGGATGGTGTGCCATGGAGACCCGACCTTGTCGTCGACGAAGGCGGCCCAGAAGCGGGCGGTGGCGCGGCCGTAGGGGTCGGCGGGGAGGACCGACGGGCCCGTGCCGGCGAAGACCTCGTCGAGGTACTGGACGATGACCTGCGACTCGGCGATCGGCTTGCCGTCGTGGATGAGCACGGGCACCTTCTTGTGCACCGGGTTGGACTGGAGAAGGAGCTCGCTCTTGTTGAGGAGGTCTTCCTCGACGTACTCGTAGCTGAGGCCCTTGAGGTTGAGCACGATTTGGACCCTGTTGACGTACGGGCTGTCCCACACGCCCAGCAGCTTCAGCTCACCTCTCTTGGCCGCCATTTCTGCCGAGCGATAGAGCTCGATCGATGATGGATGCTTTTTGAAGGGGACGCAGTAGTGGAGCTACTAATGCGAGTGGCCTTGCAGGCATTCAGGAGACTATGATTGAACTAGCACGTTAGTTAGTGCAAACCTGTCCTCGGCATAATCGGATGATTTGGGTAGTGGGAAATCGAATGAATAGACGTGCCAGCTGCCAATTATTTGGTACAGCTTGTCTCCCGCTTTGTTTTCAAGGAAAGCAATGGAACCGGAAGTACTTAGTGAAGGACGGCGATTAGAAGGGGTGAACGGGAGCCTTAAATATTATTTGAAACTTTCAACCACTATTCCAACATCAAGCCCTAACACAATACAATGAGAGATACACAAGTTTTTTTTTTGAGGAAAATGAGAGATACACAAGTTAACCGGTAGCTAGATATCCTTAGCGAAGTCTTAGACACACTTAAGAACACTCAAGCACCGATGGAAACAAACACGAGAAAGAACGGAAGAAAACGACACACGCTGCTGAGTCCCGGACTGCCCGGTAGGGAGCTCAAATTGTCCGCGGAGCAAGCCTCGACTGATAGACTTTAAGGGCCGGACTGTCTAGCGTTCACCCTCCCAAAACCGAAAGACAGCAAATAGTTCTGGACTGAACACAAGCAGCAACGGCGGACTAGACTATCCGAGGTCAGGGCCCAGATTGTCCACAGGACAAAATCCAAAAACCAAACTGTGAGAAAACAGTCTAGACACTGCTCGCACAGGGGTAGCGGATTGCCCACAAGATGATTTCAAGCAAAGCCTAAGCTCACCTGTGCTCGCTCACGATTAGCAAATTGTCCGCTAACTGGGGCTAGACTGTGTCCAGGGACCGCGGAATAGTGAAGAACAGTAGCACCCCAAAATCACCCTCACCCTTGATTCATCCGATTTGTGGCTAAATCAACACCAATTGCCACCAAACTTGGTATGCATGATCACAAGGCAGTAGAGGAGTGATCACTAAGAGATCATCATCCAATTTGAAACCAATCAACGGGAAATCAAGGGAGAATAAAAAAGCCCAAAAACCACACCACAAACTTGATTCGTCCCGATATACAAATTCGTGGGGATTCAGTCAAATTCCTACGGTGGAAAAGATCAACTCACGCCATAGATCAAGCCAATACAAAAAGAACAAATCAAATTAGTCTCAAAATGATAAATCAAGCCACACAAGAAGACGAGCAAAGGGGAACTTGTGAAGAACAAGATGAACATGAAGAACACGGTTCACAAATCGAAACCTGGAGTTCTCACTGTAAAATCTTGGTTCTTACATAAATCACATGAATTTGTGGACCTCTTCTGCAAAATCTTGGTTCTTATCTAAATCACATGAATTTGTGGACGTCTCTCACTCAAGAATACAGGAAGAAAAAACAAAGTAATAAGGAAATGTAAATGGGAGAGTAAGGGTGATTGGGGCACCCTCATCCTTATTTATTAGGGCTATTTGACAACCCTAAAGTGGCCTTAGATATTTTGAGTTGAACCACATAACCTTAGGGTGTTAGGGTCCAACCTAGTAATCTTCGTCCGATGGCCATCGCACCCTTCATAAGATAGTTTCACCTCGATGCAAACTACTCAATACCGGCATATGTTATCCGTTCCTCGTTGGAACCTCTGCCCAGGTTTTGAGGCCTAAATCCGCGAAACTCACCACCAGTGGTTTTGAGGCCAAAACCACCCAATCATCCGCGAGTAGCATATGCTCCATACGCGTCCCCCGCCACTTGACAAGTGTCACCGCCGTCCTCGGCTGGTCGGCTGCCAAGTCCTGCTGAGCCTTGCTCGACTCGCACGTCCACTGTTTTGACTTGGTCAACACAGTCACTCTCATGTACACTTGTGCTTGTTGATGTCCTAGATATCCGCCACCGCGCTTGGTCACTCGGCCTAATGGTCCCTTGGTCCAAGTCTTATGTCTGTCCTTCACCGCTCCCGGTCCATCGGCATGGCACGTCCCTATGACCTTCTCCTCGCCATCGACCATGGCCTCCGAACTCTACACCTGTACACCACAAGCCAAGAGATATGTTGCATGACCCAACTCACGCTAATTGTTTGTCACTAACTCAATCTAGGTAGTGAATCATGTTGACAATCACTCATCACAAAACAAACTATAAGAACACATATCAATCATGTGTTCGCGCTTAGTACACCCTCAGTTTCAAATGATAAGTCGCTTTAACTACTTCGTACTCCCATGTCTATATCTCTAGATTTAGGGTGTATATAACCGAACGAAATGTATGTAGATGAAGTATATGATCATACTAGACCATCTAAGGTGATATGTATGTTAAGTATGTATACACTATTGTAGTATATATAATAAGTATATATTACCTTAGATGGTTATACTTATTATATATACTACAATAGTGGCATTTTAGTAATATATTAAAAATATGGATTCATTCGAAATTTTTTTGTGTGGTACGATCTAGAATATCTTAATTTGAGTATATAAACATACTCAAACCGATAAACAAGTATGAACATATATATAATGTGGTTTATTGAAGATGGGAGTAACTACTACTGGAAGTACGGAATATATTATTGTGGTTTGCTGGTCTGAAAAGTTAAGACTGAAATTATTGTTGGATGATTTATTATAAGACAAAAGCACTGCTGTCTGATAGAAAAAGTACGACTGAAACAAAAAAAGAGAACAGGCTCACGTTATATAAGTTTTTTTTTCAGAGAGGGAACAAAGGCATGTTCGGCTGTTGGAATGCGCATGGACATGGGTGAGGTATAGATTGCCACATGAATACATGATGTCTTCGAAAAACTGGTGCGACAAGTCGGACGACACTTTATTGGTTTGTGTGATAAGTTAGGATAGAAAGTACTGTTGGCTGATTTATTATGAGAGAAAAACAATACTGAGGCCCTGTTTACTTTCCTACCCAAAATTTTTTCATCCATCCCATCAAATCTTTGGACACATGCATGGAACATTAAATGTACATAAAAAAATAAACTAATTACACAGTTTGGTTTAAAATCGCGAGACGAATCTTTTAAGCCTAGTTACTTCATGATTAGCCTTAAGTGCTACAGTAACCCACATGCGCTAATGACAGATTAATTATACTTAATAGATTTGTCTTGCAGTTTTCTGATGAGCTATGTAATTTATTTTTTTATTAGTATCTAAAACCCCTCCCGACATCCTTCCGATATATCCGATGTGACACCCAAAATTTTTTTATCTCTAATCTAAACAGGGCTTGAATGGCTGACAGATTCGGCTGATAAGCCCAAACGAATAAGGCCACGTCGCTCGAACGCCGCGCCGAAGAAAAGAGGGACACTGCTGGCCCCACCCTATCCGCATAGGGAGCTGCACCTGAGGTTGCGTGGCCTTGTTTAGTTTCGAGAAAAAATTGCAAAAAATTTCAGATTTCCCATCACACCCACATCGAATATTGCGGCGTATGCATGAAGCATTAAATATAGATAAAAATAATAATTAATTGTATAATTTACCTATAGTTTGCAAGACGAATCTTTTAAACCTAGTTAGATCATGATTATATAATATTTATTAAATACAAACAAAAATGCTACAATATCTATTTTGTAAATTTTTTTGAAACTAAACAAGGCCTAGAATGAGAGCTGAGGCGGCAGGTGGAACATGTGGTGACTAGTGAAGCACAAGACCACCAAATTGCGTTATAAAAAAGGCAAAATAAAATAGAGGCCACCCACTTGCCGTTTGCCACTCGCCATCCACCCAAGTCATAGTCTGCAAATAAATATATCATGACACGAACGACCAACTAGATCCATGACTTAGTACTCTGTAAAGAAAGTCGTCTAAAATAACGATACGCTCTTTGAATTCTAATTATAATTTAAACCTTGTCTAAAATAATTTTTTTATAGCTACGGAAAAAATATATACTAGAGAGGATTAGATGCCCTTACTATGTGAGGCTAGTCTTGCACAGACTCGGAGCAAGATAGGACTAGTTAGCTACATACAAGGCAAGAACCAGCAGTGGAGCGAGGGAGACACTGAGAGAGAGAGAGAGAGGAAACAATGGCGGACAAGGAGGATCTTAAGCTCCTCGGCCTGCAGCTGAGCCCGTTCGTGATCCGCGTGTGCATGGCGCTGACCATGAAAGGAGTGAGTTTCGAGTACGTCGAGGAGGACCTGAACAACAAGAGTGAGCTCCTGCTCAAGTCCAACCCGGTGCACAAGAAGGTGCCCGTGCTCATCCACAACGGTAAGCCCATCTGTGAGTCACTCGTCATCCTGCAGTACGTCGACGAGCTGTTCGCTGGCCGGTCGATCCTTCCAGCCGACCCCTTCGAGCGCGCCACTGCTCGCTTCTGGGCTGCCTACGTCGACGACAAGGTATGCACGCACGCACACGCGTTTACTTCTATGTTAGTTTTCTGCGCCTGGTCTTGTTACCGATCGAATTGGCAGCGCCGGCCCTTGTTGCTCGCAGTTGTTCCCGGCGTGGTACGGCATGGTGAAAGCCCAGGCGGAGGAGGAGAGGGCGGAGAAGGTGAAGGAAACGCTTGCCGCAATCGAGAAAATGGAAGTGGCCTTCGCCAAGTGCTCCGGCAACGGCAACGCCGCCTTCTTCGGTGGCGACTCCATTGGCTACGTCGACATCGTGCTCGGCTCCTTCTTGTTCTGGTTCGAGGCGGTGCGCAGGGTTGACGGCCTGGAGATCATTGACGCGAGCAAGACTCCGCTCTTGGCTGCGTGGGCGGAGCGGTTTGGAGGGAGTGTAGAAGCGAAGGAGGTGGTGCCGGTGCCTGAGGCGGACTTGGCGGTACAGTACATCAATAAGTTTCGTGCCCCTGCCATCGACGCTGCGAAGTTAGCGAGTTCAGAATGAGTTCAGGCCACCAAAGCTGGAAGAGGTAAACGGTGGGGTAACAGTTGCTATGATCCTTCCAATTCCAACCGAATAATGTTGAAACTTGAAAGATTATTATATTGATAAATATGTAGCGGGTTGACTAATTTTTCATCTGATTATGTTGTTCCAGTCGTCTGCTCTGCAATAAATATGATTATTTTGGTGTGAACCTTCCCCTCTATGTAAAATCTAGGCAAAAAAAGAAAAGAAAAAAAAGCCCGTCGACAATGCGCCCACTCGCTGAGCCTGCTGTCGGACCCATCACGAGACCGGCGAGCCTAGCAAGCTTGTCAAGAGGCCCACTAATGTCGAACCCACCGAGGGTCTTCCGAGAAAACGTCAGACACTAGCCTCACATTTCATATATGTCAAACCCGCCACGTAGATCTCGTGAGCGATTTAGTACTACTTGAATGAATCACTACTACATGATTCTTTTTGCGTGGCGGTGACCTATTTTGAATAGAGGCATGCACACTTTTTGCTCGCCACCATTATTCCATGGCAGGCTAGCCCCCTAGCGGCCGCCTTAGTTAAAGTTTAATGGAAGCAGATATTTTTAAACAACCGCCTCCGAAATTAGACTATTTTGGGAGTTTGTCCTCTTAAAATGATTGTCTCCATTAAAACGATTTACGGAGGCGAGTAGCTATCAGGCCCACCTCTACAAAGGTCGAGGCCCAATAGGGCCCAAGTGTGGTCCGACAACCATCTACAATATAAATATACAGGTTGGAGTTTCCTTTGACAGACATTTCTCTTCGTCTCCCTTATTCTCTGAGCCGAGCGGCGGCGCGCTCCTCAATGCTCTTCCTTCACCGCCACCCTCCTCCTCAGCTGAGCGTCTCTCCTCTCCCTCCTCTCTCTCTCTCTCTCTCTCTCTCTCTCTCCCTCACTCATCCTCTCCTCTCTCCCTCGGCGAGCAGTGTGGGGCTACGACGGCGCGGGGCTACGGTGGGGCGAGGCCACGATAGTGCTAGGTGATCGGTGCGTATCTGCATGGCCGCGAAGGCACTTAGCCCTTGGTGTAGGCTGTGACTGCGCTCGGCGTAGGACCGAGCGGTGGTGCCCCAAGCTCCACTGCATCTAACACTTGGCGTGGATCCTCAATCGAGTGCTTGGCGTGGAAAGGCAAACCTCGATCTAGTCTTCGACACAGGTAAGATCCGCTCTTCTCTCTCACTCACCATCTCTCCTCTCTCCTCACTCTCTCTTCCTCAGAAGGGCTGAGGGTCCAGTGGCGGCATGGAGGTGCACCAGCTCTGGATCTGCCATGGAGAAGGCTGCCCACACTTGGATCTAGCAAGGAAGAGGTTAGATGTGCTTGGATCCGATGACAGCAATAGTCTGGATCCACAATGGTGGTCGGTGTGGAGATGTCTGCGTGTGGCATGGCGAGTGAGGCGATACCAAATTCGAGAATGGATTTGCTGTTGGGCTCGTGGATTTTTTGTTTTTTATCGATTAATCGAAGTGCGTATTCTAAAGGGCCCGCCTCCATTAACCAGTTAATCGAGACAAGCATGGTAACCGCCTCCATTAAGTCTTGATTAACAGAGACCTTCCATTGGAGGCAGTTACGAATGCCCGCCTCCACTAATGAATAATGACCGCCTCCATTAAATTTCCTGTACTAGTGAATTCACTACAGAGAGCAAATCGAATTGAATGAGAGAGTGGGAGGAGACAAATCCGGTACAGATGAGGTATGTCAATGAGGGCGAGCAAGACAGCACTCCAAATAGGCTCTAGTGGTGGAACTCTGGAAGAGCACCAAAATCCATTACATTTATGTACGGAGGAGGGACGGATGTAAAGCCATTGCTACATTATCTCGTTTAGAAGAGGAAGGGCATAATTTCATCCATGCTAGATCTCGTCATGGTGGATGGGGATCTTGCCATGTCTGGAGGATTGGAGAGGAGGTGGGTATCTTCAAAGTCGAAGAGGATGTAGATGTTGTTGTCCATAGAGACGGATAACCGTTGCCACTCCATTAGCCTTGTAGTGGCCGCTACTAGGCCCTCAACCATGATGCCACCAAGAGGCCCTTGATCGCACCACCATCACCAAGCCCTTGCCCGGCATGTCGCCTCTGCTGTGATGCTAGAGATGAGAGAGCCGAGGAGAAAGAGGAGCGAGAGGGTGAGATAGATGCTTGAGGAAAAAAATGAGTTCCCTTCATGTTGAAATCCTCATTGTTGCTTATATATATGAACCATAGTGATGGGCTAGTGGGCTTTGACTTTTAGTGGCAAATCAATTTAGTTTTGTAGAGATGGTTCCAAAGTAAAGCGCCTCTGAAGTTAGGTAGGTATTTTAGGAGACAGATAGTTTTGATGTGCATCTATTGTAAATAAAATAGGACTATCTCTTAAAATTATTTTTGCAGTGGTTCCAACCATGCACTTTGTTGTTTAGCAGCTTTAGGTCCTTTTTGGGACAACTTATCTCTACTGAAGCTTGCTTTCTCTCACCACTGGTTTCCAAAATAATCACGGGGAGAAATGGCTTCTTGTTTGGCATGCCCAATTGTAGGAAGAACCACCATTGTAGTAGCTAAGATGAGGTAGAGGGGGGGGTCGGCTGTGTCTCCCTACTTTGGCTCTATCGCAAAGGAGGAAGAGGAGGTATGTGCGGCAATATGATGAACCCTCGCTAGTTCACCCGAATCTACGTAGAAGGGGCGAGGGTAGTCGTCTCCTAAATCGCCATGAAGAAGCATAACAAAGGAAGGGGCACACCGAAGAGGAGGAAGTGCCTCCTTGCTCAGTCGCTGGTGAGGAGGTGTGCACATGGCAACCCCTCACCTGGCCGATCTTGGTTGGGATGTGCTTCTCGTCCGGATCTTGACCAATGATGAGCTTGGTAGGGGTGACACTTGAAGAGGAGACAATGAAGGGGCAGACATTGCGACGTGATGAGTATAGAGGGAGGATGGCCATCGACAGATAAGAGGTGGGCACGTATGACGAGGACAAAAAGGACAGGAAGACACTAGTGCACAGAGGTACTATACAGGCGGTTTGTAACCCCTTTTACAGGCGGTTTGGCGAACCGCCTGTGTTTGGTGGCCTGTGGAAATAAATTTTTCCACAGGCGGGTCACTGAGAACCTCCTGTGGAAATGCATTTCTACAGGCAGTTCAGTTATGGCAACCGCCTGTAGAAATCTTTTTCCAGAAAATATAAAATCAGTTTTTAAAAATAGGGAAAAAAGATTTTAATACAAGGAAGGCCCATTGGCTATTCGTGTAAAATCACGTGCTACGCGGTCAGTGGGATTCGAACTCGAGACCTCGCCCTCGCGCGTACCCTCCTCTACCACTCCACCTATCACTCAGTTGTGTTCGAATTAGAGTTGAGTTCCCCACATACTATCATAAACCAAGCATAAATTGATTATTTGAGGCCCTAAATGGATTTAAATGGAAAAGTCGTCAACTACAAAGTTTTACAACTTTTTAAGATCTACAACTTTTATATTGGTAGTTCCTTCATCCGAGGTCATTTATAAAATTTGAATTTCAAATTTGAGAAATTCAAATG